>Ga0256827_10002504_pt1 | contig 11804 bp, 9 predicted proteins | sample CV84metaG_FD_185977 | JGI IMG/M metagenome (GOLD analysis project Ga0256827, IMG submission 185977) | Hydrothermal vent microbial communities from East Pacific Rise, Pacific Ocean - CV84 | ecosystem: Environmental > Aquatic > Marine > Hydrothermal vents | place: Pacific Ocean: East Pacific Rise... | reverse complement strand
ATTATCCATTGCTTCAAGCCATAAAATGCTATCAATTAATATTTTAATTATACTACCCTTGTCTTTTATAAAAAGATAATTTGTATTCTTTTTTGTAGAGACATCTTCTTTTTCGGTATTTATCTCACTAAATTTTTGAAGTGCAATTTTTATTGTTCTATTAATATCAGAATCGTTAAAAGGCTTAATTATATAACCATAAGGTTTTACTTTTTCTGCTTTATTAAATGTTTCGTCATCAGAATATGCTGTTAAAAAAATTATAGGAATATTAAATTTATCTTTTATCAGATTACCTAACTCTATTCCGCTTTTTCCCTCACCAAGATTAATATCAAGTATTGCAATATCAATGTGTGTTTTTTCAACTAAAAATGGTAAAGCTTGATTATACGATGAGGCAATACCTACCGAATTATATCCTAATGCTAAAAGTCGTTGCTCTATATCAAGAGCAATTGTAAACTCATCTTCTACAATTAAAACATTTATCATACATTAAAAGTAATAAAAAATATGCTTCCATTCGTTGTTTTATCAATATTTATTGTTCCATCAATTTGTTTTGCCAAACCTGTAACTAAACGTAAACCCAACGAATTTGTTTTATTTATATCAAAATTATCAGGTAAACCAACTCCATCATCAATAATTTTTATTGTACAGATATTTTTATAATTGGTACTTTTAATATAAATATTACCACCTATCTCACCCTTAAACGCATGCTTTAAACTATTTGTAATCAATTCATTAACAATCAACCCACAAGGAATCAGTTTATTTATATCTAAGTCTATTTCTTGAATTTCGATATTTATTTTAATATTTCTATTTTTTGCGTCAGATGATTTTAATAAGTTATTTGACAAATCAGAAATATATTCTCGTAAATTTATTGATTTAAAATTTTTCGATTTATATAGCTTTTCATGAATCATTAACATTGTTGATATACGATTTCTACTTACTTGCAAAATCTCATCTACTGATTTATTTTTCGTATTATTACTTTGTAAATACAACAAGCTTGAAATAATTTGCAAATTATTTTTTACTCTATGATGTAATTCTTTTAATAATACTTCTCTATCATTTAGGGCAATATAAAGTTCTTTCGATAGTTTTTTATTTTTTATAAATCTATAATAAATAACAAGAACTAATAAAATTGCGAGAATTACACTAACAAAAAGTATTAATGTTAGGTTTCTTTGTTGTTTTGCTTTTAGTTTATTTTTTTCTATTATTAACCGATTTATTCGAGTACTATTTCTTAGATTCTCTATCTTTTTTTGATTAACCAAAACATCGTATTTCGATTGTATTTCAACAATATTTTTATTGTTTTCAATATTAAATAACTCATCTTCTAATTTATTATATTTTTCATAATAGATTAACGATTTTTCAAAATTTTTATACTTTTTCTCTATAAAATATAGATTTTTATAAGCCTTTGACAATATAGATTTTGCTTCTATTTTACCTGATAAATCAATAACAATATTAAACATCTTTTTTGCTTCGGTTGTCTTACCTGTTTCTAAAAATATACTTCCTAAAAGCTCAGAGCTTTCAGCAATTCCATATTGATAATTAATACTTTTAAAATTAATTATTGATTGTTGTAAATATTTTATTGCTTTCTGGTATTGTTTCTTTGTTTTGTATATGCTTCCAACTTTAGTATATATTTTGCCAATTTCCTTCTTTCTATCAACTTTTGCCCAAATATTTTCAGCTTTAAAATAATATATTAGGGCTGTATCTAAATTATTTTCTTTTACCTTTAAATTAGCAATTTCGCTATATACAAAAGCTTCTCCTAACGAAGAATTAACAAGTTTATACTTTTCTCTTGCATTTAAAAAATAAGTAAATGCTTTATCATAACATTTAATTTTTGTACATAATGAACCTAAATTTAAATAAACCTCGGCTATATTTAATGTATCTTTTTCTTTTTCAAAAAAGCTTATCGATTCAACAAATTCTTTATTTGCTTGTTTATATTTCCCAATTTCAGAATATACTAATCCTAAGTTGTTTTTTGCTGCTGCAACACCTGTATAATTGTTAAGCTGTTCAAATATTTTAATCGATTCATTATAATAAAAAATGGCACTATCTGGCTTCCCAATATTTTTATATGCAACACCTATTATTAGCGAATATCTTGCAGTATTTGAAGTGTTTTCACTTTTTTTTATAGAATATTCTCTTGCTTTTTTTGTATAAAACAATACTGAATCAAAATTTATATTATAATATTCAATGGCTATATTGTAAAATAAATCATCGTTATTAATACTTTTATTTTGCAATACTTTTTTCAAAGAATCTATTTTTACAGTATTTTGTGAAAACGATAGATTAAAAAATAAAATAAAAATTATAATTAATGTATTGATATTTAATACAAAAAAATACTTTATTCTTACTAAATGTTTTTTCAAAGTTGTTTATTGTTTTTAAACTATAAAGTTATTAAAAATGATTATAACTTTATTGTTTAATTTAATTTTTATTGTCGAAAGTAGATACTAACTTTGTTACAATGAAAAAAAGGAATAATATATTTATTAGGACTATTATAGTTTTAATAGCAGTTACTTTTATTTTTTCTGCATATTCAAAACTTATAGATCTTTCGGCTTTTACCGAAACTATTAATAATTATGGTTTTAAACAATTAAGTTTTCTTGCTCCTGTAATAGTCATTTTTGAGTTACTTTTAGGTTTACAACTTTTACTCTTTATAAATGTAAAACCGGTTTTGCTAATTTCTTTCTTTACATTTATATTTTTTACTGGTGTTTTTTCGTACGGATACTTAATTAATGATATAGAAAGATGTGGTTGTTTTGGAAGTGTATTATCTAATTTTTTAGATACTCCTTTAGTATTGTATATTAAAAATATTGTTTTAATAATATTAAGTTTTATTGCCTACAAAAGCTACAATATAAATGATAAAAACAATACTGCTTTAAAGATCGTAATAATTTCTATTATTACAGGATATGCTCTTTTTATTGCAGGATACACATATAAACCAACTATGAGAATTAACTCTCCAAATGTAGAAAAATTCCTAAATAAATCGACAAAGGAAGTAGGCTTAGATAATTTTTATCAATTTTCAAACGATTCAACATATATAGCCATAATTTTCTCTTATACATGCCCTCATTGTTTAAATACAATGGCAAATGTAAATTTATTTAAAGAAAGTGGATATGTAGATAACATTATTTACTTACCTGTTGGTGGAGGACAAGCAAAAAAAGATTTTGATAAAAATTATAAAATTATTGGTCCAAGAATAAATAAAGCTTCAGCTAGTATATCAAGGATATCAGGAACATATCCTACTATTTTGTTTATTAAGAACAATAGTGTTATATTTGTGAACGAAGGTTTTCTTTCAGCACCGTTGGTGTTTTTTAGATGGAATAAAGTTGATTTAAATTAGAAACTATGAACAAATTTAGTATAATTTTACTTGGTATTTTATTGCTTGGCTCTATGACGTATATTACAGGTTGTGTATCTGAAGATGATGATGATTATGCTACATGTAATGGTACTTGCGATTATAATAATCCATACTCAAATCAGCATACTTCAAGCTGTTATTCTAGCAGAAGTGACTGTGAAAATGATACTGGGTTTTCTTGTGTAGATTGCAGCTAAGCTATTATTGCACAATTTTTTTTGAGGTTCTAATAGCCCGAATATACGAGCAAAGTAGGGTTTGCTGAGAAACGCATAACATATTGTTATAAAATCACTTAAGTTAAAATACTCTGATGTAAGTGCAAACATTTTAAAACATATTGTTAATAAGTTTGGTTTTACAAATATTAGAATCATAGTTATATGCTTGCTTTGACGCACATCATATTTTCATCTTCTTCAATTTGAGGTATATATACATCTGTATTTCAGAAAATAAAAATCTAATGCACTTCAGAGCTTTTCAGCGGACCCAAAGTATAAATTGAACTCAGGCTAAATTTATGATGCTTATACTTTAGTTTTTTTAAATTATTGTTTTATAAATTTAACGGTATTATTATTGTTTATTTTTATATAATATAATCCATTTTTTAGGGTGGAAACAGACAGATGTGTTTGTGTTTTAAACTCTTGATGTGTTGTTTTGACACCTTGAATATTTTTACCTGTTATATCAAATATCTCAATACTATTTATTATTTCGGTACTTTCTATTGTTATTTGGTCATATGTAGGATTAGGATATATTTTTATTTTATCACTCTCGGTAAAATTATTTTTAACTAATGCAGGCATACCTTTTTCTAAAGCTCCACAATTAATAGTATTCCCAATAATTCTGTCATTACCTTCAAAATCTGTTTCATTAGGGCTGACAATATAATTGGGGTTTCCTGCATCAAGAGCAAAAGATAAGTTTTGTAAATGAAAATCGAAAATATTTACATTATTGAAATTAGGAAAACCAAAATTTGAATTTGTAGCATTTGATGTATTATTTTGAAATTCAGAAAAATTATAATTAGTACCATACCAGTCGAAATCGGTAGTACTACTTCCATTTTCTTGATAATAAACATTATAATTTAACGAAATGCCATTAGGTTCAGTACCGTCAGCTAAAACAATTAAATTATCTGTATTTGTAGCAGAAAAAATATTATTTTCGATTATTGTATTAGAAAGTTTATCGGAAAGTTCTAATTCGCCCCTCCATGTATTTGATGTGTTATTTCCATAAACAGTATTTCCTGAAACTGTACAACTTGTAACTTCGCCTGTATAACCGCCAATAAGTACACCTGCATATGTATTTGAATGAATAATATTATTTCTAACAGTAATGTCTTGAGTTGTTGTTCCGGCATGTTCATTACCAATTTCAATACCATATTGATTGTTATAACATAAGTTACGTTCAATTATTATATTTCTTGCACCATCAATGTAAATTCCGGCACAATCAGCATAAGGTGAGGGGCAATTATGTACTGTATTTTGTGAAATAATACCATTTCTAGCATAATCATTTTCTGGTGCTGCATTTTCGTAACCAATAGCATCTATTCCTATATTTGAAATATTATATACTTCATTATTTCTTATTTCAAAACCGTCGATATTACCATTTATTGCAAGTCCTTCACTCCAACCTGTACGACAATCGTGTATTTTATTATTTGTAATTATTATATTGCTGTTTGCTTCAGTTCCGTTATCACCAAATATTAATAATGGATAGGCATTATCGCTTGATGTGGGTGCTTCACTTGAATTTGCACTAAAATTAATATTTGTAATTTCACAATTATTAATTGTAATATTTTGACAATTACCTACTACTAATATTCCTGAAGCATTATTTCTTTCGTTATTTTTTAAAATAATATTTTCAATTTTAATAAAACTTGCATTTTCTATATATAAAATTTCAGCATCAGTTGTTAAATTTAAACCATTAATTATTACCTCATCATTTTGATAGTTTTTTATTGTAATTGTATCATTAATAGAGCCATGAATATTATCTAACCAAATAGTTTCGGTACTGTATGTGCCTGAAAGTATGTATATTGTAGAACCTGCTGTTACATTATCAATAGCATTTTGAATTGTAGCAAAAGGTGATGATAATGTACCTGTATTGGTATCGTTACCAGTTGTACTAACATAAAAATCTTGACCAAAAATATTTAAAATATTAAATATAATAAGTGTAAAGGTTAATACATTTTTCATTTGTTGTTATTTTAATTTTTCTTTCTTTTTTTATCTATTATTACAATTAAAATTATTCCTATAATTAAAATTATTCCTATAATAGTACTTATTATTAAAAAATGATTTATTGATGAATTAGATTTTGTTATATTTTTTGTTGTTGTATTTTTTAATGTGTCGGTTAATATGGTACTATCGCTTTTTTCATTAACAATTACTCTTTCCTTTTCTGAATTTCTAAATTTAGCTAAACTATCATTTAAAGTATTAAATATTTTTTTATAGTATTTTGCTCTGTCTATTTCACCTTCTTTATCATAAATTTTATAAATATATTCATTAAACGAAACTTCATCTCTTAAAATATTATTATCCTCAGAAATACGTAAACCTTCTAATGCGTAATTTAATGCATTATCATATTGCTCTATATTGATATATATATCACATATGTTTTTATATGTAACAGGTAATCCTTTTAAGTAATTAAATTTTTTCTTAATTTCTAACGATTTTAAATTATAATCTAATGCTTTTTTCATATCGTTAGTTTCAGAATACACTATTGCTAAATTTGTATATGTAACAGCAATTCCAAGTTCATCTCCAATAATTTTTTTTAAATAAATTGATTTATTAAAATATTTTTTTGAGTTTTCATAATCTTTTAATCTTTGATAAATAATACCAATATTATTGTACATATTGGTAAGAAGTACTTTTTTGTTGTTTTTTTCCAAAACTTTTGCTGCTAATTTAAAATTTTCTAACGATTTTTTATGATTTCCTAATTCACTATAAATAATAGCAATATTACTATATGCTCCGGCAATTTTTGTTTTATTATCTAAAAGTTTATATATATTTAGCGATTCTTCCCAGTATTCATGTGCTGAAACTAGATTTCCTTTTAGGTACTTAATTCTACCTAAACTTGTATATACGTTTGCAATTCCTTGGTCGTTAGATTCATTTAAATAATTATAGTAAGCTGAATTTATAATATTTTCCGCTTCATTTAATTTATTAGCATCAATATATGAAATTCCTAAACTAACTTTAATATCTCCTAACAAAGTGTTATTTTTTGTCTTTTTTGCATAATTTAATGCGATATTATAGTTGTCTATAGCTTTAATTATTTCTTTTTTTGCGTATGAGTTAGCGATTTTAAAATAAGCATCTGCTAACTGACTATCAGTGTTTGCTTTTGAAAGTAATGAATCTAAATCAATATTATTTGAAAATAATTGAGTTGTTGATAGTATAATTAATATGTATATAAGTATTTTATTCATTATCGGTTACAACCCACTCAGCATACGATGTAGCCGTTTCGTATAATCGTACACTGTATAAGCTTATTTTATTAGGTAAATGTTTACGTATTTTATTAACAAAATCGATAACCATATTTTCACAAGTTGGTTGATAATTAGTATAATGTTTACGTGAAAACATTTCTGTTAAACCCTCAAAACTAGCGGTATTTGCATTTTTATTTAGTATAATTGAATGGTCGAATTTTTTAACAATTTCATTATTTACAATAAATTTTAAATCGCCAAAATCGTAAACCATTCCAAGTTTTGTATCGTTCTCATCTTCAATAGGTGTACCCATTACAGTAACATATAAAATATACGAATGTCCATGAATGTTTTTACATAAACCATCGTATCCTAATAATGCATGTGCTGCCTCAAATTTAAATTCTTTTGTTACTCTTATTGTTGCCATATTATTTTTCAGCGTTTAAAACTTCGATAGCTTTTTTAATTGTTTTATCGTCTTTATATATAATTGGATAAAAACCTTCGCCGTCGAGTATATTACGTGCAATATATCCTTTTAAATGAGTTAAAATAAGTTTTTTTGAGATATTTACATCGTTCATATCAACTTCTACTCCATTTTTTTTAACAAATGTAATAAATTTATTCATTAAATTTTGTTTGTCAAGATATTGGTCCAAGCTTTTCCAATCTTTAAATTTGTTTAGTTTTTCTCTATATTCGTCAGAATAATTAAATGCAAATTTATAAACAAGACCATTGCTTACAACAGTTGTTAAAAACATTGAGACCCCGTTGGTATCAACAGGAATAAAGTAGTCTGGCATTATACCTCCACCTCCATAAACCACTTTTCCTCCCGGAGTTGTAAATTTAAGTGAATCTGGAAATGAAATACTATCCTTTTTTGAGAATTCGCCATGCATATATCGAGTACCAATATCGTTATAATAATCTTCAAAATTACCTGAATAAGGTTTTTGAATACATCGTCCGGTTGGTGTGTAATAACGAGCAATAGTTAAACGTAACCCCGAACCATCGGAGAAAAATGTAGGTTCTTGCACTAAACCTTTTCCAAACGAACGGCGTCCAATTATTTCGCCACGGTCGTTATCTTGTATTGCTCCTGATAAAATTTCACTTGCCGAAGCCGACCATTCATCAATTAATATAGCAACAGCATCGTCTTTCAATAAACCACGTGATGTTGACCAAGTTTCATTTTTTTCTCTTTTTCTTCCTTTTGTATATACTATTAGCTTACCTTTATCTAAAAATAAATCTGCAATATTTGTTGCCGCATCCATGTATCCTCCGCTATTACCTCTAAGGTCAACAACAATTTTTTTCATGCCTTTCGATTTTAAATAGGTTACTCCCTTAATAAATTCATTAAGAGTAGTTCTCGCAAATTTATTTACTTTAATATAACCAATATCAGATGTTAACATATAAGCAACATCAACACTTTCTAAAGGAATTTTATCTCTTATAATGTTAAAACTAATTATATCTTTTATACCTTTTCTTTTTATTCCAACTTTAACTTTTGTTCCTCTTTTACCTTTTAATAGCTTTATTACTTTGTTAGAGTTTATACCAATACCTGCAACAAGCGAGTCATTAACCATTACAATACGGTCACCAGCTTTTACACCAACTTTTTCTGATGGACCTTTTGGTACGGTATTTATAACCATTATTGTGTCATTTTGTATATTAAACATAACACCTATACCATCAAAATTACCTTCTAATGGTTCATTCATTTCTTCTAAATCTTTTGCAGGAATATAAATTGAATGTGGGTCTAATTGTTGTAAAATAACGGGTATGGTTTTCTCAATAATATCATCTTTTGAAATAGAATCGACATATTCTTCTTCAATATAACTAATTACAGCATCTAGTTTATTTACTTGTGGATATAAAACTAAGTTATCTTTTTTGTTTGTAACATCCATACTATTGCCTATTAAAATACCTAGTATTAAGGTTATAGCAAAAAGTATCGGTGTAATTATTGTAAATGTTTTATTGTTATATTGCATTGTATTTTTATTGAAAAGAAAACAAAAGTAATAATAATGTTAATAGTTTGTAGGTTTTATAAAGTTAAAGTTTGTAAAATTTTATGTTTACAAAAAAACAATATATTTTTATGAGATGATTAAAGTTGAAAATATTACAAAATCGTTTGGCGATGTTAAAGTACTAAAAGGTATTAATATTGAAATAAAAGAAAAAGAAATTGTTTCAATTGTTGGAGCTAGCGGGGCAGGGAAAACCACATTACTTCAAATTTTAGGTACTTTAAGTAAAGCTGATTCGGGTAAAATATTTATCAACAATGTTGAAGTTAGTAAATTAAGTAACAATAAGCTTTCTGAGTTTAGAAACAAAAATATTGGTTTTATTTTTCAGTTTCATCATTTGTTACCTGAGTTTACTGCTTTAGAAAATGTTTGTATGCCTGCTTTTATTGCAAAAATAAATAAAAATGAAGCTTTAAAAAAAGGAGAAGAATTACTGAATTTTTTAAACTTAACGCATAGATTGAATCATAAACCATCAGAATTATCTGGTGGCGAACAACAGCGTGTAGCCATTGCTAGGGCACTTATAAATAACCCTGCAGTAATTTTAGCAGATGAACCTACCGGTAATTTAGATTCAAAAAATTCTGAAGAATTATTTCAACTTTTTACATCATTAAAAGAAAAATTTAATACAACATTTATCATAGTTACTCATGATAACCACCTTGCCGAACGTACCGATCGAAAACTTACAATTGTTGATGGTGTAATTATCTAACAATTATTAAAATATTGTTTAATATTTGATAAATAAAAAAAATTTTCGTTACGCATAAATGTATACTGTTAAATGTGTAAACTGCAATAAATTATATCTACGATGGGCTTTATTGCTCCAGTGTTTAATAATGTATTATGTTCGATTAATATTTTGTTCACATATTTAGGTTAATAGCTTAAACTGAATAGTTTGTATAACACCCCTTGAAAACAAAAACAACAGCATAGCAAGCCACAAAGCGTGGTTTGCTATTGTTTTTTCTAATAAATAATAAGCAGGAAAAAACACAAGTAACGAGGCAATAAGCATTGAATTTCGCATTTCTTTTGATGCAGTTATTCCTACAAAAACACCGTCCCAAATAAATGCAGCAAAACTAATTATTGGTAATATCCATAGCCAAAAAATATACTTATTGGCATAATCAATTATTTCTTGTTGCGATGTTAATATATGCAATATTAAATCGCCAAATAACACATATACTACCGAAAATGCAATACTCGAATAAAACGACCACAAAAATATTTTCTTTAAAATTTTTATTAGACTTTCTTTATCACCTCTACCCTTATATTTACCTGTAAGCGACTCGGTTGCATAGGCAAAACCATCAATATAATAAGAGAAGAAAATAAAAAACTGAAAAAGAACAGTGTTTGCATCTAAAACCAAAGTTCCTTTATTTGCCGATACCGAAGTAAAAAACGTCATTACCAACATTATACCAAGTGTGCGAATAAAAATATTGGCATTAACTTTAAACAATTCGGCAAAAGCCGATTGTCTAAAACTCGATAGTACATAACTTAGTTTTAAATACTTTCGGTATTTAACCTGTAATAAAATTACGCTTATTAAAACACCCGAGTATTGTGCAATTACAGTTCCAATAGCTGCTCCATCAGAGTTCATATTATAATGATATATTAAAATATAACTTATTATAATATTTATCACATTTATTGAAACAGCAATTATTAACGGATATTTCGAATTTTGCATTCCTATAAACCAACCGTAAAAGCCATACAATGCCAACGATGCTGGTGCTGCCCATATCCTAAGCAAAAAGTAACTCGATGCAAATTTTTCGGTTTCTGCTTCAGCTGATAGTACCGAAAAACTAATATTATTTATTACTAATTGAAGCGAAATTAAAACTAAGCCTATTGCAGTTCCAACTATTATAGAACGATTCAAATTAAATGCAATTTCCTCATCGTTTTTTGCACCATAAGCCTGCGAAGTAAAACCCGTGGTACTCATTCTAATAAAATTCATACCCCAATACAAAATATTGAAAATCATACTTCCAAGAGCAACTGCCGCCAAATATACTGGCGAAGTTAAATGCCCAAGCAAAGCAATATCAACCAAACCTAAAAGCGGAATAGTTATATTAGTAACAATATTTGGTATTGCAAGTTTAAGAATTTCTTTATTCACCTTGCAAAGATATTAGTTATTTATTAGAACATTTATTCAATTAAATAATAATCTACATAAGCGTAACACTTAATTAACAAGTATTTAAAATATTTTAACAAAATAACTGCCACTTTATTTGGAATAAGTCTAAATAAACACTACATTTGTATCAAATAATTTAATAATAAAAATCTAATAACTATGAAGATTAACAGATACGTTGACATTTCAACAATAGACAGAGAAGCAAAAAAAGATTATATTGACCGTCACTCAGCATTTGTATTTGCTGATGCAAAAGCAAAAGCAGGCGAAAAATTTAAAGTAAAAGTAAAGGTTGGTGACGAATACAAGCACCCAGATGATTTTGACCATTATATTGCATGGGTTCAGTTATGGGACGGAGAAAATATGTTAGCACAAGCTAATTTTACCGCAGGTGCTATGGGTAGCCAAGCAGAAAATTTAGAAGTAGATTTTTATATTGTTCCAAAAAAGAATATGAAACTT
>Ga0256827_10002503_pt1 | contig 11806 bp, 11 predicted proteins | sample CV84metaG_FD_185977 | JGI IMG/M metagenome (GOLD analysis project Ga0256827, IMG submission 185977) | Hydrothermal vent microbial communities from East Pacific Rise, Pacific Ocean - CV84 | ecosystem: Environmental > Aquatic > Marine > Hydrothermal vents | place: Pacific Ocean: East Pacific Rise... | reverse complement strand
CATAACCAATAGGATCATTGAATGGCTCTGTAAAAGTATGAGTTACTAAAATTGCAAAATTTGTATTTTCTGTTTTACTTTTAACTTTTGAATGTCCATTAACTGTTACAAATTCATTTTCATTATATCTTTCTAATGTTACATATCCAGATGGATTATTACAAAATGTTCTTACTCCATAACCTGTTTTTGTTTCCATTTTAACTTTAAATTCATACATTTCCCTATTTAAATCATCAACTATATGATTTGGAAGCTCAAAACGGATTCCTAAATCAACAGAATTACTGGAAAGAGATATTTTAGGGTACTTTTCTTTAATATTTTCAACTAGCTTATGCCCACTTCTTCCCACACCAATAACAGCTTTATCAAAAATATCTGAAACTTCTTCTTTTTCTTTATTTATGTATATCACTCGTACATTTTCATTAAAACCTTCAACATTAATTATTTTACTATTAAAATGAAATACTATATTTTCTCTACTTGATAAGTCATTATAGATATTTTTCATAACATTTTTTAAATAATCAGTACCAATATGATAAAATTCTGAATTAACAGGTTGAAACCCTTTCATATAAAAATCTTTATAATAGCCTTCTTTTTTACTTTGAAAAGAAAATCCATGTTCTATTTTACCTTCTGGAACCTCTGATTTTTTTAAATAGAAATCAACAATTTCTCTTTGAAGACCAATGTCAAGATCAAGTTTCCCACCCATCTCCTTTGAAATAAATATTTTTCCATCAGAACGAATACCACTTAAACTTGATGAAATGATATCTTTTGACCTTTCAAAAATATGTATTTCAAAATCTTTATCTTTAAGCTCATTTACATAGCCAATACTAGCAGCTCCAAAGCCAATTACAGCAATTTTTTTCATAAGAATCCTCCAAAGAGTAAAAAAAAATGTCAAAAGGTTTTGACCTATGACTTTATTTATTTAAAACTTAAAAGTCAAGTAAAAAATTCATTATAATATTTATAAAAAATCATTTGCTAAAAAATAAAAAATGTGGTAAATTTCAGTTCTATTTTTTTAGGAGTTTATATGACAAAAATGGAATTTATTCATAATATAGCAGAAAAGAGCAATATACCTCAAAAAGATGCAACTTTGGTAGTTAACACTATCTTCAATAAAATGACTGAAGCATTAATTAAAGGTGATAGAATTGAAATCAGAGGATTTGGTTCATTTAGTGTTAAATCCTATGAAGGATATGAAGGCAAGAATCCAAGAACTCATAAGTCAATTATTGTTCAACCAAAGAAAAAACCAGTTTTTAAAGTAGGAAAAGACCTTAAAGACAGAATCAATTCTAATCTTTAAACTCATTAGCTTTTACAATTATATTTAACAAGCTTTCTATTCTGCTTGTTGTAAAAGGCTTTTTTAAGTGAAAATCAAAATAAGAATCCTGTTTATTACCAAGCCCAATATAAATAACTTTATCTTTATGCATTTTTAAATTAGTTATAATATCTTCAATGTTGTGTATTCCTGTATCAAGGATAATAATATCAAAATCTTCTTGTAAAAAATCCTGTATTATATCTTTTTGATATGAAACATTTCTTATTATAAAGTTTACACTACGATACTGTTCCATGTTGTTTATATTTTTTATAATATCAATAAATGAAGATTTTATAAACTTGTTACTATGAAAGAAAAGCATTTTTATTATTTTATTATCTTTTCCATCTTCATACTTTTTAGAAATTATCTCAATTAACTTATTAAACTTCTTTTTATGATATTCATCATTAAATAAAAACTTAACACCAACTCCTTTTTTTACTTCACCATCAAAGTTCTCTTCATAAGACCACACAACCTCAACATCAACAGGAATAGCTTTAATTATTTTAGGAAATGATATCATCACCCTAAATTTTTCTCCAATTTTAAAGTTTTCCTTTGTAATAATAAAAGTTCCACCTAATGAAATATTTTCAGTATAATCTATTAAAAAATCTTTATAACTATCATATTCAACTTTAAAAACAGCATTATATCTTTTATTTATTCTAATATTATTCTGATAATTCATCTTGTTCCTTATAAAGAATTTTAAATAATACAGGATATACAACTCCAGTTATAATTGCAAGAAAAATAATTGCATTATTTGTTTGAAGAGTAATCAATCCCAGTTTTAATTCTATCATACCAATCGCAACAAGTAAAGTAAGTGGTGCAGCAAGCATGAATGATGTTGCAAGAATGTTCCTAAATTTAATCCCTTTAAAAAGCAAGGGGAGTGAAGAAATAAACTTAATAAAAAAGGCTATTATCATCAACTTAATAAAAATATAAAAAGTTTTCTCTTCAAGAATAGAATTCAAATCAAAATTTATACCTATGTTTATAAAGAAAATAGGTATAAAGAAACCATATCCAATTCCATTCATTTTTTCTTCTAGGGTGCCCTTCTCCTTAAAAGTAGCAGAAATGACCATACCAGCAATTAAAGCTCCTATTATAAACTCAATGTGAAATATTAAGGCAATTGTAATCAGACTAAACATTAAAATAAACGACATTCTAATACCAATTTCCTTAGAGTCTTTAGGATGTATAAAATGAATTACCTTATCTGGAAACCACCATGAAATAAGATATAAAACCTTTAAAAATATTATTGAAATTAAAATCATTAAAGGCATTTGCAAAATTCTAATTGAAAACCCGTGTAAATGATAAACTTCAAAAAATGTAAACAATAATAAAGTTAATAACTCTGCTGTAAGCCCTAGTATAAATAACATTGAACCAAATTCTTTTTTCTCTAAATCTAAATCTTTTAAAACAGGTATTAATAAACCTATTCCGGTTGCCATAACAATAAATACTAATGCAGTATTCATTTTTAAAGTATTTATTATTATTACAGAAAGAACAACTGAAATTAAAAATGAAAAAATTGGTAAACTTAAAGCCTTTAATCCCTTTTTCTTCAAATCTCCAAAATTAATTTCAAGACCTGCTAGAAACATTAAAATAATAAAACCAAAATCAGCCATAAAATTAAGCCATTTTGCATTATGTGATAAATCAATAATATTGAGTAATGATTTACCAATTATCATTCCATATAACATTTCAGCGACAGCACCAGGTAATCTAAAAAAAGGAGCAAAGATAGGAACAATAAAAGCTCCAAAGGTTATTATAAGTAATGTATATATATGATAATCTTGCAATTATTCCTCACTCTCACCAAAATTATATATAAGAATAGAAGGCTCTGCCTGATGTAATAAGAACTGATTTTCAGAAGGAGAAGTAAGTGTTGATTTTTTAGGGTGTTTCTGAGAAATAACAAGTAAATCTTTCTTTTGTGAATGCTCTTTTATTTTTTTTATAGGATTTCCTTCAAGATAAGTTTGAATAATATCAACTTTATATAGTTTACATAGGTTTCGAATTGCATCTTTAATGGATTCATTCTCACTTTCAGGAATAGAGTAATGAACAGCTGTATCTTCCATGAACTCAGGTTTTTTAATCGTAATTTGCTCTAGTTTTGCCTTTGTTTGCTTTGCAATATTAATTGCTATTTCAAATCCCTTTAGTGGAGAATCCTGCTCTCTGTCTGAAATTAAGATATTTTGATATGGATATTTTCCTTTTGCAATAATAATAGGAGAGTGTATAAACTTTTGTAATTTATATATATTATTTTCAACACCTAACTTATTTAATATTGTAAAATTTTCATTTGGAATAATAACTAAACCATAGCTTCCAGTAATATAAAGCTCTTTTACCTTTTTTATAAAGGAATCCGTTCTTAATTCCTTTATTTCAACAATGTGATTTTTATAATTAGAAACATCTTCAATATATGATTTTATATCATTAATTTCTTTTTCCTTAAATCTTCCACCCTTTTCATCATTTAAAATAAAAAAATCAATCTTTTTTGAATAAAACTCTCTCAATAAATATAAAGATTCATCGACAATAACCTGCCAATCCTTTGGTGTAGTAATTAAAGAAAGGATATTATTTCCAAAATTTAATGGAAAACGATAATCACCAACCGAAATATATTCAGCAATTGCATGTATTTTTGAAGGCTCAGATATGATTAGAACTCTATCATTTTCTAAAAACCTCGTATTTCCATGTGGTAAAAGCAAGTTATTATTTCTATATATGGCTCCTACAACCCAGTCATAAGGTTTTATTTCAGAAAGTTTTTTATTTAATATTCTACTTGTACCAGTAATTGTTACTTCCGCAATTTCTCCATGTCCAAGCCCTATATCAGTTGCAGTTGAAGTTCTACTATCTATTTTATTCATCAAAAATGAACTTATCATAGAGGGAACATCTATTGCATCAATATCATTTTCCTTAAACAAAACCAAACTATTCTTTTTTACAACAGCTGTTATAAACTGAATTTCAGGATACTTTTCTTTAAGAAGTAATGCTATCTCAAAATTAACTTCATCATGATTGGTTAAAGCAACAACAACATCAGTATTTTCAATATTAGCTTTTTTTAAAACATAATTACTAGAACCATCACCATCTATAATATTTATTCTATGATCTATTTTTCTTACTAATTCAAGAGACTCTTTATTTGTATCTACTACAGTTAAATTCCATTCCTTATCAAGACGGGAAATCAACTCTCTTGATTTAGTCCCAGCACCTATAATTATAATATTTACTTTACTTGCCATAATTCCTTAAGATTTTCTTTGAGAGTTTTTAGGTGTAACACAAGTTCCAGTAGCCTTACAAACTAACAAAGGAGGGTTTAAATAATCGGCAGCACTATCACTTATTGAAGGAAGAGCAGAAATAACTTTCCATGCCTCAAACTCCATTTTCCTTGATGAATTACCAGCTGAAACTATTTTTCCCTTCGCCTCAATAAAATCACCAGCATAAACAGGAGCTAAAAATTCAACATTCTCATAAGCTCTGAATAACCCTTCATCTCCATCATAAGCAATTAAAAGTTCTGTTGCAACATCACCAAAAAGATTTAACATTTTAGCTCCATCAACAAGCCCTCCACCATAATGTGCATCATGACTACTCATTCTTAATCTTATTATAACTTCTTTATTTATCCTATCCATACTCAACTCCTAAACTATAAGATAGAAAGATTATAGTTTTTTATTTTTAAAAATGCAATGATAATAAAGATATTTTATATTTTTTATAATTAATAAATTGACATCTATAAAACTTTAAAAAAATACAATTATTTTTTATTTATTTATTGACAAAAAAACAATTATAAAACATAATGTATAGTTAGGGGTGTAAAATTCTATAATTTAGGAGGATCAAATGAGGTATTTTTTATTATTGTTTTCAATCTTTTTTGTTGTTGCATGCTCATCAGCTGAAGATAATACAAATAAAAAAACATGTAGTGATAATTCAGGATGTGAATCAACTGAAGTTTGTTTTTACGGAACTTGTTTTAAAGAAGGTGACAAGGCAATGGGAGTCAAAACGATTCAAATTGTTGGAGGAACAAAACTAGAACTCATAGATGGAGATAATGCTCCATTAAAGATACAGGTTGTTCTATCTGGTACCCCAGAAATGAAAGAAGCATTTTCTGAAGATGATTTAAAAAAAATAATCGGTCCAATTGAAGGAGAAACAGTTAGTTTTAAATTTAGCTCACAAGGGCTAGAATCAAGACTTTCTACTGCTGAAATAGTTACAGATGAATTTGGAATGGGTAATGTTGATTTATCTGCAATTAATACAAGCTCATCTGAAATAAATTTTAATATTACAGTATCAACTAATGAATGTAAACCTACAGATAAATGTTATAAAAACTTTATGGTAAAAATAGATAAAAGAAGTAAATCATTAAATATTTTAAGTGATCAAATTATTGATTTCTATACTAATTCTCAAAGAACAATAATTGCTAAGACAACAACAAATAACAACCTTCCATATCCAGATCAAAATGTGGTATTTAAAATAGTAGGTAATGCAGAAGGTTCAACACTTGATGATAATGGAAATACCGGAACTGAAATAACCGTTAAAACTGATTTTGCAGGAATAGCAAGAGTTAAACTAAAAGCTGGAGATTCACCTACTAGTTTCAACATTGATGTTAGTAGTTCTGCAACACAGAGTAAAAATATAACGGTAACAATTAGTGAAAGAGCAGGAGGCGGTTGCTTTGTTAATGAGGATTGTTTAGCACTTGGTGAAGCTTATGAATGTCAACAAGGTGTATGTGTTTATATTCCAACACCATGCCCTAATGGAGATGCCGATTGCCCTGAAGGTTCTGAATGCAAAAATAATATTTGTGTTGAAAAGCCTTATATATGCGGTGAAGATGGCACAGAACTTGATACATGTAGATGCTCAACTGATTTAAACTGTCCAGAACAATATGTATGTACAAACGGAAGATGTACAGAACAAAATATTGCTTGTACAGATAGTACAACATGTCCAATGGGCTTAATATGTAGAGATGGAACATGTCAGCCAAATGGAACAGAGTGTAAGATGGATGCAAACTGTCATCAGTTTAAACCAGAAATGTGTCCTGACCAAGATTCATGTGTCTGCCGAGAAGGCTTATGTGTTAATCCATGTCCAAATACAAATACAATCGAATTATCAGGTGGTAGTGGAATTAGCTGTACATCAGATAATCAATGTTCTGAAAATGAAATATGTTTCACAGAGCACAATATTAATAAATGTATTGTAAAATGGGATGCAAATTACTATTTTCATCTAATAGATGCTCTTCCACCAAGTTTACAAACCATTTTAAATGGAATGGGACAAGTATTAGGTCCTATTTCAGATATATTACTTGGAGATAATATTGACTGGGGACTTCCAGGCTGGTTATCATGGCTAGAGGAAACAATTGTTGCCGCAGTAAGGCCTCTAATAGACCAATATATTCCAGCATGGGCTCAAGATTTAGTTATTGGCCTAAATGATACAATTGAAATACTACAAGAAATGAAAGTAAAAGTGAGAATGGCTTTTGTTCATGACACAGAACGACATTCGAGTATTAAAGGAATGGAGGTCTGGGATGCATTTTATATTCAATGGCATGGTGACTGGACAGAAGTTGAACCTGAAGGAGAAGATGAAGGATTCCAGTTAAATTCATCAAAGTTTACAGGAAATATATTCTGTCAGCTTGAAGATGGAGAACCTGTTTATAGCCTTTACATAGACGAACATGCTGCAGAATTTTACTTTGGAAAGTTTGTCACAGCATTCTTAGATGGAATATTAATTCCAGCAGTAACAAGTGATCAAGCTCATAATCTTGGAGAAGCTGTTGAATTATATGTTGACTGCCATGCTGTTGCAGAAACATTTGTTGAAAAAGTTGGACAAATTGTTACTGATTTAGTTGGTGATTGGGCAGCAGGTTTTATTACTGTTGGTGCCATAGAAGGTCTTTGTCATACAGGGGTAAATTTACTTGTTGATAAAGTTAATGATTATATTAACCAACTACATTTTGGAGATGCACAAGGTGGTAGTGATGCATTTAAGTTTGGTGGTTATGCAACTATTGAAACAAGAAACAATGAAGGCAAAAAGCTAAAAGATGGTAAGTATACTGGTACTTTAAATCTAGGTGGCGAAAGATCTTTTAATGCTGACTGGGATGCAGAAAAAGCAAGATAATTAGTTATATCTCCATTTGTATTAATTTGTATAAAAGTAAACTTATTTATTTAATTTCAAAAACTTCTTTAATAAAAAACCCTTAAAGTAACCAAGTTGTATTTTATTTGTATCTAAAATAACCGTAAATAAAAAATCATCAGATAAGATTCCACTATATACAACTTTTTTATCTTTTAAATGTATATAATAACTCTTAATTCCATTGGAAAATCTAAAATTTTGTACACTATCTCTAAAACTCAAACACATAGTATGGTATATTGCAGATTTTTCATAATCAATATTATGACCAGTAATAATTAATCCATCAGTTTTATCATATATAAAAATAGATAAAACTCCACCACTAGAAGCATCAACCATTTCTTTAACAGAATTATTCATATTGTCTATATTCAAAATATACTCCTAACTTACACCCTGTTTTTTAAAAAAATCTTTATAATTCATATCTGTATTTAGTATATGTTCTAAAATCCAGTCACCTAAAAAATCAATTAGATCAATTAACTCTACAATATAAAAATCAGTTTTAAATTTTTTATAGGATTCTGTTAAAGAATCAACAAATTTTTTATGTTCTAATTTCTGTAAATGATAGTTATCATATTTATATTTCAACATTAATTTTTCTTCAACTTCAAAGTGATACTTTGTATAGTTCAATAATTCTTTATAAATAACTAAAATATGATTTAAATTATTACTAGTATCAACTGTTGAGTGTAAAAGATTTATAATATCAACCAATCTTTTATGGTGTAAATTAAAAGCTTTTATACCAACATCATATTTTTCATCGTCCCATTTTACTAATACCATACTTCCTCTATATATTATCTTTTATTAAATTAATAAACTTAGGTAGAACAGTGTTTAAAAACATTGCAATAGTCAGTTTATCAAAATTCACTAAGATACCATAAGATATATTCTCATTATTTTCAGGATCAATATCACCAACAATAATTGCTCTTTTATCATCTAAATTAATTACATAATAATCAAGCTCATTATTACCTTCCAGTAATTTTAAACTTTTTGACATACTTTTATATATCTCAACATACACATGTGTTGCAAATCGATTAGGATTATAAGCAGCTAAAAGTGTTGATGTATCATTTCTAAAAAGCTCAATTGAAAATAAACCTTTTCCTTCTGTTTCCCTAAAATTTTTAATAAGATTATTAAGTTTTAATACATTTAAAGATTGATTACCAGAAAAAATATCTCGCAAGTGACTGATTGCTTTTTTATGAGAATTCTGAGCTTTTACTTCGAGTTCTTTATCAGATAAAGAAGCTGCAAGTACAATTTTACTACTCCATATTATTTCACCATCCTGATAAATCAAAGAAGAAATCACATAAACAAGTTTCCGAGGAATAACTTCGGTTTGTACATGATAGATTATTTCATTTATTTTGATATTATGATTAAGCAGATTCATAATACTCCTAAAACATATAACCTAAAATACTACAATATCTATATAAATTCAAGTAATTATTTTTTATATATTATTATTTAAAAAAGGACAAAAAAGCTTAGAACAAAATTTGAAAATAAAATATAATTATTATAACTTCAAATTTATTCTTTTTAAAAGCTCCTTTGTAAATTTTTTTGCACCAAAAACGTTTAAATGACTTCGACCAATCCAATCTTCATCATCTTTAAAAATTTTACAGAATTCAATAGTATTAAAATCTAAAAGAAAACCATTTACTTTAGCTTCATCAATAATTTTATAATCAAAAATTTTTACATGCCTTTCTTTTTTAAATCCAGGCATTTCTATTATAAATAATTTTATATTATTTGCAGAAGAAAGCTTTATTATATCTTTCAATATAATACTATCCATATATTTTTCTAAAAGAAATTTATTATTAAAATCAACAGTTGTTTTATCTGTTATTTTCTTTTTAAATTTTAATTGTCCATAATCTAAATAGGCTTCACGGTGAGGCTTTGAGACAAGCTTTTTTAAAATTTCTTTAAACTTCCATTTAAATTTCAACATAGGTATATCACTGATGTGATAACTATTATTTATTCGAGTAAAATCAACAATAGGATGAATTGTATTCGATTTAAAGTCATTTAAATATGAACCAAGTCCCAATATCACATATTTTGGCTTATATTTATAGGTATTTATATATTCCTGTAACTGAATATAATTAGTTTTTAATGAAGCTCCAGCAAAAGCAAGATTATATGCTTTTAAAGCATGTTCATTCATATATCTAGTATCGATACCATCCATTGCAAGACTATTCCCTAGAATTAAAATATCGTATTTGGGACTATTTAAGTTCAGTGACTCAATTCTCTTCTTAAAATCCCAGTCCGTTTCTTGAATAATATATAAATATAACAGATTAAGAGCAAGCATTATAATAAAAAATATAAATATTTTTACAATAAATTTTTTCATAACTTAAAACTGAAAATAAATAAAATCATGTTTATATCCTCCTAGTAAAAGAATAATACAAACAATTGAAATATACATACCCCATCTTAGTATTATAGGCCATGAGTTTCCAATTGTCTCTAATGCATATTTTCCATTTCTTCCAACCCATTCTTGTAAAATAAAGTAAAGTAAAAGACAAGTTATTATTAATAAATCAAAGGGATTAAGAATCTCTGGTTTTAATAGTAAGGTATGAGAAAAAATAGATCTAAATATTTGAAATGCCTGTCCCATACTATCAGACCTAAAAAAAATAAAAGCAAAAACGGTTAAAATAAAAGTAATTAATATTTGAAAAAACTCTTTTAGAGTTGGAAAGATTCTACCATCTGCAACAGTATTTATATTTATTCTATTCCTGTTAAACAAAAGAAGTGGTATAAAATACAATGCATTTAAAACTCCCCAAACAATAAAAGTCCAATTAGCACCATGCCAAAAACCACTAACAATAAAAATTATGAAAATATTTCTGATTTTTATAAATGTATTAGCATGACTACCTCCTAATGGAATATACAAATAATCTCTAAACCATGTTGAAAGTGAAATATGCCAACGTCTCCAGAACTCAGCAATATCTCTTGAAAAATAAGGAAAAGCAAAATTCTGTTTTAACTCAAAGCCAAATAATCTTGATACTCCAATTGCAATATCCGAATACCCTGAAAAATCACCATAAATTTGAAAAGTAAAAAATATTGCCCCTAAAACTAATGTACTTCCTGAACAATTTTCAGAATTACTAAATATCCTATTAACTATTCTTGCCAAATTATCCGCAATCACAATTTTTTTAAACAGTCCCCAAAGAATTTGTCGCATTCCATCAACTGCTTTATCATAGTTAAAAATTCTTTTTTCATAGAATTGGGGCAGTAAATTTTTTGCTCTTTCAATTGGTCCAGCAACTAATTGAGGAAAGAAACTCACAAATGCCATAAAAGCAATAATGTTTTTTGTAGGTTCAAGCTTTCTTTTATAAACATCAATAGTATAACTCATTGTTTGAAAAGTATAAAAGCTAATACCAACTGGTAATATTATATTTAATGAATCAGAAGTAATTTTTATGCCTAAAAAAGAAAATGCTGTAACAAAATTATAAAGAAAAAAGTTATAATACTTAAAAAAGCCTAAAAAACTAAGATTAGTCAAGATACTAATCCAAAGTAAAACTTTCCTTCCCATTGTTTTTTTCTGTTTTAGGAATCCTATACCAATTGTATAATCAACTAATGTACTAAATAATATTAAAGATAAAAATCTCCAATCCCACCAAGCATAAAAAATATAACTAACAATTACTATCAAAAAATTTTGAAGTTTCAAATTTTCATTAGCGACAAACCAGTACAGAATAAATACTATTGGTAAAAATATTGCAAAATCAATTGAATTAAATAACATCTATTTCCAATATTTTCATAATTTTCTCCATCTATACCCATTTTACTTAAAATAAGTTTATTAAATTCCTATATTATACTATTAAGATATAAATTTCAATTTTCCTATAATAATCAGCATTCTAATTAAACAGAATAATTAAAACAAGGCAAAAAAAAAGCCCATTCAAGTTAATGAATGGGCTTTTAATAAAAGAGCTGGCAGTT
>Ga0256827_10002502_pt1 | contig 11807 bp, 11 predicted proteins | sample CV84metaG_FD_185977 | JGI IMG/M metagenome (GOLD analysis project Ga0256827, IMG submission 185977) | Hydrothermal vent microbial communities from East Pacific Rise, Pacific Ocean - CV84 | ecosystem: Environmental > Aquatic > Marine > Hydrothermal vents | place: Pacific Ocean: East Pacific Rise... | reverse complement strand
ATATGGAGTTTGTGAATGATGGTGGGTATCAAAAACTTCACTTTTGGGACGAGGAAGGAAAAAACTTTTTAAAAATAACAGATGCTAAATATCCAACTTTTTGGGTAGAAGTAGATGGTTTATTTAAATATAGAGTTATTGATAAAGTAATCGATATGCCTATGAATTTTCCAGTTGAGGTAAATGCTCTTGAAGCAGAAGCATTTTGTAGATATAAAACTAGTAAAGATGGAAAAAAATATTCACTGCCGAGTGAGGGGGAGTATAGAGCTATCTGTATAGAGAGTGGGCTAGCAGATATAGAAAAGTTGGAGAGTGTAGATGCAAATCAAAATCTTAAATTTTTTAGTTCATCTCCTGTGAACAGATATGATTTTAATGGTATATATGATGTTGTTGGTAATGTTTGGCAATGGAGTAGAACTGCCATTTTTGGATTTGATGGATTTAGAGTTCATCCAGCATATGATGATTTTTCAACACCAACTTTTGATAATAAACATGCTCTTATTTTAGGCTCTTCATGGGCAAGTAGTGGGAATCTTATTATGAAAAATTCTCGGTATGCTTTTAGAAAACATTTTTATCAAAATGCAGGATTTCGATATGTTATATCGTCTGAGCAAAATTTTCAAACAAGAGACAATAGTTTTGAGGATGATGTAATACAAAGTTGTAAAGATAGTTATCTTTCTAATGTAGATTATAGTTATATTGCCAAATCTATAAAATATATAAAATCAACAGCTAAAGCACTTGATTTTGGATGTAAAACTGGACAGAGTAGTTTTGAGTTAGCACGATATTTTAATGTAGTTGATGGTGTAGATATATCAGCTCGATTTATAAGAGTTGGAGTTCAACTTAAAGAGCAAAATTATCTAATGTGTGATAATGAGATGATAGATCTGAAGAAATTTGGTTATGAAAGAGTTAAAAATCAAGTTTTATTTAAACAAGCTGATCCATATAACCTTAAAGAGAGTTTTAATGGTTACGGTTTTGTTGTGGCAAAAGTGGATGAGGGTAAAAAGTTTTTAAGAATGATAGCTAATAGAATAGAGAGTGGGGCTATTGTTACTATTTTTGAGATATTTGATACTGTTGATGGTTTTGAAGTGTTAGAGAAAGGGAAAAATTATACTATATTACTTAAAAAAGATAGATATGAGTAATATAAATTTGTATGATTTTACAACTTCAGCATCACGAGAGAAAACAAATGCTGAAAAGTATATATTACGAAATGAACTTTTTGGTACGAAAGATGTAACACCTGTTTGGGTTGCAGATATGGATATAGATACTCCATCATTTGTACTTAATGCAGTAAAAGAGAGATTAAATCACCCTATTATTGGATATGAAGAGGTTCCAAAGAGTGCATTTCAAGCTCAAAAAATTTGGATGAAAAGAGAACATAATTTCTCTTTTGAGTTAGAAGATATATTATATTCTCACTCTGTTGTTGCTTCTATGAATGTAGCGATTGAAGCTTTTAGTAATATAGGTGATAAAATCATTGTTCAAACACCAGTATATCCACCATTCTTTCATAGTGTTATAAAACATCAACGTATTTTATTAAAAAATCCTTTGAAACAGAAAAAGAGTGGAAAATACTATTTTGATATAGAGGATTTAAGATCCAAAATAGATAAAGATACAAAACTTTTATTACTTTGTTCTCCTCATAATCCTGTTGGTCGTGTTTGGACTAAAGAGGAATTAGAGGAAATTTTAGCAATCTGTTTAGAGTATAATATTGTAGTTTTTAGTGATGAAATACACTCTGATTTGGTATATAAACCAAATAAACATATACCTTTTTCATCTTTAAGTGCAAAAGCAAAAGAGATAACAGTAACAGCGATTGGTGTTGGCAAAACATTTAATATGGCTGGTTTTGCAATGAGTAGTGTAGTTATTCATAATAAAGAGTTAAGAAAAAGATTTTTAGATATATATAAATCGATTCATTTTGCTCAAGGGAGTGTTCTTTCTCATATCGCTTTTGAGAGTGCATATAAAAATGGTAAAAAATGGTTAGTAGAATTAAAGTTACACTTATATAAGAACTATGCAATGCTTCAAAAAGTGTGTGAGAAATACCCATCTCTAATTAAATTAACACCTATTGAAGCAACCTATTTAGCTTGGTTAGATTGTAGAGGTATGGGATTTCGAGATAGGCATTTGAGAGATTTTTTTATTAAAGATGTAAAATTAGGACTTAATGCAGGTATTAGTTTTTCAAAAGAGGGAAGTGGATTTATGCGTTTGAATTTTGCAGTTTCATACAATCAGATGTTAGATATTATCACTCTATTAGAAAAAGGGTTAGATCAATTATTGAAGTGTCGGCTTAGAACTAACAAAGAGAACTAAAAGTTGTAATAGAAGTAAAGTAAATAGTGTTATATTATCTATAAAATATATTTTATCTACAATATTGAAATAGGTATAAATATCATATCTTTGTTCCTCAAGAAAAAGATAGAAAAAAGAGAGTAAAAAGAGATAGAGTGAAAATAGAAATATCTCTATATAATTTAAAATATTTTTTGATAGGTAAAGAGTAAAAAAACAACCGATAAGATCTATAAAATAGAAGATGTAGTTACTTGATGCAAAAATTTTTATAAGTGAAAAAAAAAGAATAGGAATATAAAAGATATAGAGTAATTTTCTATATCTTAGTATAAATGAGAATGCTCCAATTTGTAAAATAATTAGGGCTGTATACTCCTCTATAAAAAAGAGAGAGAGTGAAAGCAAAATATGAAAATTAAGGTAGATATATTTTATCCAATAATTCATTATATTCATTATTTACATCACTATCTAGTGTGATACCTCCACCACTTTTATATATATATCCATTTGAAGTTTTTTCTATAAAACGTATCATCACTCCACTATCAAAAGTTTTTCCATCATAAACACCAAATATACCTGTAAAAAAACCTCTATCATACTCTTCAATATCTTCTATGATTTTAACAGTACTTTTTTTAGGTGTACCTGTAATGCTTCCAGCAGGAAGAAGAGAGGAGAGAATATTACCTATGTTATCATGCCAATTTTCACCAATATCTCCACTTATATGAGAGCTTACTTGAAGGAGTTTTTTCTCACCACTCTCTATGGCACTAATATATCTAAAATGATTTACTTTTACATTTTTTGCAACGATAGAAAGGTCATTTCTTAGTAAATCAACAACCATTATATGTTCTGCCATCTCTTTTTTATCAGCTAAAATCTTCTCTTTTGCATCTTCAATAGAACTATCAATGGTCCCTTTCATAGGATAAGTATCTATTGTCTGACCCTTTATCTGTATGAATTTTTCAGGTGAGAAAGATACAAACTTATCTTTATAACGAATTTTATAGGGAGCATTTGCATAGTTGTATATCTCTTGTAGAGAGAGATCTGTTTCTATTTTAGTTGGTTGTGTTAGATTTAAGAGATAGGTTTCTCCAGCTTCTATTTTTTGTATCACTTTTCTAAATTTTTGTGTATACTCCTCTAAAGAAAGAGGAGATTTTTTTAATTTTTTAGAGTGTTTCTGTTTGAGATAATCTTCATTTATTTGAAACTCTATATTATTTTCTTGAACTTTATCTAATAAAAAAACTTCTAAAGTTTTTGCTTTAAAATCTGTTATAAATAGAAAAGGTTTACGAGCTTTTCCTAAAGTATTTAAATCTTCAAAATCCATCTATTTTTTATCAGCTAACAACTTTTTAAGTATTGCCATTCTTATATTTACCCCATTTGAAACTTGTTCTAAAACTTTACAGCGTTTATCATCTAGTAGTTCATCACTAATATCTATATTTCTATGAACTGGTCCTGGATGTAGTAGTATAATATCTCTATCTCCAACTAATTCACTTGTGATACAAAAATCGGTTGCATAGTCTTTTAAAGAGGCATAACTTTGTGACGAATGTCGTTCTGTTTGTGTACGTAAACTCATAATAGCATCAACATCATCTATTATTTCAGATAAAAAGTGTGTTGTTTTTAAAGATGTTTTTGGTAAAAAATGTGGTGGAGCGACTAAAATAACTTCAACACCAAAACGAGTTAAAAGCTCTATATTTGAGTTTGCTACACGAGAGTTTTTTATATCTCCAACAATTGCAATTTTTTTACCTTGAAGTTTTCCTAGATTATCTCTTAATGTATAAAGATCTAAAAGTGCTTGTGTTGGATGGGCATGAGCACCATCTCCTGCATTGATAATAGAAGCTTTTGTTGAGTTAGATAGTATTTTGGGAACACCAGAATTTTGATGACGTACAATAATTGCATCTGGTCCCATCGCATCAAGGTTCATTGCTGTATCGACTAGTGTTTCCCCTTTTTTTGTAGAACTTTTTGCTACATCAAGATGTACTATCTCTGCACCAAGACGTTTAGCAGCTATCTCAAAAGAGCTTTTTGTACGTGTAGAGTTTTCAAAAAAGAGAGTGATGATTATCTTATCTTGAAGAGTTCTTTCAAAGCGTCCATCACTAAATTTTTTTGCATCATCTAATATCTCTTCTATCTCAGATATTGTAAAATCATCGGTTCTTATGAGGTGTTGCATATTTTTCCCTTACTGTAACTATTTTTACAAATTATACAAGAGTTCACAAATAGTGTCAATCTCTCTATCAATTTTTAAAACTTTTTTTTCTATTTCTAAAAAATATGGTTGAGAAACAGTTTGAAAGTTCTTATCCTCTTTACGACAATTAAAAGCTGTTATAAATTTAATATTTTTATCTTGTAAAGCTTTTTCACTAAGTAGAGTATCGTTGATACATCCTAGTGAACAGTGTGTAACTAAAAGAGCTGTTGCATCAAGATAGGTGATAAGATCTATCATCATTGTTTTATCATCTATTGGCACATAAAGTCCACCTGCACCCTCTATAATCAAAACATCTGAATGTTGCTCTATCTTTTTAACAGTTTTATCTAGTAAAGTAAAATCAAAGGGTTTGTTATGTGATGCAACAAATGGTGCTGATGGTAGTTGATAGGTTATTGGAACTATATCATCTCTATTTATATTATTTAGTTCACTGTTTAACTCATATATAAGTGCTAATAGCATATCGCCATCAGGAGCTGAGTTGACTACTCCTGTTTCTATCGGTTTGATAACTCCAACTCTTAAACCTTGTGATGCAAACTTTTTTAAGAGTAGTTTTGTTGTGTAAGTTTTACCTATATCTGTGTTTGTGGCTGTTACAAAAATTCGTTTAGTCATATTTATCTCTAGTTTGGTATAATCTTTGTAATATTGTATCAAATAAATAATGAGTAATGGGACAGATATGGCAACAGATATAGAGTATGAATTAGCAGATGAGGTGATTTTACAATATCCAAAAAAATATAAAGTTTTTATGTTAAATGATGACTATACATCTATGGATTTTGTTGTAGATATATTGATGAGTATTTTTCACAAAAGTTACGAAGAATCGGAGGCTATTATGATGGAGATACATAAAAAAGAGAGAGGACTTTGTGGTGTTTATTCTCATGAGATAGCTGAAACAAAAGTGCTACAAGTGATTAAAAAAGCTAAAGATAATGGTTTTCCTCTTAAAGCTATAATGGAAGAAGAGTAATGATAAGTGATAATTTAAATGAGGTTTTTCAAAAAGCTGTTTTATATGCAAAAAAGTTACATCATGAATATTTAACGATAGAGCATATCTTTTTTTATATATTATCTTCTTCGGAGGGATCAAATATTATCTCTGCTTCAGGTGGAGATACTCAAAAGATGAAAAATAGTATGGAAAACTATCTTAAAGAGGAGATTCAGACACTTCCTCAAAATGTAATAGCAGATCCTGTTGAGAGTGTTACCCTATCTCGAATAATAGAAAAAATGGTAAAACATATTCAAAGTTCTGGGAAACAGATAGCTGATATAGGGGATTTGATAGTTTTTATATATGATGAAGAGGATACTTTTAGTTATATGCTTTTAAATGCTTATCAGATAGAAAAACTTGATATTTTAGATATTATTTCACACAATAATTTTGAAAATGAAGAGGATATTAGTAGCGAAGAAGGAAACTCTTATCTTGAAAAATACTCTATTGATCTACTAGAAAAAGCTAGAAAGGCAAAGATAGATCCTGTAATAGGGAGAGATGATGAGATACAAAGAGTTATTCAAATTTTATGTCGTCGTAAAAAAAATAATCCTATATTAGTAGGAGAATCTGGTGTTGGTAAAACTGCTATTGCTGAAGGATTAGCACTTCATATTGTTGCTGGAAGTGTTCCGGATATTATTCAAAATGCACAACTTTTTGCTTTAGATTTGAGTGCTTTAGTTGCTGGTACAAAATATAGAGGTGATTTTGAGAAGCGTTTAAAAGGTGTAATAGATGAGATAAAAACTATTGATAATGCTATTTTATTTATAGATGAGATTCATACACTTATAGGTGCTGGAGCAACAAGTGGAAGTATGGATGCAGCAAATCAACTGAAACCTGCTTTAGCAAATGGAGAGATAACTTGTCTTGGTGCAACAACTTTTGCGGAGTATAGGAGTAGTTTTGAGAAAGATAAAGCATTAAGCAGAAGATTTTCAAAAGTAAATATAGATGAGCCATCTGCTAAAACAGCTTATCTTATCTTAAAGGGTTTAAAGACTAAATATGAGGAACATCATAATGTTATATATACAGATAAAGCATTAAAAACAGCTATATCCCTTTCTAGTCGCTACATTACAGATAGATTTTTACCTGATAAAGCGATAGATCTTATAGATGAAACAGCATCCTCTTTTCATCTTCTTTCTAAGAGAAAAAAACGAGTTTCAGCCAAAGATATAGAAAAAACAATAGCAAAAATCGTAGGTATCTCTAATCGTGTTATATCCAAAAATGAAACAAACTCCTTAATAAATTTAGAAACAGAGCTTAAAAAAAGAGTAATAGGTCAAGATAGTGCTGTAAAGGAGGTTGCAAAAGCTATTAAAATTTCAAAAGCTGGACTTACTCCTAAAGATAAGCCTATCGCTTCTTTTCTTTTTTCTGGTTCCACAGGTGTTGGAAAAACAGAGTTAGCAATAGCATTGAGTGAACAACTTAATATTCATTTTGAACGTTTTGATATGAGTGAATATATGGAACAACATACCATAAGTAGATTAGTTGGTGCACCTCCTGGATATGTTGGATATGAGCAGGGAGGAGTTTTAACTGAAGCCATTAAAAAGCATAGTTATACGGTTTTACTTTTAGATGAGATAGAAAAAGCTCATCCAGATCTTTTAAATATACTACTTCAAATTATGGATAGTGCAACTTTGACAGATAATAATGGTTATAAAGCTAATTTTCAAAATGTTATCTTGATAATGACATCTAATATCGGTGCAAAAGCTGAAAAAGTGATGGGTTTTAACAAAAATAGACTTCTTTCAAAAGATAGAGAGTTAAACTCCTTTTTCTCTCCAGAATTTAGAAATAGAATTGATGCTATTGTTGAGTTTAAATCATTGGATAGTTCTACTATTAGAGGTGTTGTTCACAAGTTTATAGTAGAATTGAATAAAGATCTAAAAAAGAGAAAGATAGAGCTATTTCTAACAGATAAAGCAGTAGATTTTATAGCAAAAGAGGCTTATTCGATAGAGATGGGTGCTAGACCAATTAAAAGATATATTCAAAATAATATTACAAATAGATTGAGTGATGAGATATTATTTGGAAAGCTTAAAAAAGGTGGTTTTGTTGAGGTGGAGTATAAAAAAGAGAGATTAATTCTAAAGTTTAAAAATGATTCCACAGATAAATAAATATGAGTTAAAATTTCCTCATCCTGAGAGTGCAGATGAGAATGGTATTGTTGCTTGGGGAGGAGATTTAACTCCTTCTCGACTTGTAAGAGCCTATCAAAATGGTATATTTCCTTGGTATAATAGAGATGAACCAATATTATGGTGGTCACCAAATCCACGTTTAATTATGGAGTTAGATGATTTTAAACTCTCAAAATCTTTAAAAAAGAGTATGAAAAAATTTGAGTATAAATTTGATAGTAATTTTAAAGAGGTTATTACAAAATGTGGTGCTATTAATAGAAAAGGACAAAATGCCACTTGGATACAAGAGGAGATAATAGAGTCTTATGAAGTTTTGAATGCTTTAGGTGTGGCTCACTCTATTGAGAGTTATTTGGATGGAAAGTTAGTTGGTGGTTTATATGGTGTTGTCGTTGGAAAAGTATTTTGTGGAGAGTCTATGTTTGCTGAGGTTAGTGATGCCTCAAAATCTGCTTACGCTATTTTAGTGAAACATCTTAAGGAGTGGGGATATGATTTTATAGATTGTCAAGTTCCAACAGAGCATTTGAAAAGTTTAGGTGCAAAAGAGGTAACGAGAGGATATTATTTGGAAAGATTAGCTAAAGTCCGATTTGATAATTTAGATCATTTTTGGGAGATTAGCGTTTAACTTTATGAAAAGCTTTTAAAGCTTTTTCTAATATATGAATCTCAAAATCATATTTTTGCATTATATCAAGTAATTCATCTGGAACTTCAGTAAGTATATCTTCATTTAGAGGAATTAATTTAAAAATAATATGATTTGCTACGGCTAATTTACGAATCTCTTTAGGTGCCTCTTCGGGATTGTCACTATACATTACGATATTTATAATTGCACGAGAGAGTTGCCAGTAGCTAAGAATTTGAGCAGATACTATTGTTGTTGTTGTAAATACTGTTGATTCTTCTGCATATTGAACTCCAAATGTTTCGACTAAACTTTGAAATAATATTTCCTGTTTGTTATTTAAAATCTCTTGAGCTATTAAAAGTTGTCCTATATTTCCTAGAAGAGTGGTTGTTGATAGAATAGAAAGATCAGATATAGATATTTTAGAATACCATTTTAGCATAAGAGAGAGTCTATTAAGTGAGAGATCTGAAAAATCATTTTCTGAGATTTTATAGGGTGTTAAATCTATTTTAGAACTAACTTTTGTTGCATTTTTAATAGCTAATGACTTGATAGTATTTTTACCTAATCTAGTGATGGCTTGATCAATTGTTTTAAGTGTAATAGTGCCATAAAGAGGACTATTTGCGAGGTTTAATATTTTACCAGAGATAACAGGATCTTTTTTTATAACTTTAATAAGTTCATTTAATGGAGTCTCTTCATTATCACAAATTTGAATAATTTTATGGATAGTATTTGATAAAGGTTCTATTGTTTTGATGAAATGGTTAATAGTTTCATTGTCTATTGTGATATTTATCGAACTAAAATAGGAGTTTGCAATCAGATTTAACTCATTTTGAATAAGTTTAGAGTTTATAGGGTTTTTAATAATATGATTTATCCCATTTTTCATAAGTGATATAGATCTTTTCGCATCTATTTTATTGAAAATAGTTAAAAGAGGAACCGTAGATTTTTTTGATCTACAATGTTGAATCACCATATGATTATCTTCTTCTGCATTCATTATGATAATATCATATTCAGTTTGCTTAAAGATAGTCTCTATATTTTCCAATTGTGATAGATGGGTAATCTTATTTGCTATTTTATTTAAAAATGAGACTACTTTTATCGATCTTTTTTTTGATTTATCTATATATAAAATATTTAATGTTTCCAATCTTTTTTTTGGTGATATATATGGTTTTGAAAGTTTTATTTTGTTGTTTAATTCAATTGGAATAGGAGAAAGGTTTGTATTGTATTCTACCATCTCATCTAACCATATTATTATTTGAGATAAATTTTGTTCTAGCCAAACTGTAATATTGGAGGGTACACACTGTTTTGTTTCTCTTAAAGAGTTTAAAACTATCTCTACTTTAGATGTAAGATGAAAAAATGGTGTTAGATTAAAGTAGGATGCAGTTGCTTTATAATTATGAAAATTTCGAAATAAATTATTTATCGCTTCTTCTCTTTTTCTACTATTTTGTAAAAGAGATATATTCTCTTTTATAGCTGGAATTTCAGATTCTATCTGATCTATAAACATCTCATAAATTTCTAATTCGAAAGCCTGCATCTACTTATCCATTTTTTATCTATTTAAAAATTGTTTTTATCAAATAAAAACCACTTCCAGCCATAAAAACAGTGCCTATGGCATTTAATGCAATATTTGTAAGTGCTAAAACGATATGCCCACCTTCTAATAACATAAAACTTTCAATAGCAAAAGTTGAATATGTAGTTAAAGCACCTAAAATTCCTGTTGATAAGAAAGATTTTATATGAACAGAGAATAGGGTGGTATACATAAAATAAGCGATCAATACACCCATTATAAAACTACCTATTAAATTTACACCTAATGTTCCAAAAGGAAGATCATGTGGAAGTTTATGTGAAATTAAACCGTTTAAATAAGCTCTTAAAATAGCTCCAATAAAACCGCCACTACCTATGGCTAGGATCGTTTGCCAACTCATCATCGTACACCTTTTGCATTTTTAATCTTAACTCTTTTAACCACTCTTTATTATTTTTATCTGCTATAAAGGAGTCCATAAAAATAACTGTAATTTTTCCAGGAGAGTAATACATCTTTTTTATATTATAATATTTTGCAGTTTGAATAAGTACAACAGGTTGAACTTTTAATTGATATTTGTCTGCAACAACTTTAGCACCATTTTTAAATGGTAGCATTTTTGAATTTGTAGAGCGAGTTCCCTCTGGAAACATGGTGATAACTCTTCCTTTATTTAATCTATCTTTTGCATTTTTTAGTAATCGTAATAGGGAGTTTTTACTTTGTCGCTCTATTGGAATATCTTCTGGCATACTCATCGCTAAACCAAAAAATGGTACATCAAAAAGCTCTTTTTTTGCAACCCAAGAGAGATCTTTTTTTGAGATAGTTTCCATAATACCTATATCTAAATCACTCTGATGGTTGATGAGATACATCTGAACAGAGGGATCCTCTTTTCCTTTTACTTCTGTTGAAAAGAATATACCATATCGAACAAACCATGCGGATATTTTTCTAGCATAGGGTCTACGTACTATTGGGTAAAGTATAATCATTAAAACTAATGATGTAAATATAATTAGTGTTGAAAAAAACCAATTAATGTGTGCAAGTATCTTCATTTCTTACCCAACCAATTTTATTATTATAAAGTTTTACTTTTATAAAATTTTTAACTTTTCCCTCTTGTAGGAGTTTATATCTACTTGAAGTTGTTTCAAAAATTGTTCCATTTTTAACAGGAAGAAGATAGATAGGTGATCCTTTTTTTATACAGATCTCTTTTGATGGTATCATTACATATATAATATATCCAAATGGTATGATAATAAGAACAGTATAAATATATCTCTTTTTTATAATAATAAAAATAATTAAGATAAGTGCAATAATGGATGCGATAAGAGCTTTTATTTTATTATGAGATTGATCTTGTGGTTTAAGATCACTTTGAGTTGTAACACTATCATCATCAAGAACAATAGGAATAGTGATAATAGTAAATTTATTTGTTAATAGATTAAAATATGAAAATGAGAAATATTCTAGTTTTTTATCTATGATAATAAAATAAGTTACTTTAGAATCTAAATAGGAGAGTTTACTCGATTCAACACCTTGTTTAAAAACATTTTTAAAATGAAGTTTACTAATATCTGCATTTTGTGCCTTGGCAAGAAATACAACGATATTATATTTATTATCAAAAGAGGTTGTTTTATAGTTTACTAAATCAAAAGAGTTTGCAATAATATTTGAAAAATTCTCTTGTG
>Ga0256827_10002501_pt1 | contig 11812 bp, 3 predicted proteins | sample CV84metaG_FD_185977 | JGI IMG/M metagenome (GOLD analysis project Ga0256827, IMG submission 185977) | Hydrothermal vent microbial communities from East Pacific Rise, Pacific Ocean - CV84 | ecosystem: Environmental > Aquatic > Marine > Hydrothermal vents | place: Pacific Ocean: East Pacific Rise... | reverse complement strand
AAGTGAAGATGGTAAAACTTTAACCGTTCCAAATGAAGGTGTATGGAGTGTTGACCCAGTTACTGGAGCCATTACATTTACACCAAATGATGATTTTGTAGGTGATCCGACACCTATCAGTTATACAGTATCTGATACACAAGGTAATGAGAGTGGTTCAGAGGTAGAAGTGAACTACCCACCTCTAGCAGTAGATGATTTTGTCAACGGTGAAGTTGGAAAACAGATTGTTATTTATGTATTAGATAATGACAGTAATACTTCTACTCCACTTGATAAGTCAACAGTAAGAATCATAAATCCTGAAAACGGGGATGAAGTAGAGAGCATAACTGTGGTAGGTGAGGGTACATGGAGTACAAATAGTGATGGTTCTATTACGTTTACACCAGAGTATGGTTTTGTAAATAATCCAACACCAATAGAGTACACAGTTAAAGAGCTTTCAGGTGACGTGAGTAACAGAGCAAGAGTTACTATTGTTTACCCTGATGCAGTAGATGATGTGCTTATCGTTCCTGTAGGTCATACCGGTGATATTACAGTGAATGTAGTTGAAAATGATAGCAACAATACAGAAGCTTCACTGGTATCTTTAGGATGTACAGAGGCGAATGTAAAAAGTTTAACCATAGATAGAGAGGGTGTTTGGACAGTTGCAGACAATGGAACGGTAACTTTTGCTCCACTTGAAGGGTTTGTAAATGAACCATCAGATATTAACTATACGGTAGGTCTGGTTTCAGGTGTTCGTTCAAACTGTGCAACGATTGATGTACGGTTTGAACTTTTAGCAAGAGATGACAGTTCAGTTATGAATGTAGGAACGGTTACACTGATAGCTATTTTGAACAATGATTATGGTTCATTAAATCCTGAATCAGTGAAATTGATTTTGCCGGAGAATATACCAGCAGGTTCAAGAGTAAGCGATGATGGTAAAACTTTAACTGTACATGGTGAAGGTGTATGGAGTGTTAATGCTGAAGGTATGGTGAGTTTTAGAGCAGAAGATGGGTTTATAACTGCTCCAACACCTATTAACTATAGTGTTGAAAACAGTAATGGCTTGGTTAGTAATGTTGCAACTATTACGATTACCCAAGGGGCTGAGTCAACAGTTATAGCTACAGATAATAGTGCTGAAGCAAATGCAGGTAATCCAATTGTTATCGATGTATTAAGTGATGATAGTGGAGATCTTAATGGTTCAACAGTTTATATTTTAGATGCAGAGGGTAACAGGGTAGATAGTCGTGTGGTTGCTGGTGAAGGTACATGGCAGGTTAATGCTGATCAAACCATAACATTTACACCAGAAGAGGGTTATGTTGGTACACCTACGCCTATTGAGTATGTAATACAAGATCGTAATGGTTCTATTAGTAACTCTGCAACCATAACCATTGCTGGAGTATGTCAATGTGATAACTATGAAGAGAGTATTTCTGTGATGAGCAATACAGCAGGAATTTTGATGTTTATGTTGACACTCTTATTAACTATTTTTTTCTTTGAAAGAGAAGAGAATATGAGGTACAGTTAAAATACCTAAAACCATTAGGTATTTTTAGTATAAAGAGTGTAGAATATAATTAAATATATTTAAATAATATTGAACAAAGGATTTAAAAATGAAACAAATAAAATTATCGTTAATTGCACTTTTAGCAATGGGAAGTATAGGTTATGCTGGTGGTGATATAATGCCTGTAACAGAGTTTGAAACAGAAGATGTAACACTTTCAGAAGAAGAATATGTAGAACCCGTAGTAGAGGAGGAGTATGTTGCTCCTGTTGTTGCTGAAGTTAAGCCAGAACCAGTACCTGTCCCAGTAAAAAATATTGCTGCTAATGGATTTTATGCAGGTCTAGGTATTGCAGGAGCTCAATATAAATCAAACTGTAAGTCAGGATGTAGTAAATCAGGAAAAGATAAAACAGTCGGTGTTATGGCAAGAGTAGGTTATGACTTTAATCAATATGTTGGTTTAGAAGCTAGAGGTATTCGAACGAACTGGAAAGCAGGTGGTGGAAAAGTAAAACATGCTGGTATTTTTGTTAAGCCAATGCTTCCTGTAAGTGATGCTGTTAATGTTTATGGCTTGGTAGGTGTTGCTAAAACAAAAACAGAAGGTCACCTTCAAAAAACAAATGCTGAGACACTTGCTCTTGGTGCTGGTGTAGAAGTCGATTTAAGTGAAGACAGAGCTAAAGAGGGTCGTTATAACCGAGCCTTCGATGGTAAAGGTGACCAAGAAAAAGGTGTGGGTGTATTTCTTGACTATGAAAGAATGGTGGTTAAATCAGGAGCTCCTGATTTAGATGCTGTTTCAGCTGGTGTTACTTACGATTTTTAATCGTCTCTAAACCTCTTTACGGAGGTTTAGTTCTTCTTTTTTTCTTCCTTTCTAAATTTACAATTTTATTAGTATTTTCCTTTCATATTTTCACTATATTTTCATACTATTTTCATTATTTTTTCACAGAAATTTCACTGTTTTTTCATTATATTTAACCTTATGTTTAAAACTGTTTATAGATAAAAGATGATGTTTTTATTTTATTTAAATTAATACTATATTTTAGTAATTTAAATTAAGTTATATTTTATATATAATAAAATTAAGTATAAATTTAATAAAGGAAATTAATATGAATTTAAAATTCAGTATTGTACTTAGTATAATATTACTTGGAACGGTTCTTCAAGCTGCCAATGTAAATGTAACAACATTTTACGGAAAAACAGGTGGTATTGTAGGTGTACTAAATACAACAGACCAAGTAGTTAATGGACGTACCATTTGTCCTAATAATCCTACTATTGGTTGTGACTTTGGAGATGATCCACTCTTCTCAAACAATGGAACAACAGCAGACCCTTCTGATGATAGTTATTCTGGAGACTTAATCGTTCGAACCAATGATAGTTTTCAAGCTATTGCTGGATGGCTTTGGAACGGTGAAGCTGGAGGAACAAAAGAAAAAGTTATTATTAAAGGTACTTTACCAAGTACAGGTATCCTTCCTGATGGCTCAACAGGTGAGACGAAATCTTATAAATGGGATACACTTCCTGGTGGATGTGATCCTACAGAGTCCAGTATATCTGATGACAAGCAGACCATGATTTGTGTACGAAAAGATTTTGATAAAAATGATGTTGGAACCTATTCTGAAGATTTACCATTCAATGTCATTGTAAAAGGAGAAACACTCTCTGGTACAAAACCAGGGGAGGTGACTTTTGAAATCTCTGCAGAAGATGCAACAACCATTAGTGATGATACAGATGGATACTCTTTAACCGTAACAGCAGCCCCTCGTTGGAACTTACAAAAATCTATGTATACAGCAAGAACAGGATATGACCTTAACGGTGTTAAGGGGTGGTTGATGGACTATAAGTTTTATATTGAAGTAGATGAAGTGAATGGTGAGATTGATAATGCTTCTGCTTTGGTAGGGAACGAGTCAATGGGTAAAGATGCTACATTTACGTTTAAAGATGACCTTTCAAGTGTTTCACCAAATGCAACGTTGGTAGGTTGTTCGATGAATGGTCGAGAACAGTATAAAGATGGACATGTTGGAGGCTCTGACCCAAGAACATACCTTTGGGATGCTTATCCCGAAAGAAGTATTCCTCAAGCACAGGGAGTACAACAAATTACATGTTCTCAAACAGATAAAAGTATTGATATTGAAGTAAGTCATATTGATGCTACGTTAACAAATTATCCGACTAGAGATTGGAATGATAGAGCATTACCTGTCAATAGAGGTATTGCTGCTATTGGATCTCTGTATGTATTTGTTCCTTTGGATGATGTTAAACCCGTTAGCCAAGGTGGTAATAATCCTGAAGAGGGGGGATGGCTTAGAACAACAAACAGTTTGACAAATTTTGACCCTATAACACCTACGGGTAATGCCAACTTTGGTGGTGAACGTGAGAGTGAAATGGATAATACTTATAGTTATACGCTTTATTATTCAAGAGGTTCTTTTGATAAGTATTATAGAGGAGAGTCTTCTAGTGTATGGACATATCCAGGTGGAGCAATAAGCTATCGTTCTGGTGATGGTATGGCAACACAAGGTTATGAGTTTTCTACTATTTTACATACAAACAATACGGGAGGTACACCGTTTACCGAAGAGAAGATGTGTGATGTTGTTGATGCCTATCGGTTAGAGATTCAAGATATAGAAGATAATGAACGTTATAATATTATTAAAACTTATTATGGTGATGCTTATCATATTAATTCAAGACCTATTATGTATAGAATTTGGAATGGTTCGGGCTCTTATAATAATGGATTAAGTGAAGCAGAAGAGCCGTATGTATTTGAGTATGCTTCAACTTATGAAGATGACTCTTGGTTACCATCACGTGGTGGTGACCAGACAGTTGCACATACGACAGAAGTAATAGCAGAATGTAATGCTTCTGATGATAAATGGTATGCAACAGCAGATGAAGCAAGAAAAAATGGTTTAGGTACGGTTACTAAAGTTAGAATAAAACTTAGAGAAGGTGTTGAACATATTCCGGGTGCATATTTTTATATGTGGCTAAATCATAAAGTTCGTTCACACGATTTAAAAACAGGTGAAATTTTGGAGCATGGTGATGAGATAACAAACTTTGCAGCAAATTCATTTAATGGAGCAGATTGGTCAGGACCTTCATATGTTACTGACAATTTTCCTGAACCTCACTCAGGAACAAGAGGTGATAGAATTATTTTTACTGGTCCAAAAGTAAGAATTATAAAAGATGTAAATAGGGTGGCTCTCTCTGCTGGTGATGAAGCAATTTTTAATTTAAAATTATCATTTACAAATGATACAGGGCTAGAAGAGTATGGACAGGTTAATGTATCAGATCTTTTACCAAAAGGACTTAAATATATCAAAGGTTCAGTAACTGAACCTTATGCTGAGCCAGTTATTGGTACCTGTGCCGATGTTAATGATATTAATACAACAGAAAGTACTTGTGTAGATGGTGTAAACCAAGTATTACTTTGGGACTTAGGTGAAAGAAGAGCTGGTGAAGTTTTTCCAGATCTTAACTATACAGCAGTAGTAGGGGTTGAAGTTAATGAGGGTACGGTTAGAAATATTGTTAAAATAGAAGCACCCACTGATGCATCTCCTATTTCACAAAGAAAGTCAGAAGTAGGTATGTCTGTGACCATTCCTTCTTCTATCAATATAGTGAAAAATACGGAAGAGAATCCTGATTACCCTTCATTGAGAGAAAGAACGACGGTAGCTAAAGATATTAATTTTGTTATGGATATGAGAAATGGTAAATCGGGAGAAATTACTGATTTGGATGTTATTGATATTTTACCATTTAAGGGAGATGCTGATGAGGGTGCTATTAAGTTTAATGATTTAGAGCTTAGCCGTAAAGTAGCTACAGATTATCATGGAAGTAGTCAGTTTAATAGCATGGAGTTGATAGAACATCCATTATCTTCAAGTGTATGTGATCTAAGTGCTAATGGTGGAGTAAAATATTACTATACAAGTGCTGACCCAAAAACTATTAACATTGCTCCAACTGTTGGTTCAGCTAATGATTTATCAAGTGCTGATTCTATCTGGTGTGAAGGAGAAGGATGTATTGCAAAAGCAGATGTTACAGCTGTTCGTGCAAGGGGTCCAAGAATGGAAGCACAAGCCATTTGTCAACTAAAAGTATCCTTAACAGTAAAAGACAACTTGGCTGGGGACAACTATTCCAACTCAACAGGTGCATCAGCTACAGGTATTACATTACCTGTACTCTCGAACTCACTGGCTGTACCTATTGTAGGTAGTGCTTTAGGTGATTTTGTTTGGTATGATAAAAATGCAAATGGTCTTCAAGATGATGGTGAAAACACTATATCTGGTGTAACAGTAAAACTTTTAGATGCCAGTGGTACAGCCGTTAAAAATCCTGCTAACCCAACAGAAGATTATGTTGTAACCACAGATGCCAATGGAGCTTATAGTTTTACTAAATTAAACTCTGGTGATTATATTGTATCGTTTGTTAAGCCAGAAGGTTATTTGGTGAGTACAAAAGAGAGTGGAGGAAACTCTGCGATAGATTCAGATATTGCTAGTACAGGTAAGACAGATGTTATTCATTTGGGTGTTGATGAGACTATATCTACTATAGATGCTGGTTTCTTTAGTCCTATTATTTCAGGAAATATTTTTGATGATGGAAATAAAGACAATACCATTAATGGAACAAAAATCTCAACAGTAAGTGGAGAACAACTTCATGCAACACTGTTAGCTGAAGATGGAATGGTATTGGCAACAACAGCTATTGCAGCAAATGGTTCTTATGAATTTGATGGAGAAGATGGTGTTCGTGCCAATACAAACTACTCTGTTGTGTTAAGTACTGTAGCAGGAGCTACCGTAGCAAATCTTCCAGATACTTGGAACAATGCAGATGGTGAGCATATTGGAACAGCTGTTGGAACAGATGGACAAAATGCACAAGGTGAAGGTGATGGTAAAATAGTTGTTAATGTTCTTGAGGCAAATGTTCCTGAAGTAAACTTTGGAATTAATGAAAAACCAGTAGCACATGACAAAACAGTGGCATCTCAACTAAACCCAGGAACAGATATACAAGTAGCTGTACCAGATTTAAATGTAACAGATAGAGAAGATGGAACACCAACAACCATTACTATTACAGAGTTACCTACTAATGGAAAGCTTTACTATGATGGAACGCTTGTAACAGTTAATACACCTATTACCAATGCAGATTCTTCTAAGTTTACAGTTGACCCAGATAATGGTGACCAAACTCTAGTATTTAAATATACCACAACAGATAAAGTAGGTGTGGTTTCAGACCCAGCAACCGTAACTTTACCATTTACAGGACTTAAAATTTCTGGTAATGTATATGATGATGGAAGTGGAGATACAACAGTGGATGGAACAAAGTTCAATAATCCTAGTGGAACAACACTCTATGCAACACTGCTTGATTCAGCAGGGGTAGCATTAGCAACCACTGCTATAGCAGGAGATGGCTCTTATGCGTTTGAAGGTGAAGATGGTGTAAAGCCAAACACAACTTACTCAGTAGTACTTAGTACAGAAGAGAACGGAACAATAGCAAATCTTCCTGCAAACTGGAACCATGCAGATGGTGAGCATATTGGAACAAGTGAAGGTCTTGATGGTGCAGCAGATGGAGCGATAGTAGTCTCTGTAGTAGAAACAAATATTCCAGAAGTAAACTTTGGAATTAACAAGAAACCAGAAGCTGTAGATAAAGTAGAGCCTACACAACCAAACCCAGGAAAAGATGAGCAGGTTGTTGTACCAGCATTAAGTGTTTCAGATAAAGAAGATGGAACACCTACAACCATAACCATAACGACTGTTCCAACAAATGGAAAGCTTTATTATAATGGAAATGAAGTAAGTGCAGGTGATGTATTGACTGATTTTGACCCAAGCAAATTTACTGTTGACCCAGATCATGGTGACCAAACATTGGTATTTGATTATACTGCAACAGATAGAGCAGGAGTAGTTTCAGATGAAGCAAAAGTAACTTTACCATTTACTGATATTCAAATTTCAGGAAAGTTATTTAATGATGGTAATAACAATAGTAATGTAGATGGGAATTTAACAGCAAAAGCTGATAATACTCAACTCTATGTAACTTTAGTCGATGCAAACGGTGATGCAGTAGCATCAAAACCTTTAGCATCAGATGGGACATACTCTTTTTCAAATGAAGATGGCGTTACACCAAATACGAACTATACTATAGTACTTTCTGATGTGGAAAATGGAACAACTCCTAAACTTCCAGAAAACTGGAACAATGCAGATGGTGAAAACATAGGTCTCGTTGGGCTTGATGGAACAGCTGATGGTATGGTAACTGTTGAGGTAAAAACAGCACATATCCCAGAGATTAATTTTGGTATTAACAAAAAACCAGTGGCTGATGATAAAACAGAAGCAGCACAGTTCAACCCAGGTTCAGATGTACAAGTCAAGGTTCCAACATTGACAGTAAGTGATAAAGAAGATGGAACTCCATCTATTGTAACTATTAGAACCTTACCAAATAATGCAACACTCTATTATGATGGTGTAGAGGTAACGGTTGATATGGAGATTGCTGATTTAACGCTTTTGACAGTTGACCCAATTGATGGTGACCAAACAGTGGTGTTTACTTATACTTCCACGGATGTAACAGGGATGGTTTCTAATCCAGCGACTGTGACTATGCCATTTAAAGGAATTCAGATAGCAGGTAATATCTTTAACGATGGTAACGCTGATGGTACAGTAAATGGTACGCCAATAGCTTCACCAAACGGTACGCAGTTACATGCTACTCTTTTAGATAGTAATGGAACAGCCATTGCAACCACACCTATAGCAGAAGATGGAACATACAGTTTTGGAAACAAAGATGGTGTTTTACCAAACCATTCATACTCAGTAGTACTTAGTACAACAGCCAATACAACAGAAGCATCTCTTCCAATTAACTGGAACAATGCAGATGGTGAACATGTTGGTGCTGATGCAGGTCTTGATACGGCTCCTGATGGTGTTATAGATGTAACGGTAGTAGAGACAGATGTGGTACAAGTAAACTTTGGGATTAATAAGAGACCAGTTGCAGGAGACAACACAGGTGCTGAGCAACTGAACCCTGGAACAGATGTTCAAGTCAATGTTATTGACTTAAAAGTGAGTGATGATGAAGATACAACTCCAAGCATTGTAACCATTAAAACAGTACCAAGTAATGGAATACTCTATTATGATGGTACAGAGGTTATAGAGGGTCAAGTGATTGACAACTTTGATAACAGTAAGTTAACCCTTGACCCAGAAAATGGTACGTTAACGGTTTCATTTACCTATACGACAACCGATGATAGTAATGTGGAGTCAGAAGTAGCAACCATTGCTATGCCATTTAAAGGTCTGAAAATTTCAGGAAATATCTTTAACGATGGAAATCATGATGGAACAGTAAATGGTACACTGATATCTTCAGCAGATGAGGTAGCTCTTTATGCTCTACTTACCGATGAAAATGGTGTGGTGATGGCAAGAGAAGCTATAAAAGCAGATGGTTCTTATGACTTTGATGGATTGGATGGAATTGTTCCAAACACAAACTATAGAGTACTATTAACAACTGATGAAAATGGTTCGGTTGCCTCTTTACCAACCACATGGACAAATGCAGATGGTGAACATATCGGAGTAGATGCAGGATTAGATGGATCAGCTGATGGTTCAATTAATGTTGCCGTAACCATAGTAGATGTGCCTCAGGTTAACTTTGGAATTAACAAAAGACCAGTGGCTGATGATAAAAGAGAGCCAGAGCAATTTAACACAAGTAGAGATGCACAGTACGTTGTACCTATGTTAACCGTAAGTGATAATGAAGATGCTACACCTCTTATAACCATTACAACACTGCCAATAAATGCTACGCTCTATTATGATGGAACGGCAGTAGAAGTCAATGCAACGATTGCAGACCCAAGCAAGTTGACAATTGACCCAGATGATGGTGACCAAAATGTTACGTTTACCTATACCTCAACTGATGTTACAGGTGCAGTCTCTACACCAGCAACTGTGGTTATGCCATTTATTGGTGTGAAAATTTCAGGATATATCTTTGCTGATGGTAACAATGATGGAACCGTTAATGGAACAGAGATAGCATTCGCTGATGGTATTCAACTCTATGCAACACTACTTAATGATAATAATGAAACGTTAGCTACTGTAGCGATTGACAGTAATGGAAGTTATATGTTTGAAAACAGAGATGGTGTCTACCCGAACAACAACTACCATGTTCTACTAAGTACAGAAGCCAATGCAACAACAGCAGCTCTTCCAGAAAACTGGAACAATGCAGATGGTGAGCATATTGGTAGAGATAAAGGTTTAGATAATAGTGCTAATGGAATAATAGATGTCACTGTTGTAACAACAGATATCCCAGAAGTTAACTTTGGTATTAATAAAAGACCAGTGGTTGTAGATGTTGAAGCAGTAGTACAAGCCAATCCTGGAGCAGACAAACAAGTAACTGTTATAGATTTAAATATTAGTGATAATGAAGATGGTTCACCTAAAACGGTAACGATTGTTTCATTACCAATAGATGGAACTCTCTATTATAATGGTGTGCCAGTAACAGAGGGACAGGTTATTCCTAACTTTGATAACAAGCGCTTAACGGTAGATCCTAAAAATGGTGCAAGTAACATTGCTTTTGATTACACGACAACAGATAATACTGGATGGGAATCTGAAAAAGCAAGAGCTGTTATGCCATTTGCTGCTGTTGCTCCAACCGAAAACTTTACAGTTGTAGATGATGCCAAACCAGCAAGTTTAGAGGGGTCTGTAACCATTATCAATGTATTAGAAAATGATAATGGATTAGGAGAAGGAAGTATTATTCACCTTCTCAATACAAATAATGGAACAATCTTATGGAATGATGGTACAGCTGTAGGTTCAGCAACCATTGAAACTCAAGATACAGTTGTAGTTCCTGGTGAAGGAGTTTGGACAGTTAATGGTGATACAGTTGTCTTTACAGCAGAAGAAGGTTACATAGGAATTCCAACACCAATCTACTATGTGGTAGAAGATGATCAAGGAAATCAAACCAATGCAGCTCGAGTAGAGATTACAAGTAATTGTGTTTGTGATACGTATGAAAATTCTGTATCAGCAATGAATCCATGGTCAATGCTTTTTGCACTCTTTTTTATCTCTACTTTGGGAGCTCTTTTTGCAAGAAGAGAGTTTGAAGAAGCTAAATAAGAAGTAATATTTATTTTGAGGCTTTTTTCAAAAAAAGCTTCAAAGATTTTTTAGATTTATAGTCCAATGTATACTCAATATGCTCCAGATACCAAAGGAGCTGTTTGGGGGTAATCCCTCTTTTCTTTGCCTCTCTTTTTAATATATATTGAGGTACTTTATGAGGGGTTCGCATAAACTCTTTAGCCATTTTTTTCATGGCTTTTCCATGACAGTTGTAGCAGAGTCTTGCAAAAACAAAAGGTAGTTGGGTCTTTTTATACCATTCTGTTGCCAAATCAATTCCCTCACCACCATCTAAATAGTAAGTTAATGCTTTATCTCCAATAATCACTTCACCTTTTAAGTTTAGAACTTTTGCTAAACGATTAGATGTAGCAGATTCGTGGTCATTTTTATCTTCACCTTCTATAACAAAAACAGAGTAGACAGCTTTATTCGCAATGATCCCTAAATCAGTACAGTTATAGTGGGGAGATTCGACACTGGAGATAAATGCTCCATTAATATGACGACGCTTGAGTGCTTTATTGATTTGACTGGGTACATTTTTTCGATAATGAAGAGCCATTTGGGTTCCAGAGTTTCGAATATAACGTTTCATAAAAACTTGAAAAGGTAGAAGATTGAGGTAGCTAATGGAACCAAATATCACACTTATACTCCTGAAGGAAAAATTTAAGCATGATTATATCAAACAACTTTTATAATCGAAACAATTTTTCAAAAAAGGTATTAGAAATGGTTATAGTAGAATTTTTAGGACCCATTGGTGAAGAGTCTTTAGAGTTAGAGGCAGAGACACTTAGTGATGTAGCCGAGCAATTACAAAAGATAGATACCATTAGTACATGGTTAGATAAATGTGCAGTAGCCGTCAATGACCAGATGACCAGTGACTTGTCTATGAAATTGAAAAGTGGTG
>Ga0256827_10002500_pt1 | contig 11813 bp, 10 predicted proteins | sample CV84metaG_FD_185977 | JGI IMG/M metagenome (GOLD analysis project Ga0256827, IMG submission 185977) | Hydrothermal vent microbial communities from East Pacific Rise, Pacific Ocean - CV84 | ecosystem: Environmental > Aquatic > Marine > Hydrothermal vents | place: Pacific Ocean: East Pacific Rise... | reverse complement strand
CCATTTTGAAGCCAGACAGTTTCATTAAATTAATACATTCAGAGAAATTATAAAACATTAGCAGAAATGAATAAAATAGTCCTAATAATAATTGCACTAAGCTTTACCATAAATCTTAAAGCACAGCACACCACAAAGACAGTAAATTATCCAAATAATAAAGTAAAATATACTGCTGAGGTTATTAACGACAGTATTTTTGATGGTAAATACATTGAGTATTATGTGAATGGAAACAAGCGTCAGGAAGGCTATTTTAAGAATAATAAAATGGTGGATTTGTGGATACAGTACTATAAAACTGGCGACACCTTGAGCACAATAAATTACACCAACGGACCTTTTCTAATTTGGTTTGAGAACAAACAGCTTCAAGTAAAAGGACAGGTTAAAGATGGTGAAAAATCTGGTCATTGGATTGAGTATTATGCTAATGGAAAAAAGAAAAACGAAGAAAATTATGTTGTAGGAAAACTTAACGGAAAATGCGAGTATTTTAATTTAGAAGGAGGAAAAAGTGAAATTCATAATTACAAGGATGGCATTATGGATGGCGAATGGATTTCTTACTTTCCAAACGGAAAAATAAGATTAAAAGGTCAGTATAAGAATGGAAAAAAAATTGGAGAATGGCGAGAATGGTATGTTACAGGTGAGCTTTTAGCTATTTCTCCATCAGAGAATGGTGAATATCAAGAGTTTTATAGAGGTGGTAAGAAAAAAATCACCGGAGAAATTAAGGACAAACAAAGAGTTGGGAAATGGTATATCTATCACCAGAACGGAATTGTGAAGGAATTCTTCTCTTATAAAAATGGATTAAAAAACGGAGAAACAAGAAAGTTTTATTCTGATAGTACAAATCAATTTGTTGGTATTTTTGTAAATGACAGTCTTAATGGAGCAGCAAAATGGTGGTACGCCAATGGCAATATTGAAATGGAAGGTTTTCTGAAAGATGATTTGCAGGATTCTGTTTGGATTTTCTATTATGAAGATGGTAAAAAAGGCTCTACAGGAAGTTTTGTAAAAGGAGAAATGAATGGCAAATGGACATATTGGTATGCCACTGGTGAGAAATGGAAAGAGGGCTGGTACGATATGGGGATAAAAACAAAACATTGGACTACTTGGTTTGAAAATGGGCAGGTCCTTCAAGAGGGAGATTATAAAGATGGTAAAGAAACAGGACTTTGGAAAAGCTGGTTTGAAAGTGGTCAGCAATTAGCAATAGGATCTTTTGACAAAGGCTTAATGACAGGAAAATGGGAAGCATGGTATAATAATGGAAATAAAAACTACATTTTTTATTATACCAATAACTTGAAAAATGGAGATGCTATACAATACTATATTAATGGCAAAAAGAAATATAGTGGAGCTTTTAAAATAGGAAAAAAGCACGGCAAATTCACATATTGGTATCAATTAGGAAATCTAGAATCAGAAGGCTCATATAAAAATGGGCTTAAAGAAGGTAATTGGAAATTTTACGATAATAGAGGACGCTTATTTAAGGAACAAAAATTCACAGAGGGAAAGCCAACTGGCAAATGGGTTGAATACTACATTAACGGTAGCAAAAAAGCCCAAGGAGAATACAAAGGAATCTACAAAAGTGGTGTTTGGTCGTATTGGGATAAAAAAGGACAACTAACCTATAAAGTACGTTATAAAAACGGCGTAAAGTCTGAGGTTATTTTTGACATAAAGACTGCTAATATTCTTCCGAAGTAATCAGTTGGCAGTTCTTAATCTTCAGTTGGCAGTTCTTAGTTCTCAGTTGGTAGTAAATTAGCCTTTTTACTTTAGAAAATCCTTTCTCAATTTTTGCCCCAACCCTAAAAGGGAGAATTGAAAAGGGATTTTTAGTTTCTACTTCCCCCTCCCCTAATGATCACAATAATTATAACCTAGCTGGTTATAAAAATCGAAATGAGTTTGTATTTTTGTTTGGAAACTTCTCCAATCTTTCTTTTCTTTTGAAGTCCAATCAACTTCAGCAAGAGCAGCCATACGAGGAAGAATCATATATTCTACTTGCTTGGAAGTAGGCATATACTCTGTCCAAACATTTGCTTGAGCTCCAAGAATATGTTTTGCTTCATCTGCAGTAAGATCCTCTGGAATTGGTTCATAATTATATACATTTTCCAAAGGTAAATAACCTCCTATAGCCAAAGGTTCATTCTTATCTTTACTCTGATAATGGTCAAAATAGCAAGTTTCACCAGGTGTCATTACCACATCATGTCCCTGTTTTGCTGCAGCAATTCCTCCTTCTGTACCTCTCCACGACATAACTGTTGCATTTGGGGCTAAGCCGCCTTCAAGAATTTCATCCCAACCAATAATATTTCTCCCATGTTTATTCAAAAATTTCTCTATTCTTTGAATGAAATAACTCTGTAATTCATGTTCATTAGCTAAACCCTCTCTTTTAATTGTAGCTTGACACACTTTACAATTTTCCCAAGAAGTTTTAGGAGCTTCATCTCCGCCAATATGAATGTACTTCGATGGAAATAAATCCATTACTTCAAGTAATACATTCTCAAGAAACTCAAAGGTCTCATCTTTAGTACAATAAATATCATTAAAAACACCCCAACGTGTTGCAACTTCATAAGGTCCACCGGTACAACCTAGTTCTGGATAAGCAGCTAATGCAGCTAAAGAATGACCAGGCATTTCTATTTCAGGAATTATTGTTATTTGACGCGCAGCAGCATAAGCTACAATATCTCTTATCTCATCTTGTGTATAAAAACCACCATAAGGTTTCCCATCATATTTATATTCTGAGGCATCTTTATCTCCATGTCCAATAAGTGTCTCTTTACGTATTGAACCAATTTCAGTAAGTCTAGGGTATTTCTTAATTTCAATTCTCCATCCTTGATCTTCTGTTAGATGCCAATGAAAAGTATTAAACTTATAGAATGCAAGCATATCAATATACTTCTTGATAAAGCGGGGAGGAAACATATGACGCCCTACATCCAGATGCATACCTCTATAACTAAATCGTGGTTGATCATTAATTGTTAAAGATGGAATATATATACCTTTTTTCTCCTTAGGACTAGACATCAATAACTGGTATAGAGATTGTATTCCATAAAATACTCCTTTTGGCGAATTCGCTGAAATAACAATACTATCAGTATTAATTACTAATTTATATGACTCATCATTATCAAAATCGGATAATTTCTTAATATCATTAATTTTAAGGAATATTGCTTTTCTATCTAACAGATCCTTATTAGGTACTATATTAACCTCAATGCCAACTGTGTTTAGTATTAGTTCTCTAAAATACTCAGCTTGCTGTTGAAGTCCATCTAATTCATCAAAACTAATAACCAAACTCTTTCCTGGCATAAAATACGAATCTCCTAATTCCACATTTAAAGGTTCAGGAATAATATGAGTAACTGCTTTTTGAGTAGGTTTACTAGCATCATTTTCAGAATTATTACAACTTGACAAAGCCATTAGTGCCAATAATAGTATTACACTTGATAAATATTTCATAATAGATAGTTATTAATTTTTAAGCATACAAAGTTAACAAAGAAAGCCAACAAAAAGACACTAATATTCCTAATCTATCTCTATTTAATTTCTAAAATAAATTTTAAGTATAAAGTTATAAATTTTTAAAGTATTTTTGTTTTAATTATAACAAAATAATAATTCTTATATGTATTTAAAACTCGCTCTGTTTTTCTTAATTATTCTTATTTATGAGCCTTTATTTTCTCAAAGTTCATCAATAAAAAGTGATAGCACCTTAACAATTCCAAAAGAAGATAAAGTTGCCAAGTTGATTGAAAAAGTATTTAAATATGCCCCTCTACCATTTGCAGGATATTCAACAGAAACTAGTACATTATTTGGCATTACGAAGTATAATGGTTTCAAAATAAAAAGTGATGTCTTAGCAGATTCATTAATTCAACCTTCAAGCGTCCTTTTATATTTCTATTATACAATGAATAATCAATATAAAATTTATTCAAATATCGACCTTATGCATGGTGATAATAGATTTAATTCTAAACTTGAGTTTCTTTTATTAGACTATCCATCACTATACTTTGGTGTTGGCAATAATACAAATGAAAAAGATGAAGTACTTATTGACTTCAAAAATTTTATGTTCTCTCCTAGTTTTGATTACAATTTCTATGAGAAAATGTATATTGGTGGCAAATATACTTTCAACAATTACATAGATGTAAAACCAGTAGAAGATGATACACTAATAAGAGATAAGAATATAACTGATAATGAAGGGATACAATCAGCTATAGGGTTAAGGTTTATTAGAGAGAAACGAGATAACAGAATACGTGCTAATAACGGTTCTTATCTATTCATTTCGTTTGATATTTACAATCATATAATTGGTAGTGAACATGATTATACATCATTCTTGATGGACTACCGAAAATACTACTCTCCAATTCCAAAACTAACCATTGCAGGGCAATTCTATACTGAAATAAAATCTGGTGATGTTCCCATACAATCTATGGCTCTACTTGGTGGAACCGAGAGAATGCGAGGAATTTACGAAAATAGATATAGAGATAAAACAATGAGCATGGCTCAATTAGAAGTGAGATTTCCAATTTTTTGGATAATTAGTGGAACAGCATTTACTGGCATTGGGCAAGTAGCACCAACCTATGGTGACTTTAAAATGGATGGATTTAAATTTGGTTACGGCGCAGGTTTAAGACTACTTATTGATGAGGCAACAAACTCTGTTCTTAGATTCGATATTAGCTTCCGAAAAGATGGGCATTCAATCTTTGTTGGATTTAACGAGGCTTTTTAGAGAGATTGAGAAGTTGAGAGCTTGAGAGCAAGAGAAGTTGAGAGCAAGAGAGATTGAGAGATTGAGAGAAATAGGGAATTCAAGAAACTACATTATTAGAAAAAGACATGATAAAGCATAGTTCAATTAGTAATTTTATATTTATATTTTTTATTTCAGTTAGCTTGGGATATATTTCTTGTAATAATGTGAAAACAAATAATACAGAAATAAGAAACTCAGCAACTGACATAAAAGTTATTGAGTCAGATAGCATTAATCCTTTTGTAGGTGCTTGGAAAGAGCCAATTCCAGGTCAAAAGGAAAAATATCAAGGTTTTATACTTAATAAAGATGGCAGTGCTGAATCTATAAATATGGCTACTTTAAAATATATAAGCTGGAAAGTTGATAGTAATAAAATAAGGTTCATAGTTGAAAGCATCGGAAATCACATTTCTTTTATTGATACTGAATTTTATTCTATTGAAAGTATTGATAATAGTACAATGATTTTAAAAGATGAAGAGCTAACTATTAAAATGAAAAAGAAAAATGAATAAAGTTTTTATAGAAGAGAGATTATTTAATAATAAGAATTATACCAACGAAAAACTCAGTCTTGGAGAATACGATTATTGTAAATTTACCAATTGCGATTTCTCTAATTCTGACCTCACAGACATTGGATTTTCTGATTGTGAGTTTATTAATTGCAATTTCAGTATGGTAAAACTGACAAATACAGCCTTTAGAAATATAAGTTTTAAAGATTGCAAAATGCTTGGACTTAATTTTGAAGACTGCAATAAGTTTGGTTTTGAAGTTAGCTTTGAAAGATGCATTCTTAATCATTCTTCTTTCTTTGAATGCAATATGAATAAAACCATATTTAAGGATTCACAAATACAAGAAGCTGATTTCACAAAAAGCAACTTAAGTAGCTCAATATTCGATAATTGCGATCTATCTAGAGCAGTTTTTGAAAGTAGTAATATTGAGAAAGTAGATTTTAGAAATGCTTATAATTTTTCGATAAACCTTGACCTTAATAGAATTAAGAAAGCAAAATTTTCATCAAATGACCTTGCAGGATTACTTGCTCATTATAATATTACTATTGAGTAATAATTTTCCAACTATTCAAACTATGAGGCATGAAATGACCTTGTTTTTGTAACCAACTAGTAAGAATCATTCTAAAATCCTCATCACTACAATGTATCATGCGACTCTTTATTTCTCTCTTTGTCAATCCTACTCCTTCAAACAAATGATTTCCACCACCATTGGCTCTATATGAATTCATTACCACTTTATACATTTTATTTTTATCAAAAGCAGAGCCATCTGCCATGCCAATTATTTTAACTCTTTCTCCCTGTCTCGCCGAAAGGCAGGCCCTTGCCCTTCTTAAGTCAATTGTATATTTAATTCCTGCACCAGAATCAAAATTATAATAAGCATTCTTTAATGGCAAACCATATCTATCTTTTTCAGCGCCTTCTCGAAGCAATAATATGGAGTTAGAGCTATTTGGCACAGAATCAAACCAAAGGTTTGCAGAATACTCTAAAAAATCTCTAATCTCTTTTCCTGTAAGGCTCAAAGTACATAAAAAATTCTCGTATCTATACAACTTAAACATATCGCGCATATATAGAGGACCTTTTTCCAATACTGCATTAGTAGAAAATGGTGCCGCAAAGGAAATATCAGCACCACTTACATCTAATTGAATTTGATGAATCATATCAACAAAGGCTGAAGGTCCATATAAAGCTTCCTCTGCGTATATATTATTATCAAGTTCTACGACCTTTTTATTCATATAATCTTCAACCTTTCTGAAATATTGGCCAAACTCTAGCATAAATAAACTATCAGGCTCAACTTCCTGTAGATTCATAATTTCTCCATTTAATACAAGATTATACTTACTAGACTCATTATCATACTTTAATTCAACATCTGCAATTGCCAAATTATGGGCATGTGCTCCTGCATTCAATATTAACACTGAGTCACCAGCAACATTGATGATATACTCACTTAATGATTTATGATCATGCCCTGCAAATACAATATCAAAGCCTGGCACTTGATTCGCAACTAATAACGACGCGTTTTCATTTCTTTTTTTACTTTCTGACTCTCCCCCATAAGTAGCGTCCACACCTGCATGAAATAAACCTATTACTAAATCTGGATTTTCATTCTCTCTAATATAATTTATCCAATATTCAGCTGATTCAATCATATCGTCGAAATACATTCCTGGCCATAATTTCTCAGGTAACCAATTTGGAATCGACGGAGTTATTAACCCTATAATTGCAATTTTAACACCTTTCTTATTAATAATTGTATAAGGAGTAAAATGAGGTTCTTTGTTTACAGAATCAATAGCATTTGCAGCCATATATGGAAAATTTATCTGTTTTCTCAATTTTTCATACACTTTTGGACTTGCTTCTATATCATGATTACCTACACTTGCCGCATCATACTTCATAAAGTTCATTATCTCAGCTAATACATGGACTCTTTGAGTATCGATATAGTTTGCATAATATACTACTGGAGTTCCCTGAAGTATATCTCCATTATCGAGCAATATTACTTCTTGGTTCTCATTCTCTCTTTCTGCTCTAATAATGCTCATTGCTTGAGCTAAACTTCCATTAGCACTTTTCTGTCTTACAATATCTTCAGGAAAAAAGCTACCGTGTACATCTGTAGTTTCAATTATTTTTAACTTCATTGTGCTTACCCTTTTACTAGCAGTATTGCAGGAGTTTATAAAAATATATATTAATGCAATAAATAATAACCTGTACATAATAGTTTAAATTAAATTAAATACAAATATAGTATATTGAATTTGTTCTACTAATAAATACATAAATAATAAAATTCACTGTATTTATACAACCATATTTCCCTAATTTTGCAGTATGTGGATATTAAATGCAATAGAGTGGAATGTATCACCTGAAATTTTTAGTATAGGATTTTTACATATTAGGTGGTATGGATTATTATTTGCTGGAGGTTTTATGCTCAGCTTTTATATGATGCAAAAATTTTATAATGATGCCGGCTTAGACCCCATGGAAGTAGATAAATTAACTATTTACTCAATACTTGGAGCCGTAATTGGTGCTAGATTAGGTCATATATTTTTTTATGAAAGCGATTACTATCTACAATACCCTGGAGAAATACTAAAAGTATGGCATGGTGGCTTAGCAAGTCACGGAGGAGTTATTGGAATATTAACTTCAACGTATATTTATGCAAGAAAATACAACAGACCTTATTTATGGGTTTTAGATAGAGTATCAATTCCTGCAGCTTTAACAGGGAGCATGATAAGACTTGGAAATCTGATGAATAGTGAGATATATGGTAGAGCGACAGATTTAGATTGGGGTTTTATTTTCCTTCAAAATGGAGAAACTATACCAAAACATCCAACACAAATTTATGAATCTTTGTTTTATTTAATAATTTTTGTATATTTGTACAGCTCTTATAAACGAGTTGATGGAAAATTGCATAGAGGAAAATTATCAGGATTATTTTTAGTCAGTATTTTTGTTTCAAGATTTTTCATAGAGTTTATAAAAAATAACCAAGTAGCAAAAGAGTCTGATATGTTTCTAAATATTGGACAATGGTTAAGCATTCCTATGATAATTATCGGAACAGTGTTAATACTTATGTCTCCAAAACAGAAAATAGACACATTTGACTAACTACCTAAATGAATAAATATGTATAACTGGGAAAATAAGAGTATACTAATTGCCGACGATGATTTTCTTAATTTTGAATTATTAAAGTTAATTCTAAGAAATACAAATGTAAGTATTACACATTTTACAGATGGGCAGGCAGTCATTGATCACATAAATGGTAATAACAATTGTGACATAATAATTATGGACATTCAAATGCCAATTCTTGATGGAATTTCTGCAACTATTAAACTAAGAGAAATGGGAGTAAAAGCACCAATAGTTGCACTTACAGCCCTAAATACTATTTCTGAAAAGAGTAAGTATGAAAAATATGGTTTTAATGAGATTGTAGAGAAACCTGTGCGAAAAGAAATGTTCTTAAAGATGATAGAAAAATATCTAAACAATTAGGGCATTAGCATTAAAGCTGTAGCAATTCCCAAATAATTTCCTATGGCATAACCCAATATCCCAATAGTTAACCCACTAATAATAATAGACCTATTATTAAGAGCACCTGCAACCACTGGCACGAAAGGAGGGGAACAAATTAATGCAGTTGAAGTAATAATCATAGTATCTGCGTCAATCTTGAATATCCTTGATAACAATACATGTAAGAAAAGTGAAAGAGTTATTGTATAACTTATATACAGAAATATCGGCATAGCTTCCATTGAAAATTTTGATATATCAGCCATTGATGAAACAACCAAACTGAAAACCAAAATAAAATACATCCCTAGCTCAAATGATTTTGGAGATCTTCTTAAATCAGGAACAAAAGAAGTTCCAATGCCTAATGAGGTAATTACCAAAATAGCTACCATAGTAGAATAACGCTCAGGAATAACCATACTTAAACCTCCACCAATAGCAACAATAGTAACAGAGATTCCTAAAATTCCTAGAGTTGGAATAATATTATGTTTCTTGAAGAAATCATTATAATCTTCATTTTGACTAAACTCTGTACTTCTTTTTCCAAATTTTGCATTATACATATACCCATAAGGTAATATTTTTTTGAATACAGTCTTTCCTACACTCATTAAGAAAAGTAAATATGCTCCAGAAAATATTAAATCTGAAGTATGCACCATTAAATATTCATTTGCACTAACATTTAATGCTTCCTTAATAGATGCAAGGTTAGGAGTTCCTCCAGTATATACTCCTACCAATAAGCCAGTAATTTTCCAAGCTTCTGGAATTAATGGTTTAAAAAGAAAATACCCACTTATCACTACAATAAATACCGATGCAATACCAAGTACTAATGATATTAGACTTTTTGGGGCCATTCTAGTCCAACTAGCAAAATCTAAACTTGACAATAGTAAGGGTAAAGAGAGAAGTATTGTTATATTAGTAATTGTGTTCTGTACAGGGAACATACTTGTATCAATTATTCCAATATTACCAATAATAAGTCCAATTATATACACAACAACTACATTTCCGGCTTTTCGTAATAATAAAAATGTACCAGCATAGTGAATAACTAATGCAGGAACAATTAGATAAAACAATACAAGCAAAATATCCTTAATAATAATATTCATGTAATAAATCTCTTTATTGATTGACCAAAGTTACAAAATTATTCTATCGAATTAACAAATCCTTAAGTTGTTTAATAATTCTAGCTCGATGAGAAATAATACTATATTTGTGGTATTAAGAATAAAAATTTGATGATAATTGAAGACTAAAGATAATATTAATATTCTTCTCATTGGGATTGCAACTGGAGCGATTGGAATATTAGTCAAACTAGCGTATCGCCCATATATAATAAATCATAATATTAATGATATTGGCATTCAAGGCTATGCTCCAAATTTCTTTACTGTACTAAGTTTAAGTCTAATAGCTGCATATTTCACCAAAAGCAATCCTATTAAGACAATGATGGCTGTAACCCTAGGAGTACTCTTTTATGAAATAGAACAAATATGGACTTCTTGGACATTTGATTATATGGATATTATTGCCTCCTTGCTTGGATTGGGTGTAGCTGTTTTGATATTAAAAAAATTAGAGGCTTTAAAAAAAATCTCTCAGTGAATCTAAGAGTATTTTCTGTGAGCCTTTGTTTAACAATTTATTATTATACAAATCCAGACTAAGAAACCACAGAGAAACACAAAGGTATTCTATAAATCACTCAACAATTTATTCCTTTTCTTATACCTCAAGCTATCACCCCAACTACCATATCCAATTTCACTACCAGCCATTTTTATTCTCATTTCAAGACAGTTTTTACAATCTGAAGCTTCTTCATCGGTACATGGTTTGTCTTCATATAGACTGTAGTCATCACGAAACTGACCAGGAGTAATATTTGGCATCATAATATTTGCACCAACTTTTAGAGCTTTTTCACGGCCAATTGGGTCGATAGATTGTAAAGCTGTAGCAGCAGCAATATTAATATCTGGCATCATAATTCTAAGAATAGCTATCATTTTAAGAGCAAGAACAAACCTTTCTCTTTTAGGCAAAAGATTATCCTTAAACAAATACAAAGGAGTATCCTGATGCTCAACATAAGGTCCCATTCCACACATATCAATATCTATTTTCTTCATAAAAAGCAGATCATCGGCAAGATTCTCAATGGTTTGAAAAGGAGATGCAATCATTACTCCTGTTCCTGTTTGATAACCTATTTCTTTAAGCACTTTTAAACACTCTATTCTTTCTTCAAAGTTGTGCTTATCAGTAATAGGATGTAATTTATAATAGTGCTCAGGGTCAGCAGATTCTATTCTTAAAAGATAGCGGTGGGCTCCTGCATCAAACCAACGCTGATAAGTCTCTCTAGACTGCTCTCCAAGAGAAATTGTAATACCAAGTTCTCCATTGGATAAAGCTTTAATCTTTTTGAGCAATTTTTCAATTCTTTCTGTAAAAACCTCACTCTTAAGTTCTCCAGACTGAAGAACAACAGAAGCATAATTCTCTTTATATGCAAATTCTGCTGCTTCTAGTATCTCTTTGTTACTTAAGTTATAGCGAGAAAAATTCTTATTGGAACTTCTAATACCACAATAAAAACAGTCTTTCTCGCATATATTTGAGAACTCAATAAGTCCACGGAAATATACCATATCTCCAACAGTTTCTCTTTTTATTTCTGCTGCTTTTTTGTAAAGTTCTACAGCTTCTACTTTGTTGGTATTTAGGAGATAAATTATATCTTCTTTATTTAACTCTTCTTTATTTAA
>Ga0256827_10002499_pt1 | contig 11816 bp, 11 predicted proteins | sample CV84metaG_FD_185977 | JGI IMG/M metagenome (GOLD analysis project Ga0256827, IMG submission 185977) | Hydrothermal vent microbial communities from East Pacific Rise, Pacific Ocean - CV84 | ecosystem: Environmental > Aquatic > Marine > Hydrothermal vents | place: Pacific Ocean: East Pacific Rise... | reverse complement strand
TGTACTTGAAGAATTTTTAAGAATAATTCCTGAAGATACCGCTGCAAAACCAAGTTTTACATTTAAACGGTCAGATATAACATAGCCTACATGCAATTTGTATCGACTATTAAAAGAGAAAAAGCCGTTATTAAAATTTGAATTTAGGTTAATAATAGAAGGTGCAAGTCCTAAATTAAAACCTGCGCTAAGTCTTTTTCCGTGATAACCTGCAACTTGAGCATTAGCTGTGCTAAAACCCAAAATAACGATAAGTAAATATAATATTCGTTTCATAATGTTTTTTTTATACAAGTAAATTTATTATTTCTTTTTATGTGACATATAAAATAATTCCCTATACATAATAGCAGACATCAAATCATTTCTATCTCTTGTGCTAAAATTATAAGTATGATCTAAGATAATTTTATTTTTACTAAAATCATAAATAGTAAAAGAATAAGTATTATCAAAATCAGGAGAGAGTAATCTATATATAAAATAAGGAGCTAGAGGATATATCATAACAGATCCTAAAATATAAAGAGAAGCATTTGCTTTTGCTTGCTTTACAGAATTTGTTCCTGACCAAACGAAATAAGGTGTTTGATATTCTTTTGTCATTTTATTTAGTTCTGTAGAAAAAGTAGAGATAAACTTATTTCGTACATAATAAGTATGGTAATTATGTTCTTTCACCCATTTTTTTATAGTACAAAAATTATTATATCCATTAACATCATTACTAGACAAAAAGTTAGGCGATAATAATTTATATTTTATTTTAGTCTCATCTGCAACGGTTTTAAAAACATTAGTTAAACGATTTTTATTATAAATTGTTTTTTCAAAATCTGATTCGTAACTAGATCTCCAAAAATTAGTTTTTTGATAAGAATAATAAGGTTCCATAAATACTACAGAGTTAATGCCATAATATTTTTTCTTTTTCTTCTTCTTTTTCTTCTTCTTTTTGTCAGAATCTTCTTTTTTGTTTTCTTTTTCTTTTCGTATTTCCTCTAAGCGATCAAATTCTTTTTTAAAAGTTTTGTCAGCAAACAAGCTTGCAAAAGCAGCTTTCGAAAAATCTTTATTGTTAATTCTATCTTTTATTTTTTGTTTCTTAATTTTTTCAAGTTTAGATAAGTCCTTGTCTGGAGTATCTAATATTTTTTGATCGGCAGCTGATATTTTTTTAGAAACTTTTTTCACAAAGAAACGCTGATTCAAATTATAACCTACAATAGCTATTTTTAATGCAGAATCACTAATCATTTTTACCGTATTATCGTTTTTAAAATCATCAGTCAATCTTAAATTCCAAGTATATGCAGCAGATAAAATTCCTAATTCTTCAGCAGAAAGTTTTCGTAAAAAGTGAGTTGCTCCATGTAAATTACCTTCTACATTTTCTTCTTTTTGCAAAACATAATCTAACAAATCATAGTCTTTATCACGCTCTTTAGCAATTAGATATTTTTTAGTGTCTTCTTTAGAAACATCTTTACCTTCTACAAAATTTTTGTAAAGAGAAAGGTTGTATAAACCTAAAGAAATAGTACGTTTTAAAAATTTATTTTTTGGATATTTTTTGTACAAAACGTGAGCTGCGTATAATGCTTTATCGTAGTCCAATCTATTTAAATAGATATTAATCATTTCGAAGCGTGCTATTTCTGCACAATTTTTTAATTCTTCCTCTGAAATGATAAACTTTTTTCTACCCGTATTGTCTTCTTCTACAAGTCTATCTTCCAATTTGTTTCTTCGTGTTCTAATATTAGGATGTGTAGATTTTTTATCATCAAAATTATCGTCACTTTTAATAGGATTTATTTTCTTAGGCAAAAAACTTGAATCATTGATTTGTAAAGATCCCTTATTGAACATATCTGCAGAGAAAGGCACTTCATCAAAAGGCAAGTAAGAGTACTGTAACATATTAAATGCCAAAAGTATAGAGTTATAATCGTAATTCGATTTCGAAAAAAGTTCGTAACCTCCTTCGTCTGCTTCCAACTCTTGTTCTTTAGAATATTCTATAGAAGATAAAGCATCTTTTTCTTCTGTTGTTTTTTTCTTTATAAAAGAAGTTCTAGAATGTTTTTTCTTTACGTGTGTGGCTTCGTGAGCAATAATAAAGGCTAACTGTCCTTCATCTTCCAACTGAGAAATAAGCCCCATGGTGATAAAAATACTACCATCGTCGTATGCATATGCATTAACAACCGAAGAAGCGATTAAATAAACTGTTGTTTTTTTTCGTAATTCAGGATCTGATTTTAGAACCTCATCTTTTACTTTATTAATGTGTACAGAGATAGGATCCCCAAAATAAACCAAACCACCTTTTAATATTCTATCAATAGAATAAGCACTTTTTTGAACAAAATCTTTTTCTGCCTTCTTTTCTTTTGATTTTTTAGATGTTACTTTTTGTTTTTTTACATTTTTTAGTTTGTCGACAAAACCTTTTCTGAAATTTTCAGGAATATTGTTAGCCGATTTTAAAGGAATGTAATCCGTTGGCGTAAGTTGCGCTTTAGATACTATTGCAAAAGAAAGTATCAGTGCAAAAATAAAATACCTCATGATTTAATATTATAAATTAGTTAATAAATTTTGTAATATGTATAGCTGAGTTTGAGAACAACTATCTCACAATAGTACAAAAAATAAGTAAAACTACATATTTTTATTTTCAAAATATGTTCAACAACAGATTTGCGTGTGGTCTAAAACTAAAGATTAAAGGAATGTTTTTGTAGATAAATAATAATTATTAAGCTAAATTCAAAATTACCGATAAATAAAGAAAATTTTTAAAATCTAAAAAAAATCAAAAGCACATTAGATTTTCTAAGGATTAAATTATTAGTCGAACTTAGGTTATAAGAAGAATAATATAGCCCATAAAAAACATTCAAATATCATTCGTTTTATTTTGTTAAAATCATTACATTTGCGACAATCAAAAAAGTAAATTTATGGCAGCAAAGAAAAAAAACGCTCAAAAAGAAGATAACTTAGAGTTAATAGAAAATTCTCTGGGAAGAACAGAGCAGTATATAGAGGAAAATCAAAAAAGCATCAGTATTATTATTGCAGCGATTGTATTAATAATTGGAGGATATTTAGCATATCAAAAATTCTATATTGCTCCAAAAGAGCAAGAAGCACAAAAAGAAGTATTTATGGCGCAGAATTATTTTGCCCAAGATTCTTTTCGTTTAGCATTAAATGGTGATGGTTTTAACGATGGTTTTTTAAATATCGCAGACCAATACAGTATGACTAAGGTAGGAAATCTTTGTAATTATTACATCGGCATTTCTTATTTGCGTATGGGGCAATTTGATGATGCTATAACGTATTTAGATAAATTTGATGGTAGTGATATGTTGGTAACTACTATGGCAATTGGTGCTATTGGCGATGCCTATGTAGAAAAAGACGATTTAGAATCGGCAATATCATATTACAAAAAAGCAGCAGAAAGACAAGCTAACGATTTTACATCTCCACTTTTCTTAATGAAATTAGGCTTAACTTACGAAAAATTAGGTAATAAAGAAGAAGCTCTAAAAGCTTACGAAAAAATTAAAACTGATTTTGTAAAATCTAACGAAGCTAAAAGAATACAAAAATATATCGAAAGAGTTAAATTATAATCGTCTCAAAATCTGATGGCTACTGCTTTAAAAAATTTGTCGAAACATAAGTTGTCTTCTGTAGAAAATGCAGAAAATATAAAAATAGCTATTGCTGTAGCCGAGTGGAACGAGGAAATAACAAACGCCTTGCTTAAAGGCGCTGTTGATACCTTAGAAAAATTTGGCGTTTTACCCGAAAATATTACGATACATCAAGTTCCAGGAACATTTGAGCTTAGCTTTGCAGCATCGGTATTTATGAACGAGGATTTTGATGCTATCATTGTATTGGGTTGTGTAATTCAAGGCGAAACCAAACATTTCGATTTTATTTGCAGTGGTGTTACACAAGGCATTACTGAATTAAATTTAGAAGCACAGTCTCCTGTTATTTTTGGAGTATTAACTACCAATACCTTACAGCAAGCTAAAGATAGAGCAGGAGGGAAACATGGCAACAAAGGAGATGAGGCAGCTGTTACTGCCTTACAAATGATTCATTTTAAGCAATCTTTTAAATAAATTATCTCATAAATTTATAAGATTTCTTTTATACTTTTTTCTTACATTTATCGTTTAGTAATATCTAAGTAATTCTTTTATGAAAAAAGTTTTTTCTCTATTCTTATTGATGATTAACATTGGGTATCTTCAAGCTCAAATAGGAGGAAAAGCTACTTACCAATTTTTATCAATGCCCTATACAGCCCGAACATCGGCTTTGTCGGGAAGTAATTTAGCAATATGGGATAATGATTTAAATAATCTTTATATCAATCCAGCACTTTTAGATAGTTCTCAAGATCAACATTTGTCATTAAATTATCAAAATTACTTGTCAGATATTAATTATGGTTTGGTTTCTTTTGCAAAGTATTTTAAAAAATATGGAATGTTTGCTGCGAGTATCAACTACTTACACTACGGAACATTTACCGAAGCCGATGCCACAGGAATGCGTTTAGGTACTTTTTCTGCTTCCGATTATTCTTTAAATATTTATCATGCTCGCCCCATTAATAGTAAATGGCAAATAGGAGCAGTATTCAAAATTTTATACTCTTCCTATTATCATTACAATTCTATGGGTATAGCCTTAGATGGTGGGATAAGCTATCATAATGATGCAAAAAATTTATCCTTTGCTTTTGTTTTTCAAAATTTAGGACATCAATTAAAACCATATAGAGAAGGAAATTATGAACCTTTGCCTTTTAATACACAAATAGCTTTTGCCAAAAAATTAGAACATGCTCCATTTCGATTTTTATTAAACCTGCATCATCTTCATAATTGGGGAATGCGTTACGAAAGTCCTATAAATTTATCTAATGTGTTTTTAACAGAAGCAGATAGTAGTAACGAGATTTCTACCTTTGATAAAATTGGAGATGAATTTATTCGACATATAAATGTAGGTGTGGAAATTGTTCCCACTCAAAATATTTTTCTTCGTATTAGTTATAATTTTCAACGATATAAAGAGATGCTTGTTGATGATCGTTATGGAATGCTTGGATTTTCCTTCGGTTTAGGAATTAAAATAAATAAATTCCGAATAAGCTATGCACATACTATCTACCATGTAGCAGGAGCAAGCAATACTTTTTCTATTAGCTCCAATTTGCATGAGTTTTATTAACCTGAATTCGATTAATACTTTATTCTCAGTTTCAAATAATTAGTATGGAAACGGGCCAAATTATTGAAATCTAAAAAGAAAAACCCCGAAGTAAAAACTTCAGGGTTTTAAGAATTATTTTACTGTTATAATCTTCGGTTCTTTTTTCTTTGCCTCTTCTTTTTTAGGTATAGTTATCAAAAGTTCACCTTTAATGTATTCTGCATTAATCTTATCACTATCTACAATGTTGTGAGGTAAGGTAAACATTCTAGTAAAAGATTGATAACTATATTCACGTCTAGTATATACATCGTTGTTATCGGTGTTTTCCACTTCTTTTTCCGAAGAAATAGTTAAAACATTGTCTTTTAAATCAATTTTAAAATCTTTTTTGTCCATTCCAGGAACTGCAATCTCAACACGAAAATCTGTATCTGTTTCTTTGATGTTTACTGCAGGTAAGGTTGCGTTTTCAGGAGAATAATTGTTATTACTCCAATCAAAAAATTCTTTGTCAAAAAAGTCATTAAAAATTCTTGAAAAAACCGGAACATCATTTCTTTTTGCTAACATAATAACCTCCTATTTTAAAAGTTTTAATATTAATTTTTGTCGAAAAGACTTTTTCAAATTAAATACCAAAAGCAAATAACAGACTATTTGTCACAAATATTCTTTTTATAATGACAACTTGTCGTTTTGTAAGGTGTTTTTTGCTATTTTTTCGGAATTATACTCCTAAAGTTTAGATAGTCTTTAACAGGAAAGACTTTATTTTTATCGCAAGAATACAAACTAAGTATCTTAAAAGTATTCAATTTTTTTTGTAAAGATTTTAGTATACTATCGTTTTCAATCATTGTCAATTTCATATCATCGTGTACTTGATACAAAACATCTTCCGATAAGAAATAATCACCCGATAAATAATCGATAAGTTCTCTGCTATTACGCATAAAAGCCATTTCTTGATTACACTTAAAAGTACGTGTTGTATCTAATACCTGTCCTAACCAATGAATATTTTCGGGAATAGGAATCTTAAAATTATCTCGCATTAGCGCAGCTATTGTAGGTGTTATATCTAAATGAGAAACTACCGAAGAAAATCTTTCTCCCTTTTTAAGCAAGGGCGAATAAATAATCAAAGGTACGTGGTATTTATCAATCTTTGAGCGATGATAAATAGGTGCCATACGATGATCGCCTGTAATAATAAAGATAGTATTCTCGAAATCTTTTCTTTTCTTAAATTGATTGAAATAATAACGCATAGCATCGTCTGTAGATAAGACCGTTGCTAATTCTTTTTTGTTTTTTTCTAAATTTTGTTTTTTCTCTTCTGATATGTTTTTTTGCGCCAATATTTTTTCGAATAAATTAAAATAATAATCTTTTTGAGGAGGATTAAAAGGAGAATGCATATTTAAAGTTAGAAAAATATCCAACAGCGGTCTTTTTTGATTTGCTTGCTCAACTTCTATTGCTTTTCTAAACAAATCTTCGTCGGGATATCCCCAAGAAAAACCTTCTTCATCTTTTTCAAATTTATGATAAGAATTTCCCCAATTATCACTCAGCATTGTATCTACATGACTAAAATTGAAAAAATACCCCATCGATTGAAAATAATACCAACCACCATAATAAAAGTTGGTATGGTAAGATGCTTGATGCAAATATTCTAAAAGAGAAATATGATAAGGCATTTTATTTTGATAATAAGAAAAGCCTTCTTTTCCATAAGGCACTGAGGCTAATATACTAGGGGGCGCACCAAAAGTTCTTTCGGCTGTAGATAAAGTATTTTTCCAGTAAAGGCTATGCTCTGCCAATGAATCTAAAAAAGGAGTAAAGCTTGTTAAATAAGCTCCTTTTCCCGAAAAAGCCCGAGATAAACTTTCGATGATAATAATAACGATATTGGGTTTTTCTTTTCTAAAATTGAAAAATTTACCGATTTTATCTTTATAATCGGAACTATTATGTAAAAATGGATAGTTTTTAGATTGGTAATTAAAATCTGGGTGAGATGATTGATAATTTTTTGTATTTTTATAAATCGAGACAATATTTTGTTTATTTGTATCATTATCTTTTTCACAGTACAAATATGTTTTACGTATAAAATAAACCAATTTGTTATTGGTAATGAAATACGAAATATCTAAAGGGTAACGCTCTCTTTGGGGTAAAGATTTAGAAATTAATGATAAAAACAAAATACTAATTCCCAATATTGTATAAGAAAGTATTTTTGGATATTTAATTTTTCTAAAAAACCAATATAAAACAGCTGCAAAAAATAATAATAAAAAATAGATAAGAAATATGCCAATACTATTATTTCCACTTGCATTGATAGTTTCTTGAATTTCTTTAAAAGAATAAGCGAATATGGAAGCGTCTAAAGGTGTCAAAGATTCTTTAAAAAAAACGATTAAAGCAAAATAAATAAGGATAATAAAAGCAATACCTATAAAGTAGGATATCTTATAAAAAATAGGCTTGAGAAGATAAAGAATAAAAAATGGAATAAGCGTTATCGCCATAAAAACAGAAACATATCCAAAATCGAAGGCGTAAGCTCGTAATAAATATATGAAACTATCGTCGGGTAAATTTTGTGTGGTATTTATCCAAAAAAACTCAACATTTTTAAGTAAAAAAATAATCAATAAAAAGACAGTATTGTCCTTAGCAAATTTTTGTAAAAAAAGATTCCATTGCGTTTTTAAAGAAATGGTCATTTTATAAAATAATTTGTGTTGTCAACTTGCATTGTTGTAGGGTTACACTTTAAAATTTGCTGGCTTACAGCTGCATTATTTATAGTCCAAGTCTGAATTTTAATATTTTTACTTTTGGCAAAGTTTACAATTTCTTTTTTTAATCCATCTTTAATATTACACGAAAGTCCATCAATATTATTTTTCTTTGCATAAAGAATATCGTTCTCTTTTAAAAGATTCCAAATCATCAAATAAGTTTCAATATTACTTTCTTTTTCTTCTATTGTTTTTAAAAAATTAATATCCCAACTTTCGACAGCTATAATGCTATTGGGTTTGTAATATTTATAAAAATAGCTTAAACTATCTGTAATAAAATCAATCCATTTGTCGTGTTCTTGTAACCAAAATTGATTATTGATTACTTTCATATCAAGCGACACAAATTTCTTATCTTTTTGTATTGCCAAAAAAGAAAATAATTGTTTTAATGTAATGATAGAACCTTTTGTTTGATAATTGATATTTTTTATCTCTTTATCGGATAAGGAGGAAAACAAAAGAGATTTTCCGTTGTAATTTATATTTTCGTCATGAATTAACCATAGCGTAGAATCCTTACTTGCACGAATATCTACCTCTATCCCATCTAAGTTTTTATAGGCATATTTGACAGCTTCTAAAGAATTTTCAGCAAGAGTTTCTCCTTGTTTTGTTTTACTTGCAGCCTTATGCCCGATAATTAGTGTTTCTCCCCAATCAGCTATAATTTCGTTAGAAGATTTACACGAAAAAAGCCAAATACTTATACTCAAAAATAAAAGGTATTTCATCATTTAATTATCGCTTAATGGTCTATCAAAAGTAAAATTATTTTGTAATAAAAACGATTTTATAAAATAAAAAAGGCCACCATAAGGCAGCCTTAGTGATTAAGCGAATTTTAAATATTTTAGTCTACTTCTACGATATGCTCATCGCTTCCCCAAAGTCCGTGTTTGGTACAATAAGCATAAGCAGTAAGTTTCATATTTCTTGTAGGTACAATATAAAAATCTACCTCTAAATTGGAAGGTGCATTTCCTTGAGCACCAGCACTAAAAGTAGCTTGAGCCAACATTACCTCTTTGTCCCAAATCTGAACATAAGAAATATAATGATCAAAATCATCTGGATGTTTATATTCATCACCTACAACAACTTTTACTTTAAATTTTTCTCCAGCCTTTGCTTTTGCATCACACTTAATAAATGCAGAATGTCTGTCGATATAATCTTTTTTTGCTTCTCGGTCTATTGTTGAAATATCAACGTATCTATTTATTTTCATAATATTATAAAGTTTAATAATTAATGTTTCACAAATATAGTGGTTATTTAGATTAAATAAAAATAATTTAAACAAATTTTTATAATTTATTTTTTAAATAGCCGTATTATTCTTTTTATTTAATTAAATGATTATGTAATATTGTTAGTCTATTTTAAAATAAAATAAAAATGGTAGCATTAGAAACGAAAAATACACCTATTAGTTACGATTGGGTACAAAAAAAGATACAAGAAGCTGGTATTAAGGATTTAGGAAAAGCTTCAATTAGAGAAATTGTTCGTTTAGTAAACCAAATAGAAGAAGCCACAGGCGAATCTTATATTCGTATGGAGATGGGTGTTCCTGGTTTGGCACCACCATCTATTGGTACAGAGGCTGAAATAGCAGCACTTCGCAATGGTGTGGCTTCTAAATATCCAATGATTGATGGTGTAGCTCCATTAAAAACAGAAATAGCCACCTTTGTAAAAAACTTTTTGAATATAGATGTTGATGAGAAAAATTGCTTGCCAACGGTAGGCTCTATGCAAGGAGCTTTTGCCAGTTTCTTAATGACTAAAAAAATATCTACGACGAAAGATACCGTTTTATTTATTGACCCAGGCTTCCCTGTACAAAAACAACAAATAGATGTTTTGGATATTCCTTACGAAACTTTTGATGTGTACAATTATAGAGGAGCCAACTTAAAAGAAAAATTAGAATCTTATTTAGCAAAAGGCAATATCTCTACCATTTTATACTCTAATCCTAACAACCCTTCGTGGATTTGTTTTACCGATAACGAATTACAAATAATTGGAGAATTAGCAACTAAATACGATGTTATCGTGATAGAAGACTTGGCTTATTTTGCTATGGATTTCAGAAAAGATTATTCTGTTCCAGGAGAAGCACCTTATCAGCCTACTGTTGCCAATTATACCGACAATTGGTTGATGCTTATTTCCAGCTCCAAATCATTTTCGTATGCAGGTCAACGTGTAGGAATGATGGTTATTAGCAATGCCTTGTTCGATAGAGAATATCCATTATTAAAAGAGAAATTTGGCAATCCTTCTTACGGATACAATATCGTTTATAAAATATTATACGCTTTATCATCAGGTGTTACTCATTCGGCACAATACGGACTATTAGCAATGCTTAAATCGGTTAACGAAGGTTCGTATAATTTTGTGGAGGTAATAAAAGAATACGGAGAACGTGCTAAGGTAATGAAACAATTATTCTTAGAAAATGGCTTTTCTATCGTTTACGACAAAGACGAAGATGCACCTTTAGCAGATGGCTTTTATTTTACTTTCCGATACAAAGATATGTCAGCTAGCGAATTATTAGAGCGTTTTTTATATTATGGTATCAGTGCAATATCTTTAAGCATAACAGGTAGCGACAATGTACAAGGTCTAAGAGCTTGTGTATCGCAAACATCTTCCGACCAATTTCAAATGCTTTCGGATAGATTACAACAATTCAACAAAGATTATTCTTAAAAACAAGTAAGAATGAAAAAATATAAGGTTTATACTCGTACAGGAGACAAAGGAGAAACATCTCTGATAGGAGGAAAACGTGTAAAAAAATACAGTGAGCGAATAGAGGCTTATGGTACTGTTGATGAGTTGAATGCTTATATAGGATTGATAAGAGATGCTATAAATGATGAGCAAATTACAAAAGATTTAATTAAAATACAGCATCACTTAATGGCTGTAGGTACAGAATTAGCTGCCGATAATGATTTTGATAAAACAAAATTGTCTTTGATACAAGAAAAAAATATAAAATGGCTGGAGCAAGAAATAGATAAAATAGAAGCTGTTTTGCCTGTTCTTACAAATTTTATTTTGTTGGGAGGACATACTACCGTTTCTTATTGTCATATCGCTAGAACCATTTGTCGCAGGGCAGAACGCAAGGCTATTTATGTAGCAGAATTGTTTAAAACCGAAAATCTAACTGTTCAATATTTGAATCGTTTGTCTGATTATTTATTCGTTTTAGCCCGTAAGTTATCAAAAGATTTGAACGCTAATGAAATTCTATGGAATCCTAATTTGGAAGATTAAATAAATTGATTACTTTCGCAAAAAAAATCATTTAAACAAGAATTAATTATGTATTGGACATTAGAATTAGCTTCAAAATTGGAAGATGCTCCTTGGCCAGCTACCAAAGATGAATTGATAGATTATGCTATTCGTTCGGGAGCACCACTAGAGGTAATTGAGAATCTTCAGGAAATGGAAGACGAAGGAGAAGCCTATGACAGTATCGAAGATATTTGGCCCGATTACCCAAGCAAAGACGATTTCTTCTTTAACGAAGAAGAATACTAGAACAAGGCATTATTGCTAAAAATAGTTGGGGGATTAGCTCAGTTGGCTAGAGCGTTTGACTGGCAGTCAAAAGGTCAGCGGTTCGATTCCGCTATTCTCCACCAATGTTTACAAGGCTTTCAAGAGATTGAAGGTCTTTTTTGTTTTTTT
>Ga0256827_10002498_pt1 | contig 11826 bp, 10 predicted proteins | sample CV84metaG_FD_185977 | JGI IMG/M metagenome (GOLD analysis project Ga0256827, IMG submission 185977) | Hydrothermal vent microbial communities from East Pacific Rise, Pacific Ocean - CV84 | ecosystem: Environmental > Aquatic > Marine > Hydrothermal vents | place: Pacific Ocean: East Pacific Rise... | reverse complement strand
ACCCTAAAACAGACGAAGAAATCTCCTCTGAAACAGGAACAAATCCATGAAAATTTTGCTTTTACTTCCTGGGAAAATTAAGCCAAAACCCTTGGCGGCGGCAGAAGGCGAATACAAAAACCGCCTCAAAAATTTTGGCGTAGACTTTATTGAATATCGCGATGAAAAAATAATACCGAACAATCCCAGCTTAACAAAACAGGCTGAGGCTAAGCGGATTTTTCAGTTCCTAAAACCCAAAGATTTTTTGGTTGTCTGCGATGAGCGTGGAAAATCTGTTTCAACGCAACACCTGGTTGATTTTGTTCAAGCATCTCAGATGGGCACACATCCTCTTGCAGGGAAGCAACGTCTCGTGATTGTCGTGGGCGGTGCTTTAGGGCTGGACGAAAAAATTCGAGCACGAGCCGACGCTGTCTGGGCTCTGTCCTCGTTGGTCATGGCAGGAGGGATTGCGCGCCTCGTCCTCTTGGAAGGGCTTTATCGAGCTTTTACAATTGTTCAAAATCATCCTTATCACAATACCTAATCCTATAAAAGAGCTCTTTTGTTTTGTTCTTTTATTTTGTACGATCTGCTTAATGTAAATGGTAACATCTCCTTTTAACTATAAATTTTAGTCTTATGAAACCGATTCAATATATACTGCTTTTTTTTATTGTGCCTCTTGTTTCCCAAGGAGCATCTAAAACCATTCAACCGAGTCGAACGCTGGAAGTAGCGTGCTTAGAAAAACTCTCTCTTCGAGAGTTTAATGGCAAAATGTTCCCTCAACGAAAACAAGGTGGAAACCCTAGAAAAAAAGGAAAAATTCTTCTTTTTGATGGTTCAATGGACGGCAATCGGCAAGTAGACCCTCAAATTGCTGTGGGTGGAGGTGTGGTTTTTCATGCCACAAATGCGGGAATGATTATTTACGATAAAACAGGAAAGTATATTGATGGCGTGCGTTCTGCGGCGTTTAATAAGGGGATTGATCCGAAGGTGTTGTATAGTATTCAAAACAAAACGTTTCTGTTTGATATTTGGCAATATTGGGATAAGGAGAAGAAGAAGCCGGTTAATTTGTCTCTTTCAAAAACACAAGACCCCACAAAAGGGTGGAATATTTACCCCATCTCTATTCCAGAAGGACGTGACGGCGGCGGATTAGGTTGTAGTAGTAAGTGGATCGGATACACCTTCCCCGGCGGAAAAGACAACACCTTCGTCTTGCGTTTTGCTGACGCAAAAAAAGGAAAAAAAATTACGGTCTACTTTTTTCACGGACATTTTGGTCAGCCTGCTTTAACACAAGGGCGTGGCGAGGAACTCTATTTCCTAAAAATAACCCCACGAAAAATTAAGATTTCTCGTGTGCGTTCTAACCCCGACGGAACGCCTTACATCGAAGTTCTCTCTGAAAAAGAAAATACGCTAAAATATCGCAATCCCGCCCGTCCAGCCCCTCAAAAAGGAAGCGATGTTCCCGTTGCCGCAGGTGCAAGAAATCCAAAAAATTTAATTTATCAAGGTGGAGATCTGTGGTTCTCGCACATTGTAAAATGTAACGGTCGATCTGCAATCTTGTGGCATCAACTAGGCATTGATGGGCATTTTAAGCAAACGGGAATTATTTCAAGCCCCTCAAGTTATTACATTCAACCTACTCTTGCTGTAAACAGACAAAAAGATCTCATCATCGGATTCCAAGAAACCAATGAAAAGATGTTTGTTAGCCCTCGGTTTACCTTCCGACTCCACACCGATCCACCCGGAAAAACACGAAAAATTATCTCCCTTGGTGAGGGCGAAGGCGCTATCGAAAAGACGACGTGGGGCGATTATAGCGGATCCGTTATCGACGGAGATAACTATTTAGACCTTTGGACCATTCAAAGCCGCGCCAATAAAAAAGGCCGAGGTGAAACCGTCATTGCTCGAATCCCCTTTTCAAAAATAAAAAGAGTGAAAGAAGGAAAATAAGAGCTGTTTTTTGTGATGTGTTAGGTATGATAGCGGAAAAGAGTAGGAGGTTTTATATGAAAAAGTGTGGGTTCTTGGGTGGATTTATTTTCTGTTTTTTTGTAACAGCTTTTGCTGAAAAGGGCGGGGTTGTGTTGGATGAAACAAAGGCTGCTTTTGTGGATTATGATCTTCAGTTTGCTTTTCCTCAGAAGTTGGGAGGACTGGATTATGTGACCGTGGAAAAATATAAGATGAAGGAGCGGGGCTATTCGGTTTTTTATAAAAAGGGTCCTTCGTTTTTAATGGAGGTTTCGGTGTACAAGATGGGTCATGATTCGATTCCTGATGGCTGTAAAGGAGACCTTTTTAAGGAGCGCTTTAGAGGGGTAGAAAATGAGTTGGATCGAATGCTAAAACAAAAAAAGATTTTGAATTTAAAAAAGAAAGGTCAAACTGTGATCTCTTCGAAAAGCGCTGTCACATTTTTAACAACAATGTTTCAATATAAATTGAATACCAATGCGGCAACTCAAAAAATCGAGATGAAGGCGATTGCCGTAACCGGAAAAAAAAATAATTTTGTAAAGGTTACGTTTAGATTCGATTTTGAGCAGCGATCTTTAGCAAAGAAAATCTTAGTGAAGACGCTTAATCAACTCGGTGAAATGGTGAGTAAAAAGATGGACGATCAATCGGTTTTCTTTGCATCGTATGAAGCACTCTTTTGTGATCCAGCCAGCTACGGGGGTCGGGTGGCTGGGCAGTATATGCTTCAGAAAGTAAAGAAGATGGGGAATATTAATATTTATGAACATGTGCTTGTTTGGAGGAAAATGTCTTCGCCACCCAAAAATTCGGAGCTTTTACTTGCCGGTTATTTTGCTGGAATATTTAAAGCGATGATAGAGAAAAAAAGCGAGGTCGAGACCGATATTTCTGCTTTTGTAAGCATGCTTGATTTATATAAAATAATGCGTGCAAAAAATGAGATTGAGGCGATTGCAAAATTAGATGAGTGGTCGGCGGTGTCGGATAAAAAAGCACTGTTTGAAAAGTTGTTGATTGTTGAAGAATAGAATGCAATTGATGGAGTTGCTTTATCTAACGAACCGTATTTTTATCCATCGATGTGTGCAGATTTCCAGAACAAGGGAATAATGCTTGGAGCGAAGCAAATAATAACCGAAGGGAATGGTTTGTTCTGAAGTATTAGAACGGTCGAAAACAGGATCTGTCTGTTATATCCATTGTGTCCATCACGTTCACCCTGTCCACGAAACAGACGAAACTCGGAGCGGTATTTTTTGTTTTTAGATTGGAGTTTGTTTAGGATTTTTTCTAAAACCTTAAAATACGTAAATGTTTTTAGGGAATAAGGTTGACAGGGAGGGGTAGACCTATTATGAACAGGAGATCATATTAACCGTATTAAAGGAGATTGAAGGAATGAGATTATCAACAAAAGGACGTTACGCGACTCGGATTATGCTCTGTATTGCTCGGTTGGAGGGGGATCGGCCGGTGTCGAAAAAATCGATTTCGGAGCAGGAGGGGATTTCTACCGATTATATTGAGCAAATTATTGTTCCGTTACGAAATAAAGGAATGCTGAAGAGTGTTCGGGGAGTTCATGGTGGATTCCGAATGGGAAAAGAGCTGGAGAAGATTACGGTCTATGACATTTTGTCGGCAACAGAAGGGGATATTAATTTGGTGGGATGTTTGGCTGAAGGATGTAGCCGATCGGACGAATGTGTGGTTCAAGAGGTTTGGCAGGGTGCGAATGATATTCTGTTAGAGTATTTTTCGAAAATAACGCTGAAAGAGTTGTATGAGAATTATATGAAACGGACGACCGAACATCCGATTACTTTTGTTATTTAATTTAGGGTTTATTATGTCAGTTTTTGAAAATATTACCCACGTTGTTGGCGGGACTCCGTTGGTTCGGTTGAATCGGATCGTTGACGGGCTTGGAGCAACCGTTTTGGTTAAGTTGGAGTCGAATAATCCGCTGGGCAGTGTGAAGGATCGCATTGGTGTGGCGATGATTGAGGATGCCGAGAAGAAGGGATTGATTAAGCCTGGGGCGACGTTGATTGAGCCGACAAGTGGAAACACGGGAATTGCGTTAGCGTTTACTGCGGCTGCGAAGGGGTATCGATTGATTCTTACTATGCCAGAAAATATGAGTCTTGAACGGCGGCGGCTTTTGGGGGTGCTTGGTGCAGAATTGGTGTTGACTCCAATAAATAAGGGAATGCCAGGTGCCATTGAAAGGGCAGAGGAGCTTTTGAGTGAATATCCAGATGCAATAATGTTGCAACAGTTTGACAATCCTTCTAATCCCGAGATCCATCGCAAAACAACAGGTTTAGAAATTTGGGAAGATACGCAGGGTTGTGTTGATCTTTTTGTGGCTGGTGTGGGGACGGGTGGAACTTTTTCAGGAATTTCTGATGTGTTGAAAGAGAAAAATCCGGCACTTAAAGCGGTTGTTGTGGAGCCAGAAGACTCACCTGTTATTTCGGGAGGAAATCCGGGACCCCATAAAATACAAGGGATTGGTGCTGGGTTTGTTCCAAATAATTTAAACACGGATCTGATTGATGAGGTGATTAAAATTAATGCGTCTGATGCGGGCGACACCGCAAGGCGTTTGGCAAAGGAAGAGGGGATTTTGTGTGGTATTTCTTCAGGAGGAAATGTTTTTGCGGCGATGTTGCTTGCCAGGCGTCCAGAGAATAAAGGCAAAACAATTGTTACGATTATTTGCGATACAGGCGAACGCTATTTGTCGACTTGGTTGTTTAATCAATAAATTGGTGCACGTTTGTTTTGTTTCTGTTTGTCATGATGTAACACCGAAAGTAGGTACTTAAAAAGAATGGTGTTAGAGTGTAGAAGAGGCGATGGCTGTTAGATTAGTCGTCGCTCTTTTTTCGTGATGCGCGTTTTCGGTCAACTTCACTGAGCATCTTTTTGCGGAGGCGGATGTGGTTGGGTGTAATTTCAACCAATTCGTCTTCGGCAATGTATTCGAGTGCTTCTTCTAGGCTCTTGACTTGGGCTGGAGCAATTTTCATGGCGCGGTCGGTTCCTGATGCGCGCATGTTGGTGAGCTGTTTTGCTTTTTGGATGTTTACCACGAGGTCTTTGTCGATGCAGTGTTCGCCGAGAATCATCCCTTCGTAGCACTCTTCGCCTGGGTTTACAAAAAAGGTGCCGCGTTGTTGTAAGGCGTCGAGTGCAAAAGCGACGGCAGGACCTTTGGCTTGGGAGATGAGTACGCCGTTGTTGCGTTGTTGAATGGGCCCTTTGTAGGGTTCGTATTGTAAGAATCGGTGGGTGACTATGGCTTCTCCTGCGGTGGCGGTGAGCATTTTGCTCCGTAAGCCAATTAGACCGCGGGTGGGAATCTGGAAGCGAATCATTTTGCGGATGCCGTGTTGTTCGATGTCGACCATTTCGCCTTTTCGGGTTCCGGCAAGCTCGATGGCTTTTCCGGCGTGTTCGTCGGGTACATCTACGTGCAGGATTTCGATGGGCTCTTCTTTTTTTCCGTGTTTTTCTTTGAAGATTACTTGGGGTTGGGCAACCGACATTTCGAAGCCTTCGCGGCGCATGGTTTCGATGAGGATGGAGAGGTGGAGGACGCCGCGCCCGCTAACGCGGAAGGAGTCGCCTGCTGTTGTGTCTACGTGTAGAGCAACATCGCGTTCGGTCTCTTTTAGGAGGCGTTCGCGTAAGTGTCGGCTGGTTACAAATTTTCCGTCTTGCCCAAAGAAGGGGGAGTCGTTCACGGTGAAAACCATGGAGAGGGTGGGTTGGTCGATGCTGATGGGGGGCAGGGCTTCGGGGGTTTCGAGGTCGGTGATGCTGTCGCCAATGTCGATGTCGGGAATGCCAACAATGGCGCAAAGGTCGCCGCAGGGGACGGATTCTACTTCGACGCGGCCCATTCCTTCGAAGGTGAAGAGTTGTTTGATGGCGGTCTGTTTTTGGGTTCCGTCTCGATAAATACGCATGAGTGGTTCGGTTGTTTTGAGGGTTCCTCGGTAGACGCGACCAACTCCAATTCGACCGACGTAATCGTTGTAGTCAAGCGAGGTTACTTGCATTTGTACGGGACCTTCTACAATTTTTGGCGCGGGGATGTGTTCTAGAATGGCGTCCATGAGGGGTAAGATGGAATCTTGTGGACCGTCTAGAACGGTGTCGGCCCAGCCATCTTTTCCGCTGCAGTAGAGCATGGGGAAGTCGAGTTGGTCGTCGTTGGCGTCGAGTTCTACAAAGAGGTCAAACACCTTGTCGTGAATAATGTCGGGGCGCGCGTCGGGTTTATCAATTTTGTTGATTAAAACGAGCGGTTTAAGGTTGAGTTCAAGTGCTTTGTCTAAAACAAATCGGGTTTGGGGCATTGGACCTTCGGCGGCGTCAACAAGGAGTAAAACACCGTCGGCAAGATTTAAAACGCGTTCGACTTGACCGCCAAAGTCGCTGTGACCGGGGGTGTCGATTACGTTAATTTTTACCCCTTTATAGTTTACACTAATGTTTTTGGAAAGAATGGTGATGCCGCGTTCTCGTTCTAGATCGTTGCTGTCGAGCATGCACTCTTGCATATCTTCGTTGTCGCGAAAAAGGTGCGCCTGTTTAATGATTTCGTCCACGAGTGTAGTTTTCCCGTGGTCAACGTGTGCAATGATTGCAATATTTCGAATTTCTTGACTCATAATTTCTCTCCAACGTGCAAAATGAGGCGTGAACATATCGCTTTAAGATTAAAAAGCAACCCTAGCCGATGAGTTTTTGCAAGTTAGAGATACAGGGTTTCGTTTCCTGTGGAGAGCGAGTTGCTTGCAATTTCTAAAATCGTAGTAAGTTTGGCGTCTGAAAGGGGAATGGGATTTCCTTTCGTGCTGTTTGCTGATTGGGCTTTTTTTACGAGATCGGGGAATTGGGTTTCATCGATTCCAACATCGGAGAGCGCAGGGATGGAAAGGGTGATGGCGAGGGTGTTGATCCAGTCGATAGCTTCGTCGGGGCTGGCTTTTGTACGTCGGGTTAAAAGGTTGGCTGCCTCTCTATATTTTTCTAATGCGGGGTGTTGGGGGTCTGTTTCTTGAAGGGTTTGGATGTTTACTTCGCACGTTGCAGGAAGCAGTGCGGCACAAACTAAACCGTGCGCCATTTCGAATCCGCCTCCGATGGCTGCGGCAAATCCGTGGACTGCGCCTAGACCCGCATTGGCAAGTGCTAATCCTCCATAGAGGCTTGCCAATGCCATCTCTTCGCGTGCCTGTAAATCTTCTCCGTGTAAATAGGCGCGTAGGAGCGATTTTGAAATCCGGTTTAATCCGTCGCGACAAAGGGCGTCGGTCAGTGGTGTGGCTCGGCTAGAGACAAAGGCTTCAAGTAGATGGGTGAAGGCATCCATTCCGGTGCTCGCAGTTAGTTCGGGGGAGAGCGTTAGGGTTAGCTCGGGGTCGATAAGGGCCACTCTTGCGAGCATGCTCGGATGGCGCAAGCTCACTTTTACCTTTTGATCGGTCACTTTTAAGACGGCATTTCGTGTGACTTCAGAACCGGTTCCTGCTGTGGTTGGAATGGCGACCCAGGGAGCTGCGGGGTGGGTGAGCGCTCGACCTTTTCCTACTACCTCAAGGTAGTCAAAAAGATCGCCGTCGTTGGTGAGTAGGGCAGCAATGGCCTTGCCTGCGTCAAGGACACTTCCTCCTCCAAAAGCAACGACGAAGTCGCAGTTTAGTGCGCGTGCCTGTTTGGCTAAAGTGATAATTCGGTCGGTGGTAGGCTCGCCTGAAATGCTGAATGCTGCGGGGTTTGCTCCCGCTTTTTTTAGTAATTCAAAGACGGGTTTAATCCGTTCCGCATCTGTTCCTGTTATGAGGGCACACCGAGTCTCCGAGGGGGGTAAGTAGCTTGCTAGATCCTGTAGTTTCCCTGATCCAAAAACAATGCGTTGGGCTGTCGAAAATTCAAAATTCATCGTATAGTTCTCCATCTAAATTGCACTCTAGAGTACGAACTTGGAAAACCTTGTCCAGAATCATTTTGACAATAAAAAAAAATACTCTACATTTTCCCATTTCTAGCGTTGTTTGCTTTGAAGATAAAAAGAGTTAAAACACGCTTTCCAAATAGGAAAGATATAGGCATATTAACACATTCATTTTTAATAAAAAACAAGGACCTCTTGAATTATGAAGGATAAGAAGGAATTTTACACATTGTTAGGCGAGTTGGATGGTCAACCGTTTTCTGAGTATGAACAATTAGTTGGCGATTTTGACTTTGGTCGATATGTCGTTAAATGTGCCAAAATAAATACAGATCCGGAAAATGATGTTCCGCCTGTTTTTGTGGTTCGCGTTCCTCAAACCATTGCAGAAATCCCCGAATACTTGTTCGATTCCCCCGTTCGGCGTACTGCCATGGAAGATTTCCTCCTTCGTAAACAGGCCGAGGAAGTAGAAAAAATTGCTAACTTTGACTATCGAGGTGTCGCCCGAAGACACATCATCGCCTCTTCACCCTCCCAATCCATTATTCCTAGAAATGCACTGGTGCTTACTAAAGAGTACATCGAAGTTCGGTTGCAAATTATTCTTCCCGTACAACAAGCGATTGTGGATGGCGAACCCGTGGCAGCTATTGATGGCGAAATGATGCGCCAAATTTTCTTCGAAGATTTGTCCGAAGTCATTTGTAACAGTATGCTCTACTGCAATATGGACGCAGCCGCAGCAGACTATTTTGTGAACAGCATGGAAGATTCCAACCGTGTACGCCAACACTTGGGGGCAACAGGATTGGTTGCCTTTTTAGAAGAAGGCGCAATGGTTACTCGATTAACCGATTCAGACCTGCCCGATTACGCACGCTTAAATGCAATCGAAATCGAGGAAAGCCTGATTGAAGAAATCGAAGTCCCGCATGCTGAAAATGTGAAAGGGGTGACGATTCCCGCCGGTCTTACCTTAATTCTTGGAGAGTCTAACAGTGGCCGAGTTGACATTATGGACGCTATTGCACAAGGGATTTACAACCACGTTCCTGGCGATGGCCGAGAAAATGTGCTGACCGTTCCCGATGCTGTGAGCATTCGTACCGAAGTGGGTCGACCCGTTCAAAACGTAAACATTTCTGCCTTTGTAACAGAATTAGCTGACGGCACAAACCCAGCAACATTCTCCACCCCAGCTGCCGGCTCATTTACCTCCCAAGCCGCATCTACTGTGGAAGCCATGGAAGCTGGTGCTCGTGTTTTGTTGTTCGACGAACACTCCTCTTCGTCTACCTTCCTCTCCTCAGACTCGCGCGTCTCTTCGCTACTAGGAGAATCCTCACGACACACCCTCGCTTCGCGGGCTCGACAAATCGTTGACGATTTGGGCATCTCTATTGTCGTAGGCGGAAGCAGTCTCGTTGCTGAATTTATTCCAATTGCCGATAAAATCTTAAAGGTCGAAAACTTCCGAATCACCGACGTAACCGAAGAGGCAAAAACACTCGAAATTGAACCAACCACCATCGAAGCCGAAAATATTACCATGGCTTCTATGCTCAGCCGTTCGCGTTGGATTATGCCCAGCTCCATCGACCCAAGCATTGGTCGGGAAGATCTTTTAATCACCACCGACGATCCCTCCTACCTCCAGTTCGGACGATCCTTCATTGATTTAGAAGAAATCAAACAAATCGCCGATGCAGATCAGGCTCGTGCAATTGGCTTTGTTCTTTACTACGCCAAGTTGCGTTACATGGACGAAGGCTACCCACTGCGTGAAATCCTCGACCTCATCGACCGCGATCTCAGCAACGAAGGCCTCAGTACCCTCGCACGAGAATTGCGTGGCGATTTGGCTCGACCACGTCGTTACGAAGTGGCCGCAACGCTCAACCGCCTGCCCGCCTTCCGGGTCTCTCACGTAACGGAATAACCCGTGCGGCTGGTAGTCCAGCGAGTAAAAAAAGCCTCGGTTTCGGTGGACGGGAAAAGGATCTCTTCCATCGAAACAGGTTTGCTTATCTTTGTAGGTGTTGCGCACAGCGACACCTCTTTTGATGCAACCCACTTGGCTCGAAAAACAAAAAACTTGCGAATTTTCCCCGATGCCGACGGAAAGATGAATCGATCCGTCGCGGATCTAGGCGGCGAGATTCTTGCCGTTAGTCAATTTACCCTCTACGGCGACTGCACCAAAGGCAATCGCCCCAGCTTCATTTCCGCCGCTCGCCCCGAACACGGGGAAGATCTTTTTAACCAATATGTGCAGGCCCTAAAAACGCTCGGAGCTTCCGTTCAAACCGGGCAGTTCGGAGCAAATATGCAAGTGGAACTGCTCAACGACGGCCCCGTCACGTTGCTTTTAGAAAGCACCGCCCGCACCCATTAACCAGCTATCTACGGAGTCTAAAATGGAAAAAATTAAATTAACAAAATACAGCCACGGCGCAGGATGCGGGTGCAAAATATCGCCCGCTACTCTCGAATCTATTTTACAAACCACCCGCGCAATTCAGCCACACCCCAATCTTCTCGTTGGCAACTCAACCAAAGACGATGCCGCCGCGTTCGATTTGGGAAATGGAACCTCTGTCCTTAGCACCACCGACTTTTTCATGCCCATCGTTGATGACCCCTTCACCTTTGGAAAAATTGCCGCCACCAATGCGCTCAGCGACATCTACGCCATGGGCGGAAAACCCCTCATGGCCATCTCCATTTTTGGCTGGCCCATCAAAAAACTGTCCGAAGACATCGCACGACAAGTCATCGACGGAGGTCGAGCCGCCTGCGACGAAGCCGGCATCCCTTTAGCAGGTGGACATTCCATCGACGCCCCCGAACCCATCTTTGGCTTGGCCGTAACAGGTTTAGTCGAAAACCAGTATCTCAAACAAAACAACACCGCTGAACCCGACTGCTCGATCTTCCTAACCAAACCACTCGGTGTGGGCATCCTTTCCACCGCCCAAAAAATGGGTGTCATTGAACCCGGACATATCGACCCCTCCATCGAATCGATGTGCACCCTAAACAAAATAGGTGCCGAGATTTCTAAACTCGACGGTGTGGTTGCACTTACCGACGTAACCGGATTTGGACTGCTCGGCCATTTAGGTGAAATTTGCGATGCTTCAAACATCTCAGCAACCATTGAGTACGATCAAGTTCCCAAACTTCCAAACGTAGAAAAATATATCGATCTAGGCTGCATCCCCGGCGGAAATCGAACCAACTTTTCGAGCTACGGAGATACGCTAGGCGAAATGCCCGAAAAACAACGCATTCTCCTTTGCGATCCCCAAACCTCCGGCGGTCTCCTCTGCATCGTCAAAAAAGAAGCAGAACAAGAATTTCTTCAGCTCACCGCCGCCAACAACCAGAGCCTTCAACCCATCGGAAAAACCACCCCTCGCTCCGAAAAATGGGTCTATGTGAAAACTTCTTCCTAATCCTTTTTACAAAATCATATGCTCTTCGAGTTTCAGAGCGAGATGAAAATTTACCAAAAGCGATCTTATTCAAAACTTGACGTTTAAATGCTTCAGTGTATTTTTTTGTCACTTTTTCTCCTTTAAAAGTGACAATTTATATCAGGATAAGACCGTGTGAAAATGGATCTATTTTATGGAACAAAAAAAAGCCCGCCGAAGGGCGGGCTTTGGGTTGAAGCATGAGGAGCGTTTACATGAACGGTCCAACATTTTTCATGAATTCCCACCGACGTTTTGCGTCTTCTTCGGCCAGCTTGAAGAGCATTTCTGCTTCGTTCGGAGCTGTTTTAAGAAGCGTGGTGTAACGTCGCTCGTTGCGGATGAATTCTTGGAAGTCGCCTTTTGGTTCGCGGG
>Ga0256827_10002497_pt1 | contig 11828 bp, 11 predicted proteins | sample CV84metaG_FD_185977 | JGI IMG/M metagenome (GOLD analysis project Ga0256827, IMG submission 185977) | Hydrothermal vent microbial communities from East Pacific Rise, Pacific Ocean - CV84 | ecosystem: Environmental > Aquatic > Marine > Hydrothermal vents | place: Pacific Ocean: East Pacific Rise... | reverse complement strand
GTACTGGTATAGGTCTATATATGTCTAAAAAATTAATAATATCTATACCAGACTCTTACTTAGATGTAGAGTCAAATAATGGTCATACATTATTTAAACTAAAGTTTAAAAAGATTTAGGATAAATACTTTTTTAGCATTTCAATAAGTGTAATGGGTGCAAGAGGTTTTGTTAAGTAGTCATCCATTCCTACTTCAATAAATCTATCTTTATCTCCAGATAATGCATTTGCTGTTAGTGCAATAATAGGTGTATGCTTACGACACTCTTCTCTCTCTATGGTCAATATCTCTTTTGTGGCTTCACTTCCTGAAACTTTTGGCATATTTTCATCCATTAGTATTAAATCATATTTGTTTTTTCTAAATTTATTGATTGCCTCTAAGCCATCTTTAGCAATATCATAGCTAAGATTAATATTTTTTAAAATTATACCTATGAACATTCTATTTGCTTCTATATCCTCTACTATTAATATATGTTTGTTTATTAATTTAGTACTGCTATTAGGAGAAACACTTTTTTTACATAATTGATTTTTTGCTAACTTAGTTTTTACTTTAAGAGAAAATATACTTCCTTTGCCTAATTGACTTTTTAGAGTTATGGTACCGTTAAGCATTTTAGCTAAACTTTTACTAATAGCTAAACCTAAACCAGTACCACCATAACTTCGTGTTGTTGAACTTTCAGCCTGTGTAAAAGTATCAAAAATATGCTTTTGTTTATCTTTGGCTATACCAATACCTTGATCTTTTACTTCAATATATAAATAGTTTGATTCATAATATACACAACAAGTAATAGTTAAATTTTCAGGTGTAAATTTAATTGCATTAGATAATAAGTTTACCAATATTTGTTTTATTCTAAATGGATCAGAGTTTAATCTATTTGGAATATTAGAACTAAAAAAGATATTTAACTGAATATTCTTTTCTAAAGCTCTAGCTTTAAATAGTTCTACAACATTATTTAACTCTTTATATGGTTCAAAATCAATATAGTTCATATCAATTTGTCCACTCTCTATTTTAGAAATATCTAGTATATCATTAATTATTATCAATAAAGAGTCTGATGATGATTTTATAATTTCCATATATTTTAATTTATCTGGATTCTTTTCATTCTCTTCAAGTAGAGATATGAAACCTATAATTGCATTTAATGGTGTACGAATTTCATGTGACATATTTGCTAAAAATTCACTCTTGTGTTTAGATGCCAACATCTCTTTTTTATTTGCTTCTTTTAACTCATTGTTTATACGCTTAATATCTTCATACTGTTTTTCAATGATTTTTTCTTGTTTTAAGTTATGAAATATATGAACAAAAACAGAAGTTAGCTGTTTAGCATCTATTGGTTTTAGTATAAATTTAGATATACCAATATTTATGAGATCTAGTAAATAAGTAGAATCGTTATGTGCAGATATAACAATAATAACTTGTTTAGAGTTTATATTTAAAATACTTTTACTCATCTCTATACCTGATAGATGTGGCATAGTTATATCTGTAATAACAATATCGTAACTCTTTTGGTTTTCTCTATTAAAATTTATATATTTTTCTAAACCATCTCTACCATCTTTAGCTATGTCAATATTTGTAAAATAGTTTTTAAGTAAATTAAGAGTACTTTGACGCAAATTGTCATCATCTTCTACATATAGAACATTCAAATATTTATGTTCTTCAATTAATTCAATTAAATTATTCAACAAACTTATCTCATTAAACTTGTAGTAGTCTTGCTAAGTTCTCTTTAAAAGATTCAGGCATAATAGGTTTTCTTAAAAAAAGATCAAAAAAAGCTCTTTGGTGTTCATATTTACTAGGATAAATAGTTAATGCGGCTCTTCTTGTAGCTTCACTCTTTTTTAATGATGCTTTAGCAATTTCAAGTCCTGTTCCATCTGGTAAATTCATGTCTGTAATAAGTGCGTCATAAGGAGTGTTCTTTTCTATTTTTTCAAGTCCTTCTTTTACTGTTGAAGCTATGTCAACTTCAATAATAATTCCTGTCTCTTCTATAAAAGTTTTTATAACACTATTCTCAAATTCTAAATTAAATTCAACATCATCAATTAGTAATACTCTTTTTTTCATATATCTACCTTTTTATTTCAAATAATTACTTCTATTATAGGAAAATTTAATATAATATTTAATTAACAGATAACTATTATTTAATTTTAGTAAAATAATGTGTAAATATAAGTAGATTATAAATGTGCAAAATTCAAGTAACCATAATTACATTAGGGGCTAGACTAGTTTAAAGGTATATAAAGTACAGAAAGGTACGATAATACCGATGAAAAACAAGTATATAAAAGTTAGTTACATTTCAGAGCAAAAATTTAGAGAGATAGTAAAGCTATTTAGTAGCTATAATGCTACATCCACTCTACAACTTTAGAAACTTCATTTGCTACAAAACATTTAATTGATGTTTTCTCTATTGGTTTATTTGGAACTACAACTTTAGTGAAACCTTGAGTCTCTATCTCTTTTATTCGTTGGCTAAGTCCTGAAACTTCTCGTATTTCTCCTGTTAAGCTAACTTCTCCTAAAAAGAGAGTTTCAGAGCTTAACTCTCTTTCTCTATATGAACTTAAAATTGCGGCTATTATAGCTAAATCGGCAGATGGTTCATTTATTTTTATACCACCTGAAATATTTATAAATACATCATAAGTACCTAATGGTAAATCTAGTTTTTTTTCTAAAAGAGCTAAAAGCATTCCTAGTCTATTGTTGTCAAAACCAGTTGAACTTCTTTTTGCATGACCATAAGCCTCTCCTACTAGTGCTTGTACTTCTATTATTATTGGTCTTGAACCCTCCATTATAACAGTTAGAGCAGAACCAGACTGTAGTTTATCTTTATTGAAAAATCTACCAGCCATGCTTTTTGCATCGTTGAGACCATTTTTATTCATTTCAAATATTCCAACTTCATTGGTAGAGCCAAAACGGTTTTTAAAACCTCTAAGTAGTCTTAGTTCTGAGTTGGTATCACCCTCAAAGTAGAGTACGGTATCTACCATGTGTTCTAATACTCTAGGACCAGCAATAGAGCCATCTTTAGTTATATGCCCTATTATAAAGATTGGAATATGTTTATTTTTTGCTATACGCATAAGTTCAAAAGTAATTGTACGAACTTGAGTAACAGAACCAGGAGCTGATGGTGTATCTTCTGAATATAGTGTTTGTATGGAGTCTATAACTATAAATTCAAATTTTTCATTATTTATTTCTTGTATTACAGAACTTAAATTTATTTCAGACAGTAAATATAATTTAGCATGATTAGCATCTAATCTATTTGCTCTAAGTTTTATCTGTCCTGCTGACTCTTCTCCCGATACATATAGTACTTTTTTTTCTTGTTTAGCTAGGTTACCTGCTATTTTAAGAAGTAAAGTAGATTTACCTATACCAGGGCTACCACCTATGAGAGTAAGTGAACCAGGAACTACTCCTCCACCTAAAACTAAATCTAACTCTTTACTTCCTGATGGAAAACGAGTAATATTATCTTCATTCACATCTGTAATTGGTATGGCTTTTCTAAGTATATTAGCTGAAGATGAAACTGAAGATGTCTCTTTTAAAAACTTTATCTGCTCACTTGAAAGCTCAATCATACTTTCCCACTCATTACAAGATGTACATTTACCCATCCATCTAGGAGATTGAAAACCACATGCTTGACATTCAAATAATACTTTTTTCTTTGCCATAATTCTACTTTTTATTAAGTTTATACTATTTTAGACTAAATAGTTAAAAAGATGCCATATTGACATATTAATATTGTAAAAAAGAGTGTTCTTTCTCTTTAATATATTTAATAAGATTTTTTATAGATTCATCGATATTATTTGTTTTTATTTCTATTTGTGAAGTGTTTTCTGTAAGAGTTTCAATAGATATATAAATATCTTGCTTTTCTGTAGATATCGTTAAAGTATTTCTTTCCTTATCTCTAGCATTAATTTTCCATATATTATTTTCAATTACTATTTGTACTAAAATATCAAAAGCTAAATATTTATTCATAAGTAGAAAAAGAGTTATTTGATTTTGTCTATTTACTATATTTTTACTACCTTTACTCTCTTTAACAGCTCTTATAGTTTTATTTTGAGTAATTGAGTTTTCTAAACTATTTCCATATTGACTTTTCTCTTTTTCTCTCAATTCTTGTTGTTTTACTGCATAAGTTTTTACACTTTTTTTACTTAAAGTGACTATTGCAAAAAAAGTTGACACTATAATACTTGTTAGAAAACCATAAATAAGCCCAAGCTTTAATGAAGCACTTAAAGAGTAGTTTAACATTAAGTACATACTAGATAAAGCTGTAAAGACAGCTGTGTTTAGTACCATATAGTATGAGAAATAACCTATGAAGTTTTTCATCTATAACCTTTTATAAAAATATTTCATCCAGTATTGTATTTACATAATCATTGGCTTTAAAACGGATTAAATCTTCAGGTTGTTCTCCAGTACCTATGTAAAAAATAGGCATTTGAAGTTCATCTGCTATACTTAAAACTGATCCACCTTTTGCAGTTCCATCAAGTTTTGTAATTATAATACCATCAATACCAACAATTTCATTAAATGCTTTAGCCTGATTTATTGAAGAGCTTCCTTGAGTACCATCAAGTATGAGCATTATTCTATTGGGTGCAGTATCTAATGCTTTATTTGCAATTCTCATAATTTTTTGAAGCTCTTGACTTAAATTCTTTTGCGTATGTAATCTTCCAGCTGTATCAATAATGACATTATCTATACCTTTAGATTTTGCAGACTCTATGGTATCATAAACTACTGCTGATGGATCATGCCCCTGTTTTGTAGAGACAATAGGAATATCAAGTTTAACAGCCCATCTACTTAATTGCTCTATAGCAGCTGCTCTAAAAGTATCTCCAGCACCAAGTATGACTTTTTTACCATCTTGCTTATATTTATATGCCAATTTAGATATGGTAGTAGTTTTACCTGCACCATTTACCCCAATAATCATTTCAACAAATGGTTTATCATTACTATCTTTCCAATCTACACTATATTGAAAGACAGATATTAGAGAGTTAAATGCTTGAATTCTGTTTATTGTTGATGGTAGAGAGTCTAATAGTTTTTCTACTAATTCATAATTTACATCAGACTCTAGTAAAATATCTTCAAACTCATCTTTTGTAATATTTTTCTTTTTAGTCTCAACTACCTCTTTTATGGCATTATTTGTTCTACCTAAAACTTTTTTAAATAAATTAAACATTACTCTTTTCCTTTTTTTATGGCTTTTTTAATATCGTACTCTAGCATTTCAATAGGAACAGCACCCTCATAATGAGTATAGTACTCTCCATCTTTAAATAGAACCAATAATGGTACTATATGTTTACTCTTTATATTTAAATTTTTAATTAACTTTTCTATAAATTTATTATTATTTTTATAATTTGATACATAGTAGTTTATATTTGAATTGTCTATAAATTGTGATAAATTAGAATCATTTATAGTATCATTAACAATAATCCCTGCTATGAAAAGTTCTTTCTTATAACTATTTTGTATATCAATTAGATATGGTATCTCTCCAATACATGGTTGACACCAAGTAGAAAAAAAACTTAGAAGTATAAGAGAATTATCAATACTAGATATATTAATATTTTTATCTATAAATTTAATACTATGGTTATTATCATTTATATCATTTAGTAAAAATAGATCTTTTTTTTCTACAATAATCTCTTTTTTTATACTTATATTTTTATCAACAGTAGTATTTGTTTCTAAAAGATTTAATTTTTCAATCTCTTTTTTAATAAGGATTGTGACATTATTTTGATTTGACTCTTTTAGCTCTTTTTCATCACTACACCCTACAATAAATAGCATAATAGCAATAGAAAATATAATATTTATATTTTTCACACAATCCCTTAATTCTATCTGAGTTATAATTATACCAAAAGAGCATTAATTATGAGACCTAAGAGAAATAAAGATGAGTTTAGAAGAGAGTCAATAGCATCTTTAAAGTCATTTTTAAAACATAAGAAATATAAAAAAGACAAATTGATAAATGATGAGCTATATCGCTTAGTAAAAAATAGTAAAGCAAAAAGAGTAATGCTCTACTTGCCACTTAAACTAGAAGTAGACATTTATTCACTCATTAAGAAACTAAGAGAAGAAAAAATTGAACTATTAGTTCCATTTATGGTAGGTAAAAGTTTTAGATTGGTAAAATATAGACTCCCATTAGAGAGTAAAAAATTTGGTTTAAAAGAGCCTAAATACTCTAAGCAACATATAAATAAACAAATAGATATAGCTATTGTACCCATAGTTGGGATGGATGCTACTTTTAGAAGAGTAGGATTTGGAAAAGGAATGTACGATAGATTTTTTGAAAAAGAGATTAAAAATATAAATAAAATAGTGTTTGTGGCACGAAAATTGTGTTATAGCAAAAATATTATTACAAACCATTATGATATAAAAGCAGATATGGTAATAGTGCCATAAAATAGGTATATTTTTTAACTTTTTCTTTAATTAAGAAAAGGAAAAATAGATGATAGGAACAGTAGGAATATCTGTAGTCTTAGGTTCAGTAGTTGGTTCAAGTGTATGCTATATGTGGCTTAAGAAGCGTGTAGAAAATAAATTTTTACATATAGAACAAGAGTCTAAAGCAAAAGCTAAAGCCATCTCCAATGAAGCTAAGTTACTTCTTAAAGAAGCAAATATTAAAATAAAAGCAAAAGAGATAGAGCAAGAGAGTGAATTTCAAAAACGAATATCTAGCGTTGATGAGAGAAATCGTGCTTTAATTCTTCAAACAAAAGAGTTAGAAAAAGAGCAAAAGAGAGTAGCTCATATTGAAAATTCTTTATTAAAACATGAAAAAAAATTAGAAGAGCTAGAGGATAAAAAGCTTAAAGAGATAAATGCAACTATAGAGAAAATGCAAAATATAGCTTCGTTAACTAAAGATGAAGCAAAAACTTACATATTGGAAAAGGTTGAAGAGCAGAGCAGAGCAGAGGTAGCAACTATTGTAAGAAAGTATGAGCAGTTAGCTAAAGAGGAGGGTGAAAAAAAAGCCAATTATATTTTAGCACAAGCTACTACTAGGTATGCAGGAGAGTTTGCAGGAGAGAGACTTATAAATCTTATAAATTTACCAAGTGATGAACATAAAGGTCGCATAATAGGTAAAGAGGGAAGAAATATAAAAGCACTAGAGATGCTTTTGGGTGTAGACATAGTAATAGATGAAACACCTGGGGTAATATTAGTTAGTTCTTTCAATCTATACAGAAGAGCAATTGCTACAAGGGTAATAGAAATACTTGTAGAAGATGGACGCATACATCCTGGACGCATAGAAGAAGTTCATGCTAAAGTTGAAGCTGAGTTTGAACAAAAAACTTATGAAGATGGTGAAAATATTGTTATAGACTTAGGACTTTTTCCTATGAATGAAGAGCTTGTAAGACTTTTAGGTCGCATGAAATATAGAGCTAGTTATGGTCAAAATGCTTTAGCTCATACCCTTGAAGTTGCAAGATTAGCCAAAGTTATGGCAGCTAACATGGGTGGAGATGAAAAATTAGCTCTTAGAGCGGGTCTTCTTCACGATATAGGAAAAGCCCTAACACAAGATATGGGTGGTTCACATGTTGATATTGGTGTAGAGATATGCCAAAGACATAATGAACACCCAACAGTTATAAATGCCATACTAGCTCACCATGGTCATGCTGAACCAGACTCAGTAGAGAGTGCAGCTGTATGTGCAGCAGATACTCTTTCAGCTGCAAGACCAGGAGCTAGAAGAGAAGTGTTAGAGACTTTTACTAAAAGAGTAAAAGAGATAGAAGCTATAGCAATATCAAAGCCAAATGTGAAAAATGCTTATGCCATAAATGCAGGTAGAGAAGTAAGAGTATTTGCAAATGCAAAAAAGATGAGTGATAATGAAGCAGTACTTTTAAGTAAAGAGATAGCCAAAGAGATAGAAGAAAAAATACAATATCCAGGAGAGATAAAAGTAAATGTAATCCGTGAGATTCGTGCTGTAGAATATGCGAAGTAGTTAAAAGTATAACTATCTTTCATTTAGGCTCTTAGACTTTAGTCAAAGAGCCTAAAATAGAGTAAATTACTCCTCTATATAGTTCTTAAGTTTTCTACCTACTTTAGGGTGTTTTAATTTTTTAATAGCAGATGATTCTATTTGTCTTACTCTTTCACGAGTTACTGAAAGTTCTTTTCCTATCTCCTCTAGTGTTCTATCACTCTCATCTTCAAGAAGCCCAAAACGCATTCTAATAACGGCTTTCTCTCTTTCATTTAGTTGATCTAGTACATCGTCTATTTGGTTATTTAAGTCATCTTTTAGTACAACATCTGTTGGACTTAGTGTAGTCTTATCTTCGATAAAGTCACCAAATCTACCATCATCTTCATCCCCTACAGGAGTCTCTAAAGATACAGGCTCTTTTGTTATTTTAATTACATTTTTAACTTTATCTACCGATAGCCCAACCTCTTTTGCAATAGTATCTAAGTCTGGCTCTTTACCTGTCTCTTGAAGGTATTTTCTTATTGTTTTATTTATACGGTTAATAGTCTCTATCATATGTATAGGTATGCGAATAGTTCTTGCTTGATCTGCAATGGCTCTTGAGATTGCTTGACGAATCCACCAAGTAGCATAGGTTGAAAATTTATAACCCTTTTCATACTCAAATTTATCTACAGCTTTCATAAGTCCTATGTTACCCTCTTGAATAAGGTCTAGGAATGGTAAACCTCTGTTTGTGTATCTTTTTGCAATAGATACAACAAGTCTAAGGTTAGACTTTGCCATACGAGTTTTAGCAACTTCAGATTTAGCTTTACCTTGACGAATTTGATTTAAAATATCTTTTAACTTCTCTTCAGTTAAGTCAAAACCACCTTTACTAGCTTCTCTAGTTTCAAATAGTTTTTTAATCTCAACATAGGTACTAACCATAGTAGTCTCAGGTACAGAGTCTATTATGTCATCTTTGTCCATATTTATAATGTCATCAAGTATTTTTTTATGATTTTCTCTTAGTATATCGTTAAATAGTGGTAACTTATATTCAAGTCTTTTTAACTCTTTGTCAAAACTATCGTCCGAAGTTAAAGCAGTCTCCATAGCTTTTACTAGTTCATTTATAAGTTTAGATGTTGGTCCTAGTTCAAGAAGAGCAATTTTAAGTTGCTCTTTTTTAAATGCGATTTTAAGTCTTTCGTGAAGAATTTTAACACTATCTGTCTCAATATCCATAAACTCTTCAAGATGATCACGAGCTTTCATCCACTCTTTTTTAGCTTTTTCTAATTTTTTAAAAGATTCAACAACTTGTTTTACTCTTTTACCATTTTTTGGTGCTTCTTTTGGCTCTTTTGTTTCACTCTCTTCTGTATCGTCTTTTTCATCTTTATCTTCAACTTCTGCTTTTTCATCTTCAAAACTTTTAAAAAGCTCTTTAACTCTTCTTTCACGGTTGAGTAGAGGTTGTTTATAGTTTAAGATATAGCCTACAAGATAAGGGACAGAACATATAGCATCTATGATAATATCTTCACCCTCTTCAATACGCATAGATAGATCAACCTCTTCTTCTTTAGTAAGAAGTGGTATTTTACCCATCTCTCTAAGATACATTCTTACAGGAGAATCTGAACGGCTCCACTCAAGAAGCTCTTTTTCTTTATGAAGATCAAACTCATCGTCAACTGCACCCTCAGCTCTTTTTTGTCTTAGCTCTTCTCTTCTCTTTTTCTCTTTTTCAGTAAGAAATTTTGCAAACTCTGAGGCAGATATAATATCTACTTTACCATCTGTTGCAAATTTTTGTATTTTTTTAGCTTGAGCTGCTGTTGGCTGTTTAGGAAACTCTTTTGCTATGTTTTCAAGAGTAACAATGTCACCCTTTTTTGTTTTTTTAAATAGTGCTTCTACACTCTTCATACTATCTTTTGTTGCCATATTATAAAATCCTTGATAAATTAGGGTAGTTTCTTTTCCTGACTCTGTGTTTGTAGAATAATGGTATATTATACCGAAAATTCCTTTTATTTTAATCAAATATTTGTATATTTTCATTTTTTTTGCTATAATCGCGAAAACTTTTGGGTTATTCCCCAACACTAAGGATAATATTTGCAAGGTAAAGTTTGGAAATTTGGTGATAATATCGATACAGATCTAATCATCGCAGCAAGATATCTAAATACATCAGAGCCATCAGAATTGGCTAAGCATGTAATGGAAGATGCAGACCCAGAGTTTGTCTCTAAAATGAGTTCAGGTGACATTATAGTAGCTGGAGAGAATTTTGGTTGTGGTTCAAGTAGAGAACACGCTCCAATAGCTTTAAAGGCAGCAGGTATAAATGCTATTATAGCACCTACATTTGCAAGAATCTTTTATAGAAATGCTTTTAATATGGGATTACCAATTTTTGAGCTAAAAGAGTCAGTAGAGATAGCTGAGGGTGATACAGTAAGAGTAGATATGGATGAGGGTGTTATTATAAATGTAACTCAAGCAAAAACATATAAGTTTACACCTATCCCTGAATTTATGCAGGAGTTAGTAAATGCAGGTGGACTCATTGAGTTTGCAAAAAATGAAATAAGAGCAGGAGTTCAATCATGAAAAGTTACAAAATAGGTATTATTAAAGGTGATGGAATTGGTCCTGAAATAGTAGATGAAGCTCTTAAAGTTTTAGATGCAGTATCAGTAAAAGAGGGTTTCAATATTAAGTATGAAGAGATGCTTCTAGGTGGTGTGGCTATTGATGAGACTGGTGTACCACTCCCAGATGAAACACTAAAAGGTGTTAAAAAATGTGATGCTGTTCTTTTTGGTGCTATTGGTGGACCTAAATGGGATAACCTAGATAGAGATAAACGCCCAGAGACAGGACTACTTGGTCTTAGAAAAGCTATGGGAACATTTGCAAACCTTAGACCAGCAACTGTTTATGATGAGTTACTAAATGCTTCTAGTTTAAAAGCTAGTGTTATTGCAGGTACAGATATAATGGTTGTTCGTGAGTTAACAGGTGGCATCTATTTTGGTCAGCCAAGAGAATTAAATGCAGATATGGCATTTAATACTATGGTATATACAAGAGAAGAAGTTGAACGAATAGCTGTTGTAGCATTTGATATTGCAATGCAAAGAGATAAAAGAATCTGTTCTGTAGATAAAGCAAATGTACTTGAAGTTAGTCAGTTTTGGAGAGAGATAGTAGAAGAGGTAGCAAAAGATTATCCAGAAGTAGAGCTATCTCATATGTATGTAGATAATGCTGCAATGCAACTCATAAGAGACCCAAAACAGTTTGATGTTATATTGACTGGAAATATCTTTGGTGATATTTTATCGGATGCTGCTTCTATGCTTTCAGGTTCTATAGGGCTTCTTCCTTCTGCTAGTACAGGAAAAGGTGTAGGACTATTTGAACCTATACATGGTTCAGCACCAGACATAGCAGGACAGGGTATTGCTAACCCTCTAGCAACTATATCTAGTGCTAGTATGATGTTGCGTTACGCCTTAGGTGAAACAACAGCAGCAGATAAGATAGACAATGCCATTAAAAAAGCACTTAAAGATGGTTACCGTACAGGTGATTTAGGTGACTTTGATGCAAAAGAGATATGTAGTTGTACAGAGATGGGCGACATTATATCGGACTATGTCTCAAGATAAATATAA
>Ga0256827_10002496_pt1 | contig 11830 bp, 6 predicted proteins | sample CV84metaG_FD_185977 | JGI IMG/M metagenome (GOLD analysis project Ga0256827, IMG submission 185977) | Hydrothermal vent microbial communities from East Pacific Rise, Pacific Ocean - CV84 | ecosystem: Environmental > Aquatic > Marine > Hydrothermal vents | place: Pacific Ocean: East Pacific Rise... | reverse complement strand
TGAAGATAAAATTGCCAAAAAAGCACGATTAGAACAGCTAGAACCAATGGAGGTTGTGCAGTATTATACCGATAGATATCATAAGTTTTCTGATGATTTAAATATTTTGAAACCTAGTATTGAACCACGAGCTTCGGCACATATTATGGAGCAAATTGATATGATTGAAGATATCGATAAAAATGGTTTTGCATACGAGGTTAATGGTTCGGTTTATTTTGATGTAGAAAAATATAACAGCAGTTATAAATATGGTAAACTTTCGGGCAGAAATATAGAGGATATGCTCGAAAATACTAGAACATTAGACGGACAAGAAGATAAAAAAAGCAGTATTGATTTTGCTCTTTGGAAAAAGGCCAAACCAGAACATATAATGCGTTGGAAATCTAAATGGAGCGATGGTTTTCCGGGCTGGCATTTAGAATGTTCGGCTATGAGTACAAAATATTTAGGCGAAGAATTCGATATCCACGGTGGTGGTTTAGATTTGCAGTTTCCACATCACGAATGTGAGATAGCACAATCTACTGCTGCAAACGGGAAAGAATCTGTTCATTATTGGATGCACAATAATATGATTACCATTAACGGACAGAAAATGGGAAAATCGCTAGGTAACTTTATTACTCTTGAAGAACTGTTTACAGGAAATCATAAATTATTGGAACAAGCATACACTCCAATGACAATTCGTTTCTTCATTCTTCAGGCACACTACAGAAGTACCGTTGATTTCTCGAACGAGGCATTGCAAGCTGCCGAAAAAGGTTTAGACCGATTGCTGAAAGCAGTTGAAACAATTAACAAATTACCTGTTTCAGATGAATCTACTGTTGAAATTAAACCAATGATGGATGCTTGTTTTGATGCAATAAACGATGATTTAAACACACCAATTGCCATATCAAAACTATTTGATGGAGCAAAAATTATAAATTCTGTTTATGCAGGAACCGAGAAACTGAAAATTGAAGATATTGAGGAACTTAAAGAATTTTATAACAATATTGTATTTACAATTTTAGGCCTGAAACAAGAGCAATCATCAGCTGGTGATAATACTGTTTTCGTTGAACTTGTAGATATGGTTCTTAATTTAAGATTAGAAGCAAAAACAAATAAAGATTTTGCATTATCTGATAAAATCAGAGATAATTTAACAAACTTAGGGTTTGAAATTAAAGATAAAAAAGACGGCTTCGAATGGAATTTAAAAGAAAAGTAATTAAGTATTTTTTATTAGGATTGTTTTCTATAATATTATTTTCTTGTGGAAACGAAGAGGATAATATTCCAAATTGTAATGATAATAATATTGAGCAAAAGCCCGTTTTTTCAGCTAAGAAAATAATATCACCATCAAACGGAAGTGAGTACACAATTGGCGATACAATTATTTTAGAAACACAAAATACTGATACAGTTAAATTAGATTCTGTTGTTCTGTTCTTAGATGCTGATAGAGTAAACGTATTTGATGCAAATGAAAGTAGCTTTTTGTTTACAACATCAAATTTAATTACCGGGAAACATATTTTTGGTATAGAATCTTGGTATAAAGGCGAAAGTAACAGAACAGATGTTAGCTTGTTTTTTAAATCTGATATTGCACCTGTTCAATATAAAGCCAAAATAATTAATACTTATCCGCACTCAACAAAATCGTACACTCAAGGTTTATTGTTTGATAATGGCCAGCTCTACGAAGGCACAGGTCAGTGGGGAGAATCGGCATTAAAAAAAACCGAACTTGAAACAGGTAAAGTGTTAGACGAGTATATACTTCCTGCTAAAGTATTTGGCGAAGGAATTGTTGCTTTCGAAGATGAATTTATTCAGCTTACATGGCAAGCAAGAACGGCTTATGTTATTAATAAAAAAGACCTTAGTTTAAAAAAATCTTTTACTTACGATACCGAAGGTTGGGGAATTACAAATTATGGTAAAGATTTAATTATGAGTGATGGTTCGCATAAACTTTATATTGTTGAACCAAATACTTTTTCGGTAATAAAACAAATTGAGGTTTTTAATAACAAGCGTGCTATAATAAATCTAAATGAGTTAGAAAATATTGATGGAAAGATTTATGCAAACGTATACTTATCACACAATATTGTAATAATAAACCTAGAAACAGGAAAAGTTGAAGGAAATATAGATTTAACGGATATTATTCCTGATAAATATAAAAATGAGAATGATAATGTGTTAAATGGAATAGCATATAATCCTGAAAATAAAAAACTTTATATCACTGGCAAACGCTGGGATAAGTTATTTGAAATTGAATTGGTAGAAACTAATTAGTAAAAAAGAAATGAAGAAAGTTTTAATTAGTATAGTTATTATAGTTGCAATTATTGGAATTGTAATTGCTGGTTATTTTGTGCTTAACAAAAAAGAAAAAGTTCTTTCTTCATCAATAAATGCTATACCAACTGATGCATCACTAATTTTTGAGATAAATAACCTAAACGATTTTTCAACAAATATTAATAATAAATCGGTTTATTGGAACGAACTTACTCAACTAAAAATATTTAAGGATATTAAAACCGAGCTTATTACATTAGATTCCCTTTTTAATAAAGATGATAATTTAAGAAATAATTATTTTAAAAAATCATTACTTATTTCAGCACATAAATCTGGCAAAAATGATATAAACTTTCTTTTTGTAATTCAAAATAAACTAAATAGTAATATTGATAATATTAAAAATACTTTCTTTATAAAAGAAAGCGATTTTTTAGTTAGCAATTACGATAAAGCAAAGATATATACATTAAAGAATGGAAAAAAATATTCGTTTTCAATTTTAAGTGGTGTTATAATTATTTCAAAATCTAAGTTGCTAATAGAAAAAGCAATAAGGCATATAAATGCAAATGTATCTGTTTTAGATAACCCTATATATAAAAGAATTGCATTAACTGCTGGAGCAAATGTTGACGCAAACCTATATTTAAATATTAATTCTATTTCAGAATTATTAAAACCTATTTTATCTAAAGATTTATTAGCAAAAATAAATGCAAATTCATCGTTTACAGACCAAACAGAACTCGATTTTTATATAAAAGAGAATGAAATTTTATTAAACGGATTTTCTTATTTAAGCGATTCTTTAAATAATTATATGAATATTTTTAAAGGACAAAATCCTGTTTCGTTTGAGATAGAAGAAATATTACCTGCAAACACATCAATGTTTTTACTTTATGGAATAAGTGATAAAGAGAAATATGAAAAAGCATATAATAAATATCTAGAATATAATAAAGCACTAGAAAAACATAATAAGAAACTAAATGATATTAAAGCAAAATACAACTACAATCTACAAAAAGAATTTTACTCATTTTTAGATGATGAAATTGTAGTCTTTTATACTGATATTAACAAACTTGATTATAATCAGAATGCTTTTGTAGCAATAAAAACTCTTAGTAAGAGTATGGCAAAAGACAAACTAGATATTTTTTTAGATGCTTATGCGGGTTTAAAAGGAGTTGAAACTACAAGTTTAGAAACAGAATATAAAATTGATGATGAAACATCACAAATAATATATAACCTACCTATAAATATTCCGAAAACTATTTTTGGAGATATTTTTGCAAATATCTCAGGAGAATATTTTACATATATCGATAATTATTTAGTTTTTGGAAATTCTGTGAAATCATTATCGAGTGTTGTTTACGACAATGTATTACAAAAAACATTAGATAATAATATTCACTACAATAAAATAAAAGATAGAGTTTCCTCATCGGCAAATTTTAATCTTTATGTTGATATCCCTGCTTTTTCTGATTATGCAGCAACATATTTTAATAAAGATTATATTAAGAAAATTGAAGAAAACAAAGAATTGATTAGCAAATTTAAATCACTTATTTATCAATCAGAAATTGAAAACGATTTACTATATAATACGGTATATATAAATTATAATCCAATATCAAAAGATAAACCAAGAACAGTTTGGGAAAGCAAAATAGATACAGCACTTGCATTTAAACCAAAGGTTGTTTTAAATCATAAAAACAATAAAAATGAAATCTTTGTTCAAGACCTTAAAAACAATATTTATTTAATAAACGATGCAGGTAGAATACTTTGGAAAAAAAATATTGGAGAAAGAATCTTAGGAGAAATTTACCAAGTAGATTATTATAAGAACAAGAAACTTCAATATTTATTTAATACAAAAGGGAAAATTCACCTTATAGATAGAAACGGTAATTATGTAGAGCGATATCCAATAACTATTAATAATGGGGCATCTTGTGGATTAGCACTATTCGATTATGACAAGAATCGCGATTATAGAATTCTAATACCAGATTTAAACAAAAAAGCTCAACTTTATAATATAGAAGGTAATGTTTTAGATGGTTGGGAATTTAACGAGGCAGATAATATTGTTCGTACCACACCACAGCATTTTAGAGTAGAGACCAAGGACTATATTGTTTTTGCTGACAGTTTAAAAACTTATATTCTTGACAGAAAAGGGAAAACAAGAGTTGCAGTTTCTGATTATTATAATAAATCTAAGAATAATAATTTTGTATTAGATAAAAAAACAGAACTGCACAAAGACCGATTGATAACTACCGATAATAAAGGCCAAATAAAATTTATTTATTTCGATGGAACTGTTAAAACATTTAAATTTAATGATTTTAGTGCAGGACATTTTTTCTTGTTCAAAGATATTGATGGAGATTATAGAAGAGATTATATTTTCGCTTATAAAACAAAATTAATTGCATATAATTATAAAAAAGAAGTAATACTAGAATATAACTTTAACTCCAATATATCAGAAAAGCCATCTTATTATCAATTCCCAGAAAATGTAAAAAAACTAGGCGTTGTTTTAAAATCAGATGGAGAAATTTACTTAATAAACAGCGATGCAACTTTGTATCAGGGCTTTCCTCTTAAAGGACAAACAGGTTTTAGCATAGCTAGATTCGAAGGATTAAAAGCAGAATTTAATCTTATTGTAGGGGCTGATAACGAGTTTTTATTTAACTACAAAGTTAAATAGAAAGCCACAGTATTTTATGTTAAAATGGCAAATGTAGGGGTATTGAATTTTGATACTTTCTAGAATTCAGCAATGTACAGGATGCCACGTAGAAATTAAACCATTTAAAAATAGCAACATTAATAAAACATATTCTTGTTTGTTGCAATATTTATCCATACATTAGCCCTCGAATTAAATATTATTTAAACTAAATTTTTTAACAATGAAAAAACTTTACTTAGCGATTATTGCTATTATGCTTTTTGGCTTTGCCAATGCACAGCAATATCAAACAAAAAGTGATGCTGTAAGAAAAATACAGCGAACTGCTAAAACTGCGCCTAGTAGTACTATGCAGGAAAAAAGCACTATGGTAACTTATTTCACAGAAGATTGGGAAACAGGTGATCTTAATGGCTGGACAGCTACAGATATTGATGCTGATGCACACAATTGGATTGTAGATGCATTTAATACTCATGGTGGATCATATGCTGCAGCTTCAGCATCTTGGGATCAAACTGATGGAGCTTTAACTCCGGATGATATCTTGGTTTCTCCTGCTATTGATTTATCTTCAGCAACAGGAACTGTATTTTTAGAGTGGTACATTGGTGCACAAGATCAAGCTTGGCCTTCAGAAGTGTATAGGGTATTAGTATCTACTACTGGTGGAACAGACTTAACAAACTACACTGAAGTTTATCCTGATGAGACAGTTCAAGCAGCTGGTCCTGATGGTAATAACTATTGGAAACGTACTGCTGATATTTCAGCTTATGACGGACAAACAATCTATATTTGTTTCCAACATCATAACTGTACAGATATGTATTGGATATTATTAGATGATATCTCAGTATATGAGAATACTGTAGTAGATGGTGGATTAACAGCTATTACAGCACCTAATAATGATGCAGGATGTACATTAACAGCTTCTGAAAATGTAGCTGTAACTGTATTCAATTATGGTGGTTCAGCTATAACAGATTTTTCTGTAAGCTATTCTGTAGATGGTGGTACTCCAGTTGTTGAGACTGTAACAGGTGTAAATATTGCTCCTTCAACATCTTATGATTATACTTTTACTCAAACTGCTGATTTATCAGGTTTAGCATATTATACTATTAATGCAAACTTTGATATGACTAGTGATGCTGATGCTACAAATAATACTGTTTCAACTGTTGCAACAAATGGTGATGGTCAAATTTCTATAGAAGTTCAAACAGATAGTCAAGGTGGACAAGGATGGGAAATTGTAAATGCTAATGGTGATGTTATTGCATCTCATGGAGTATATCAATGGAATATTACAGAAACTACTGAGGTTTGCGTAATGGATAACGATTGTTATACATTTAACTGGACAGGTGGAACAAGTAACACTGTAACTATTGATTATAACGGAGCACAAGTAGACCAAACAACTGCAACAGGTGATTATTCTGTTTATGCTATTGGTGGTAACTGTAATGCTGTTGATGCAAACTTAGTTAATTTAACATTCCCTGGATTTGCAATGCCAAGTACAAATGTAAATATAACAGGAACTATAAGAAATATTGGCGCTGATGCTATTACTTCTTTTGATGTAGATTATACTATTGATGGTGGAGCTTCAGTTGGAACTTATTCTGTTACTGGTTTAAATCTTGCAACAGGTGGTTCTTATGATTTCACACACGACGTAGCTTTCAACGAAAGTACTGAACAAGTATATGTTATTGAAGTAACAATAAGTAATGTAAACGGTGGAACAGATGCAGATATGTCAAACAACGTAATGTCTGCAAATATCAACGTAAACAGTTCACAATTAGGAAGAGTTGTGTTAATAGAGCAATTTACTACAGAGCAGTGCCCTAACTGTCCTCCAGTATTAGCTTACATGGAAGGCATTTATGATACAGATCCTAATGCAATTATGTTAACACACCATGCAGGATATTATACTGATTTCTTAACTATCCAGCTACACAGTGATATGGTAGATTTCTATAACGATGGTGGTTCTACTTATGCTCCTGCAGGAATGTTTGACAGAGCTTATGATGGTGGTGATCATGATAATGACGGTACTCCTGACCCAGGTCCTGTATTTTGGGATGGCGATCCTTACGGTGGAAATAGAATTACTGAAAGAGAAGCATTACCTGCTTTTGTAAGTGTAAATATTTGTGGTACTTATAATACTTCAACTCATGCATTTGATGGTAAAGTATATGGTGAATTCTTAGATAACTTTACAAATATTGGAACAGCATTATTTGTATCAGAAGATCATATTGCACAACAATCTCAATCAGGTGCTGATGCAAGTTTCGAGCACAGATATACAGCTAGAGCTGTTGTTGGTGATCGTTTAGGAGATGCTATCTCTACAAGCACAAACTCTGGAGAATCATACGAAAAAGTTTATACAACTACAATGGATGCTTCTTGGAATTATGATAATCTTTATTTAGTTGCTTTTGTAGCCCATATGAATGCTACAGACCCTAATGATAGAGAAATAGGAAATGCAATTCAAATTAAATTATCAGACTTAGACGTTTGTGATAATGCAGTAAATGAAATTGAAAATTCTTCAATTAATATTTTCCCTAATCCTTCAACAGGTATAATCAACGTTAAAGGTGCAGAAAATAGTACAATTGAAATATTAAATTCTTTAGGTGTAGTTGTTTCTACAATTAACAATGCTTCTTCAATGGAGTCAGTTAATCTTTCAGAATTTAACACAGGAACTTATATTGTTAGAGTAATTACTGACAATAACATTATTATTAAGAAAGTTAGTTTAGTTAAATAGTGTAGGGGTTTATTTTAGTTTAGAAAAGGTCGTTCCTCCCGGAACGGCCTTTCTATTTTTATAACACTTTGTTTATATCTTATTTTTGATTTCTCAAAGCAAGAAAATTAATGTACTTTTGTAATATAAACCAATTAAATTTAAAATTTGGGAACAGATTATTTTCTGAATTACAACATACTAAGTATATTAAAACCATTCGAGTTAAATTACCTGATAGGTATTTTTTCAATGATGTTTTTAATAGTTGCATCAGCATTGGTATCAGGTTCTGAAGTAGCTTTCTTTTCGCTTAAACCAGCAATGCTAAAAGAAATTAAAAAATCTAAATCAAATAATTCAAAGAAAATAATTAAACTACTAATACATCCAGAAAAATTACTTGCAACAATACTAATTAGCAATAATATAATTAATGTTGGGATTGTAATCATATCATCAACACTTAGCGACCAAATTTTTGATTTTAATAACAATAAGCTTTTTGAATTCCTATTTAAAATAATAGTAATTACATTCATTTTATTACTTTTTGGAGAAGTAATACCAAAGGTTTATGCTACTCGATATGAGAAACAATTTGCTGAATTTATGGTTGTCCCATTAAGTATTCTTTCTAAAATATTTTCACCATTAAGTCGAGTTTTAATTGGTTCTACAACAATCATCCAAAAAAGAATAAAAACATCAAATAGTATATCAATAGACGAATTATCTGACGCACTAGATTTAACGCAAGATGAGGATCTAAAAGAAGACGAAAAAATATTAAAAGGAATTGTAAATTTTGTAAATATCAACACAAGTGCAATAATGAAACCTAGGGTTGATGTAACTTCAATAGATATTAGAGAAGACTTTAAATCAGTACTAGAAATGATTGTTGAAACTGGCTATTCAAGAATTCCAGTTCACGATAAATCTTTAGATAATATTAGAGGAGTACTTTATGCAAAAGATTTATTACCACATATCCATAAATCAAGTTTTCGTTGGCAATCACTAATACGCCCACCATATTTTGTCCCAGAAACAAAAAAAATAAATGATTTGTTATCAGAATTCCAAGCACAAAAAAACCACATGGCAATAGTTATTGATGAATATGGTGGTAGTAGTGGAATAGTAACACTTGAAGATGTTTTAGAAGAAATTGTAGGAGAAATTAATGATGAGTTTGATGAAGAAGAAAAGAACTACAAAATTTTAGCTAAAGACGAATACGAATTTGATGGAAAAATATTACTTCAAGATTTTTATAAAATAATTGAAGTTGATGAAGATGTTTTTTCTGAAATAAAAGGCGATGCAGATACACTTGCAGGACTTATTCTAGAAATAGAAGGAGAAATACCAGAAGTAGATGATTTAATTATCTTTGAGAATTTTAATTTTAAAATACTTTCTGTAGATAATAGAAGAATAAAAGAAATATACTGTAAGATAAACCGTTAAAATATGCTCCCAAAAAAAATAAATATATTATTCATCATTATGGCAATCTTTATATTTGCTTCCTGTGACGAAACAACAATTCCTAAACCAAGAGGATATTATAGAGTTGAATTCCCAGAAAAAAATTATAAACCATATATAGCCAAAGGAAGATTTAAAATTCAAATACCTGAATATGCCACTATCGATACCATAAAAGCAGACTCAGGTTGGTATAATATTAACTTTCCTAAATTTAATGCAATAGTATATCTTACTTATCGTGATAGTGTAAACATAGATAAAATGGTTGAAGAATCTAGAGAACTTGTTTACAAACACACTGTTAAAGCTGATGATATTGTAGAACAATCCTTTGTCAATGCTCCTAGTAATGTATATGGAAGTATATATGAATTAAAAGGAAATACCGCGACATCACTAAACTTTCATTTGGTAGATAGCACATCAAGATATTTACGTGGATCTTTATATTTTGACTCCAAACCAAATAAGGATTCATTAGCCCCATCAATAAAATTTATTGAAGATGACGTAAAATATATGATGGAAAAATTTGAATGGGATAACAATTAACACTTTTTTAGATTTTATAAAAATATAAAATCAGTTTTTATTTAAACTAGAAAATACAAGATATTTAAGTCTTTTTATATTTTTGACTATCAAAACATTAAATAAACCAATAAGTTATATAAAAATAATTAACATTTTTTAAATATTTACGCATTAAAGTGCTTGAATATAAATATTTTTATTTATCTTTGTTCTAAATTAGCTAAAACATATGAATATATTCTATTTGTTAATCGGAGTAAGTCTTTTTGCCGCCCTTATTTTTTTGGGTATATTTATTTGGGCAGTCCGTTCAGGACAGTTCGAGGACAATGTGACACCTTCAATAAGGATGTTATTCGATGATGATGAATATGAAGCAGAAACAGAAAAATCAAATTCAAATAAATAAATTAAACAGCTTATGGAACTAGAAAAATTTTATTATGACAACAAAATTGTTAAGCTATTCATTCATGCTACAATTATTTGGGGTATTGTAGGAGTTATTGTAGGACTGTTAGTTGCATTGCAATTAGCATTTCCTGTATTTAATTTCGATTTTGAATACATAACATTTGGTCGAATGCGACCATTACATACAAATGCAATAATTTTTGCCTTTGTTGGAAATGCAATTTTTGCAGGAGCATATTACTCTATTCAAAAATTGTTGAAAGCCAGAATGTGGAACGATGGCCTTAGTAAATTTAATTTTTGGGGATGGCAATTAATCATTGTTCTTGCTGCTGTATCATTCGTTATGGGATGGACAACAGGAAAAGAATATGCTGAACTTGAATGGCCAATTGACATTATGATTGCACTTGTATGGGTATCATACGGAGTAAACATGATTGGAACAATGGTTAAACGTAGAACAAAGCACATTTATGCTGCTATATGGTGGTATGTTGCAACATTTGTTGGTGTAGCAGTTCTTCATATTGTTAACTCATTTGAAATTCCTGTATCATTATTTAAATCATATCCTATTTATGCAGGAGCACAAGATGCTGTTGTACAATGGTGGTACGGACATAATGCTGTGGCATTTTTCCTAACAACACCATTCCTTGGTTTAATGTATTACTATTTGCCAAAAGCTGCAGGAAGACCAATTTATTCGTATAAATTATCAATTATCCATTTTTGGGCATTGATATTCTTATATATGTGGGCAGGACCACACCATTTATTATATCAAGCATTACCAGATTGGGCACAAGCACTAGGAGTAACATTCTCAATAATGCTTATTGCACCATCCTGGGGTGGTATGATAAACGGACTTTTAACACTTCGTGGAGCTTGGGATAAAGTTCGCGATAGTGCAGCACTTAAATTTATGGTTGTTGCCGTAACAGCTTACGGTATGTCAACTTTCGAGGGACCAATGATGTCACTTAAAAACGTAAACTCAATATCTCACTTTACAGATTGGACTATTGCACACGTACATATTGGTGCAATGGGATGGAACGGAGGTTTAACTTTCGGTATGTTATATTGGTTAGTGCCAAAATTATTCAGATCTAAATTATTCTCAGAGAAGCTTGCAAATACCCATTTCTGGTTAGCAACTCTTGGTATGTTAATATATGCAATTCCACTTTATTGGGCAGCAATAACTCAATGGTTAATGTGGAGAGAATATGACCCACAAGGATTCTTACAATATCCTAATTTTTTATCTACTGTTACTCAAATAATACCAATGTATATGTTTAGAGCATTAGGAGGATTATTGTTCTTAATAGGATTCTTATTAATGATGTGGAACTTATATAAAACAATGGGTGCTGGTGCATTTATTAATGATGAAGAAAGTGAAGCTCCTGCTCTTGAAAATAAAACATCGAGAACTGCAGCAGGTGAAACAGTTCACCGTTGGTTAGAAAGAAAACCTGCCAAATTTGTTATTTGGGCATTTATTGCTCTTGCAATAG
>Ga0256827_10002495_pt1 | contig 11830 bp, 11 predicted proteins | sample CV84metaG_FD_185977 | JGI IMG/M metagenome (GOLD analysis project Ga0256827, IMG submission 185977) | Hydrothermal vent microbial communities from East Pacific Rise, Pacific Ocean - CV84 | ecosystem: Environmental > Aquatic > Marine > Hydrothermal vents | place: Pacific Ocean: East Pacific Rise... | reverse complement strand
CCCCTAATTCAATCGTATCGTTTTTCCAACGTTCACGATCGATTGAATTTTCTAGCCTGACTTTAATTCGTGTTGTTTGTAGATACAACGGTGCAGGTGGCGGGATGGATTCGCTTCGCTCAACCGTTCCCGCCCTATAATTTTTCCTCTGTTTTTTTAATGTTTATTTATGTTCATTAACGGTTTTTAAAATCCGCACCCATCCGAGTGATCTGCGGTTAAACATAAAAGAGTTATCCGTTATTGGTATATTGGTTATCAGAGAAAATCTTTGTTCCTCCTTTTTTGTCCCCTAAAAAATACCGCCCCAAGTTTCGTGTTTATTAGTGTAGATTAGTGGTTAAAAAAATACCGTTCTAGAAATCTAGTTATCTGTTAGTGGTATATTGGTTATCAGGATGAACCGGCTTCGCCTATTTTTCTCTTTAAGAAGAAACGTTTGTTTCTTGTGTTCCAAGCCCTGTTATACACATTTTAATGTGATCGTTGGGTTTCATTAAAACGGGAGGTTGCCGAGCAGAACCAATGCCGGGCGGAGTGCCTGTCGAAAGTACATCTCCGGGGAGGAGCGTCATTTTTTGAGAGATGTATTCAATAAGAAACGGAACCGAAAATTGCATTTCGCTTAAGACCGCATCCTGAAAAGAGGCTCCATTAAAATATTGTTGAACACGTATTTTGTTCAGAGAAGGTAACTCATCAGGGGTCACTAAAAAAGGGCCTGTTGGGCAAAACGTGTCGGCTCCTTTTCCTAAAAACCATTGTCCATTTTTCCGTTGTACTTCGCGATCCGTTACATCGTTCAAAATCATATATCCCGCCACATATTCTAATGCGTTTTCTGAAGAAATGCGACGGGCTTTTTTCCCAATGACCACTGCAAATTCCGCCTCGGAATCCACTGTTTTTGACGCGGGAGGAAGAATCACATTATCCGTTGGACCAATGAGACTTGATGGAGCTTTAGAAAAGAGAATGGGTTCTTCGGGAATGGCATGTCCGAACTCTTTTGCGTGAGCGGGATAATTTGCACCTACGCAAATTATTTTGGATGGACGGGCAATGGGAGAACCCAAGCGTACTTCTTTAGTTGAAACATATTGTGCACCTGTGTCGAGTGCAATAGATTGGAGTTGTTTAATGCCCCAGTGTGAGAAAAAGTGTTCGTTATAATCTTCAATATGAAACGCAACAGACCGCACATCTAAAATGCGTTCATCCTCCATCCAAATTCCTGGTCGCTCCTTTCCTTTTTCTCCAAATCGAACCAATTTCATGCTCAACTCCTGTTCTGTTTTTAACTGGAAGAGTGCGAGTTTCTAGGATGTAATTTGTGTTTAATCCGCGAAATTCCATCTACAACTGGAGTAGATAAAATATAAAAATGAGCGACAAAAATAAGGGCAACAATACTAAATTTATAAACAAGACCCGCTGCCAGTATTCCTAAAAGAATCAGCACCCAAAGGGGCCATTTTCTAATTAAATTACGTAGATGTGGATAAGGTGTTGTACTAATCATTAATAACGAAGCGGCTAGAGTGTACACCACATATACAAAAAATTGCGCCCGTTCTGCAGGAACCAATTGAGGTAAAAGCCAAACCATACAACAAATCATTGCAGCAGCGGCCGGACTGGGTAATCCAACAAACATTACCTTGGTCTCTTTCTCCTGCCCTAAAATAGTTCGCGTGTTATAAATTGCTAAACGCCAAAGAGTACAACTTAGATATAATCCAGCTAATAAGCGGACAATCACGGAGGGTAGTGTATGCGCAACTACTGAATGAATGCCTAATGCATAAATAAATAGAGCAGGCGCAGCTCCAAAAGAGATTGCATCTGCTAATGAATCAAGATTCATTCCGTGCATACTCGGTGCGTTGAGTGCCCGAGCGGCTAAACCATCCAATACATCAAAAAACATGGCGGCGAAAATAAGCCAAAGTGCCAGTGGTGGAATGACCATTCCTCGCGTATGCGCACCCAATACTAAAGCGATTGCTGTAAAACCACAAATTGCATTGCAAAGTGTAAAAATACTCGGAATCGGATTAAAGCGACCGCCTTTTAATTCTATAAAATCATTTCCCATTAACGCCTTTATGATTAACTTTTGCAAAAATGGTTGTTCCAGATCGAACAATCGCACCCTCTTGCACGACAAGATGTATATCGTCATCTACTGGAAAAAACAACTCTGTTCGCGAGCCAAATTTAATCATTCCATAAATCGCCCCTTTCTTTAGATTTGCTCCAGGTTCAGGATCGCACACAATACGGCGTGCAATTGCGCCCGAAACCTGTCGGACCGCAACAGGAAAACTTTTCCCATCTGCTGTTCCTGTTCCTGCAATAACCAATGATTCATTCTCTTTTTCACACAAAGGACTTCGTGCATCATGAAAAAATCCTTCTTTATATTTTCTATACTCTACCGTCATATCGCATGGAGCACGATTTACATGCACATCTAAAACGGAAAGAAAAATTCCGACTCGCATAAGCTTCTGCCCCTTAAAAAGCTCTATTTCATGATCCGAAACAACGCCAATATCCTTAACCACTCCATCTGCTGGCGAAAGCAATACGTTGTCTTCCACAGGAATCTTTCGATTTGGCACACGAAAAAAAGCCGCTAATGCCAACCAAATCAAAGAAACCACTCCACAAATAATCCACATAATTATGGGATACTCTTCTTTTAAAAAAAGATATGCCGCTCCTTCAATTAAAACAGCAATAACCGCTCCACCTAACCACTCTCTTTTTCCATATCCTGTTAATTTCATAACCTTTTTTCCTTTTCCTTTTGACGCACTTTTTCGCGTGCCTCAAAAGCACGCTCCTGTCGTTTCTTTCTTTTTACCCGTTTCCGCTCGCGAAATCTACGAATTAAAAATAGAGAAATAAAATATCCGACTCCTCCCACAAGAAAAGCTAACGCTAAACCTCCCACAAAAAAAGGGAAGATTAGATCGGTACCTAATCCTTTAAAGGATTGTACAGACGGATGACGAATTACATCTTTGAGCAACTCAACAATCACATTATACGAAAGATTTTTTTGTAATAAAAGGCTCCCAATAAAACACTGGAAAGGATAAATAATCGCAATTGTAAAAGGATTACTAACCCACGTAAACAACAACGAAGGAACTTTCGCTGCACGTAATAATGTTGCCAGCAAGAGAGCTAAAGCCATCTGCCCAAAAGGAATAACAAAAGCACAAAATAGCCCAATTGCAATTCCTAAACTTACCATCGGTGGACTTGCCGAATGGTTCATCAACTTTAAATATCCCTGTCGCCAGGCTTTTTTATCGGGGAAATTCATCCTTTCCCCCTTTTTTTCGACCACATACGAATTTCGTGACCCTGCCATTCCAACACCTTTTCTTCGCTCAAACGAAAAATTAATCGAGACAAACTTTCGGGTGTTGTGCCAATGGCTGCCGCCACATCTTTCTTAGAAAGAGGAATATAAAAGGAGGGTTTTGAACCATATTGGCTCTGTAAAAAATTAAAGAAGCGCTCCTCCACATCTCGTGTTGTTAGCTCCTGAATCCGCTCCGTTAGATAACGTTGCCGTGCAATCAACATTGCAACGAACCCATTTCTAAAATCTTCTTGATCTAATAATCGATGAATTCGCTCCCGCGGAAAAAAAAGAACATCCGATGAGACCATAGCACGCGCAGAAACAGGATATCGTTCTTGTTCAAATAAAATCGCTTCAGCAAAAACCCCGCCAGCCTTTACAATCCGAATAACTACTTCGCGACCGTCTTCTGTATTCTTATGCAACTGAATATTTCCATTCATCAATAAAAACATCTTACTTCCATGTTCTCCTTCATGAAAAAGATAATCCCGTTTCTTTAGGTGCTCCACACCAACAATCGACGCTAACTCCCGATAATGTTCAGAAGATAACCCCTTAAAAAAGGCAGATTGACGAATATACGGTTCCATTTTCATAAACAAAGAATCTTGAACTTTGACCGACCAACTTTCAATTATTAATTATTGTTAAAAACGTCTTATTCCACATCTTCTTTTCGTTCTTAGAGTCAATCTTTTTTATGTGCCTGGGTATCTATTTGATTTCTCTGCTTAAAAAGATTCGTTGAGCATAAAAAATCTAGAAGAACGATAAAAGGAGAGTGGATTTTGTTATTAAGGGAGGGGTTGCTTTGGGCTGTTTTTTGGTTCTATCTATTTTAGAAAGAAGAGGAGTGTTTATTCCTTTCTACTTCCAGATTGACCGTTTGAAATACAATCGGTAAAGTGCGCGATCATTTATTTGCTATTCATATAAAGAGAAGAGAGAGGTTTTTTCATGACAATGTTGATTTCTAAGTTCCACAAATTGATTCAATCGAAAATAATTTGGGGTGGTTTCGCCATACTTATTAGTGTGGCATTTGTAATTGTGTATAGTCCAGGTTCTCGAAATCGAGATAGAGGTCCTCAAAAAAAAGCAAAAGATGTGGTCGGAAAGTTGTACGGAGAAAAGGTGATCCGTGCCGAGCTTTTTTCGGCGTATGCGAACACTAGACTTGAATATTTCTTTTCTACGGGAAGATTTCTTCCTAATGATCCTTCTGTTGAAAAAATGATTAAAGAGGCCGCTTGGCAGCGAATTGCGATTCTAAAAAAAGCAGAACAGTTAAAAATAACGGCCAGCATCCCGCAAATTAGACAATTTATTGAATCCACTCCGATTTTTTTGGATCGGAAGACCGGACAGTTTAATAAAGACACCTACGATAATGTGCTTCATTTTTTACGGAGCCAAAGAAATATCTCGGAAGCGGGTGTTGAAAATTTCTTTAGAGAGCAGGTTTTGATTGGAAAGGTTTCGAGCATGATTTCTTCTGGAGCGCTTGCCACAAAAGAGGAGATAAACACGGCATTTCATGTTCTTTCCGACAAGCTTACGGTTGAATATATTATTTTTCCTCAAACAATTGCGAAGGCACCAACGCTTTCCGAGGCAGAAATTAAAAGCTATTTTGACAATCATAAAGAACAGTTTCGTGTTCCGCAAAAAAGAATGGTTGATTATGTTGAAATTGATGTGAAAAATTACGCCAATAAGATCACCATTCCCGAGGAAGAAATTGCGGCATTTTATACTAAAAAGAAAGCATTTCTCCGTAAAAAGCCGGCTACAAATGCGCCACCTAATGCGCCTATTGAATATAAGACGCTTCCTGAAGCGAAAGATGAGATTGTTAAAATATTAACCTTTCGAATGGCGCATGAAAAAGCGAGAGATCTTGCGGATGAGCTTGTTGCGGAGTTGGCTGATGAGTCTGTAAAGCCAGAAGCTGTGGTTAAAAAATTGGGATTGAACATTAAAACAACGCCAAAGTCCTTTTCAAATACGGGGTTGGTGGATGGAATTGATGCAACGGCTCCTTTTGCACAAGCTGCTTTTGCGTTGGCACCGAATAAATCGGAGTATTACAGTGATGTGGTTCAAGGCAAAGATTCTGTGTATGTGTTGTTCTTTAAGAAAACGTTTCCTTCGTATATTCCTACCTTAAGTCACGTGCATAAGCAGGTAGTGGAAAGTGCAACCCTCGTGGCGAAAGAGAAGGCGTATGCCATAAAAGCAAATGCGATTTATGATGAGATTAAGGCAGATCTTAAAAAAGGAACCTCTTTTGCCGATGCGATAAAAAAATATCGTTTTGAGTTAAAAACAACCATTCCTTTTGATTTTCAGACCCCGCTAAAGGAGTCGTTTGGAAATACCTTAAAAGGAGCAACTATTTGGTTTAAACAAGGCACATTGACGGGGCTATTAAGTACTGGAAAAGAATTTTTCGTGGCTTATGTTGCAAAGAAAGAAGTGGCCGATGAAGCAAAAGAATTGCCTGCTAAACGTAAAATGTTGGTAAATGGAATTGTGGCACAAAAAACAAATCGTTTGTTGAAAGCTTGGCATGAAACCATTTTAACGGAAGCGGGTTTCGAAGAGTTGTCTAAACCCAAATCTAAAAAATAGATTTTTACTTTTTATGCCGTTTTATTATTTTATGGCTCTTTTTGTGGGACTACCGATTTTAGAATTGGTGGTTTTGCTTAAGGTGCACGCAGTCTTCCATTTTTGGCCCACTTTTTTGTTGGTTGTTCTTACGGGAGTGGTTGGGGTTTCGTTGGTAAAACGGCAGGGAATTTCGATTGTAAAACAAATCCAATCTGAAATGGGAAAGGGTAATTTGCCCGCCCCGCAAATGATCGATGGAATAATGATTCTTTTGGCGGGAGCCTTTTTAATTACACCGGGATTAATAACGGACTGCGCAGGATTTCTTTTGTTGGTGCCTTTTATTCGTAAAAAAATTCGATTTTGGATTAAACGAAAGCTTGAAGAAAAAATGAAGAACGGGCAGGTTCGGGTGTATCAATATCCGCCACCAAAAGATTTGTTATGAAAAAACAGACCTCCATTCCTCTTTGTGTCGATCTCGATGGAACGTTAACGAAAGTTGATACGTTGCATCAGGCTCTTTTTTTGTTGCTTCGGCGTCAACCGATGTCGCTGTTTAGATGGTTGGGTTGGTTAAAAAAAGGGAAGGCCTATTTTAAAGAAGAGGTTTCAAAACGAATAGAGCTGGATGTTACCGCTCTGCCTTACCATCAACCGTTTCTTGAGTATCTTCATGCCGAAAAAAAAGCGGGACGCACATTGGTTTTGGCCACGGCGGCAAACCACCGAACGGCTCAAGCCGTTGCAAAACATATAGATCTTTTTGATGCTGTTTTTTCTAGCGATGCAACGACCAATCTGCGCGGCATACAAAAACGAGATCTGCTTCAAAAAAAATATACAACGTTTGATTATGCCGGTAATGATGCCTCCGATTTCCCGCTCTGGGAGGTGGCAAAAAAAAGGATTCTTGTGAATCCATCGCGTAAAGCTGCACAAAAATATGCCGATCAAGCCGACCATCTTTTTGAAGATCGGCCTTCCTTTTTTCGTTCGCTATTCAAAGCGCTTCGTCCGCAACAGTGGCTTAAAAATATACTTATTTTCTCTCCACTTTTTTTAGCGCATCAATTTGTTTCTTTTCCAGTGGTGAGTAGTTTGATTGCCTTTTTTTCCTTTGGTTTGGCGGCTTCTTCGATCTATTTACTTAATGATCTTTTTGATCTTAGTGCGGATCAACATCACCCCAGAAAAAAGAATCGACCCTTTGCTGCGGGTAATTTATCGGTTCCCGTAGGGTTGTTTACAACGCCGATTTTAATTCTTCTTAGTTTGCTTCTTGCCCTTTTTCTTCCGCCTGCTTTTTTTGGAGTTTTATTGCTCTATTATCTTCTGACTACGTTTTATTCGTGGCGCCTTAAACAAGTGGAGTTGATTGATGTGCTCACTCTTGCCGTGCTGTACACATTACGTATTATTGCGGGTGGAGTGGCCACAAATATAGTGGTATCTAATTGGTTTATGATTTTTTCCATCTTTCTCTTTCTTAGTTTGGCTTTGGTTAAACGGATTGCGGAACTTAAAGAGGTGGAAACATCAAATGGAACGGCTCGTGAACGTGGATACACGCCGGATGATTTGCCGTTGCTTTCTTGTTTTGGAGCAACGAGTGGGTATTTAGCTGCCCTTGTTTTTACGATGTATCTTAATAGCGAGCGCGTCTCGCAACTCTATACGCATCCTCAGCTTCTTTGGCTTTTTTGTCCGCTTTTGTTGTATTGGATCACCCGTATTTGGTTGCTGACTTGGCGAGGACAAATGAAAGATGATCCGCTTGCTTTTGCGGCTCGGGATGTGACCACATATATTGTGGGTGGAATTGGGCTGACTCTTATTCTTTTGGCCATTTAAAACAGGACTTTTTTTATGAAAGATATTCAACTTGCAGTCATCGGTTCGGTGGGAATTGATACCATCGAAACCCCTACCGAAAAACGTGAAGACCTTTTAGGGGGCTCGGCAAGTTATGCCTGCGCGGCGGCCTCTTTTTTCACTCATCCTGGAATGGTAGGGGTGGTAGGAAGCGATTTCCCCGCCTCTTTTCGAGCGATCTGGGAAGGTTTAAATATTGATCTTCAAGGATTACAAACCGCCGAAGGCAAAACGTTCCGATGGTCTGGAATCTATGAAAAAAATATGGATAACCGCCAAACCATTTCTACCGATCTTAATGTATTTGAACATTTTTCTCCGGAACTCCCCGAGTCCTATCGAAAGGCGCCCTATCTTTTTCTTGGTAATATTCATCCTGCTTTACAATTACACGTATTACAGCAGGCTCATCAACCCAAGTTTGTGTTGATCGATACGATGGATCTTTGGATTAATATAGCTCCTGAAGAATTAAAACAAGTGGTTTCTCAATGCCATATGCTCACCTTAAACGAGTCCGAAGCGGAGCTATTTACAGGGGAACATTCGTTGAGCAAAGCGGCAAAAAAACTATTAGCATTAGGGCCGCAATATGTTCTGATAAAAAAAGGAGGAAACGGATCCATTCTCTTTTCCAAAGAGGATATTTTTCTCTTACATGCCTATCCGCTCGATCACGTTCAAGATCCTACAGGCGCAGGCGACACCTTTGCGGGGGGGCTTATGGGGGCTCTCGCGGCATCCGATTGTACCGATCCGCAGTCCATTCGTAAGGCGATGCTCTACGGAACAATTGTGGCCTCTTTTGGCGTGGAATCGTTCTCCCTAGATCAACTTCTTCAAATCTCCTTTTCTGATATTCAAAAACGAGCAGATGCGTTGCGCGATATGATCCGAATCGATTCTGAATAAGATATGAATATGCATTCCGTAAATCCTGAATATATGGATTATCTTCACGACGAATCTTTATGGAATGGATCCGCAGAAAAAATTGCTTTTGTTCGCACGGCAACGGATGTTGTTGATCTATTAAAAAAGCAACAATCGTTGACGATTCAAGGGGCGCGAACGGGCATTACTGGCGGTTGTGTTCCTCAAGGTGGAATTATTTTAAACACCTCAAAAATGAGGGAAATAGGAGAGGTTGAACAAGGATTTTTGACGGTACAACCGGGGGCTTCTCTGTTGCACATTCGGGAAAAATTAAAAGATACAGCGTGGTTTTTTCCGCCTGATCCCACAGAAACAACCGCTTCAATTGGGGGTATGATTGCTAACAATGCCTCGGGTGCCCGTTCGTTTTATTATGGCGCCACGCGTAATTGGATCCAAAAAATGGACGTTGTTCTTGCGAATGGCGAAAAAATCTCTCTGGAACGGGGGGTTCATCAAGCAGATGGTCGGCGTTTTAAAATAGGATCTTTTTCTGGAAAATTTCCTAGTATTGAACCCCGCACCAAAAAAAATGCAGCGGGTTATTTTATCCGACCCAATATGGATCTGATTGATCTCTTCATCGGTTCAGAAGGCTCGTTAGGTATAATCACGCAAGCCACGTTAAAGGTATGTAAAAAACCAAACCAAACAACGGGATTCGTGCCCTTTTTCTCTTCCGAAAAAGAAGCACTGGAATGGGTTCGTTTGCTTAAAGAAAAATATGCGCCACTCTCTATTGAATTTTTTGATGCGGCATCTCTTCGCTTTCTTCAAAAAACAGTTGTTTCAGATCTCCTTCCACCTAAAGAAGCCCAGAGTGCGCTCTTTTTTGAATATGAAGATCAGATTCCAACCGCTCTTATTGATCGTTTAGATGAAGATGCTCTTACCTGTTGGATTGCCGAAACCGATGTTGAGAAAGAACGTTTAAATGCGTTTCGGCATGCTCTTCCCGAAGCGGTAAATCAACAAATGGCTAGATATAAAAAAAAGGTGCCAGAATTAACTAAATTAGGAACCGATATGGCGGTTTGCGAAGGACAAATGGAACAGGCAATTGAACTCTATCGCTCGGATTTAAAAAAAGAAAAATTAGAACATGTTATTTTTGGACATATTGGCGACAACCATCTGCATGTAAATATTATTCCCAAAACGTTGGAAGAATATACGCGTGGAAAAGAATGTTATCAAAAGTGGGCACAACAAATTATTCAGTGGGGAGGAACCATCTCCGCGGAACATGGGGTTGGAAAATTAAAAACGAAGCTTTTTAAAATGATGTATTCTTCAGCGGAATATCAAGGCATGTACAAATTAAAACACCTTTTTGATCCGCTTAATCTTTTGAATCCTAATACGCTTTTCGATTTTTCTGGGCGTTCTGAACACAAAAAGTAAAATCAAAAAAATGCAGGCATCTAATGTTTTAGCGTATGATGTCACTTAACCAGAGGTTTGAAATTCTGGATCAACTCCTTTGTTTACGGGAACTCCAACAATTTCTAAAAGTCTCTTTAACAAAAAGGTTAATTGATCTCCTCGATCCTCTGCGATGGCTAAAAGTTCATGTTGCTCAGGCAACAAGATCCCTGCAAATCCTCGTATTAACATTTCAAGTGTAATCATAATACTGGTCGTTGGTTGCATGAGTTCTTGGGTAATTTCGGAAATAATTCGAAGCAGCTCACGGCGGGTCATTTCATCCGCTTTCCCATCAATAATAACATCATCACTTGTTCTTTTTGAATAAGAAGAGGTTTGAGTGGTTGTTTTTTCAGAAAGCTGTTTAACAATGGCTTCCAATTTATCTAATGTAGATGCAATCGTTTCTAATTGTTCCAATCCTTTTTGATTTTTCTCAAGTTCTGGGTTTTCTTGTAAAACCATTTGCATCCACTCTTCTGAGGTCTTTTGTTCTGGTAATAAGGGGTCGCCTTCACGAAGAAGCGATTTAGAGAACTCTTTCCCCTCAATTAATGAGTTTAATTCTTTCTGTGCACGTTGATACGACTTCTGCGTTTCCGCGCAACGCCACATTTTTTCTTCTACTAAGAACTGATTTTTTGCCTGATTAAAAAGAGTGCAAAGTTGGCGTTCTTCCTCTAGAGTGTTGTCATCTTTTCCTCGGAGTTTTTCTAATAATTGTTCCTCTAAAATAACCAATGATTTCCGCATAGCACGCGCTGCTTTTTTTCTTTTATAGCTCGGTTGGGTCTGGAGCAGCTTGTACGTTCGACGTAAACATCCCACAACAATATCATCTAATGTTTCTCCTTCAATCGAGGAAACTCGTTGCCGAATAGCAACCGATTCGAGCAAGACCTTTGCCATCTTCTCGGGGTTTTTTGCTAACTTTATTATTTCTTCTCCAACTTTAATGAGCTCTTCATTTTTTTCATTATACCCATCGGCTTCTCCGCCCCGAATAAGGGCAATTAAGTTATTTAGCTCCAAGGTGCCCGTTGCTTCTGTTTCTTGGTTTTGATGACCTGATTTTGAGCCATCTGCACTATTTTTAATCTCTTCTCCCTCTCGAATAAGGCAAAACTTCCCTTTTTCTTGGGCTAGATGAGGATGTTCATCCCCTTCTTCAAGTGTGCATGCAGATTTTGAATGACGGCTTTTTGCGAAGTTTCGAATTAAAAATAGAACTTCCTCTTTTGTAATATTTTTATCTATTCTCAAATTAAAAATTTCTAAATGTTCTAATGCGTCAATCAACCCTTCTAGTTGGTTAAATTTTTCTTTTATCGGCGATCCATTGACCAAAAGCATTCGGTTTTGTGCACCTAAATGAAAAGAGGAATGATCCTTTAAATAATGAGTAATAAGTGTATACGTTTTGTCAATGGCAGTTAATGATAAAGGATGATCCGCACCATAAACAGATGCGACGCCTATTGTGCGGCCAAACGCATTAAGAAGTTCAAAAACGGAATCGTTATTTTTATTGTTTAACATTGGTGTAACAACCTTATTTTTAAAAGATAAAAAGAAAAGCGAAAAGGA
>Ga0256827_10002494_pt1 | contig 11832 bp, 9 predicted proteins | sample CV84metaG_FD_185977 | JGI IMG/M metagenome (GOLD analysis project Ga0256827, IMG submission 185977) | Hydrothermal vent microbial communities from East Pacific Rise, Pacific Ocean - CV84 | ecosystem: Environmental > Aquatic > Marine > Hydrothermal vents | place: Pacific Ocean: East Pacific Rise... | reverse complement strand
CCTTCATGTATCGGATGGTAGCCGTTGACTAACATACTCGCTTTTGGTGCGTGTGTTGAGTACTGTTTGGTTAGTTTGACAGCTCTGTTGAACTGTTTTTGGTTGTTGGCTAACCCTAGGTAGTCATTGGAGGCAAAATCTATTAGATCCTCATCAAATAGTCTTCTCTCTCTGAATCTTCCTGCTTTTTTTAGTGCGTTTAGTTCACTTTGGTACATTTTTGCTTTCCCTTTTTTTGGTGCTTGTTTGGGTGGTATTTTGGCTTTTTCTTTGGTGTAGTCGGGGACTACACCCTACGGTGTTATCCAGCTTTTTAGTCTTTCGACATTTAGCCCCATGGCTGTGCTTTCGTTTCCTTGGACTGATTTTATATATTTTTTGCAGAAGCCCTCTACCATACATCCACCTGCTTTGCCTTGCCATAGTTTACCCTCTAGGTAGCTTTCCATATCTATGGGATCAAAAGGTGAAAAGTTATAATAGGTAGCTGAGACATCGGAGAGATAGAAGGTTTTGGTCTTGTAGTGCATTGCAGAGATGATAGCCATCGTAGAGCCACTCTGTAGCTCCAAAATTCTCTTGGCATCATCTATATCTTTTGGTTTTCTTAGTAGCTTACCATCTCCTGACAGTATAACACTATCTGCTGTGAGTAGGGGGGTCTCTAAGCCAAACTCTCTGATAGATGCCTCTAGTTTACCTCTACTTGCGATATAGGCAAAATCTTTGGCATCTGTAGTGGTGATCTGCTCCTCGTCATAGTGAGGAGCTTTTTGGGTGAACTCTATCTCAAATCTTCTGAGTAGCAACGCCCTGCTTGTTGAGTTGGAGGCTAGGTGTATCATCTAAGTCCTATAAGTGGTAGTTAGAGATTCTCTTCGAGATATGCTAAAGCTCTCTCTTTTGCTTCACCTATCTTAGAGGCATCTTTTCCTCCTGCTTGGGCAAAGTCTGGACGACCTCCACCTCCACCACCTAGGATAGGTGCTATCTCTTTGATCCAGTTACCTGCTTTGATAGGTGTCTCTTTGCTTCCACACGCTAGTAGAACTCTGTTGCCTTTTTTCTGAAAGAGCATAATCGCTACAGATGGATACTTGTTTTTGGCTTCATCTATAAGCTCTTTGATATCTCCTGCTTCTACTTCATCTACAATAACCGTTGATCCGTTGATCTCATTAGCAGATAGCTCTTTTTTGGTTGAGGCAAGAGCTGTTTTGAGTTCAGATTTTAGAGTTTTGATCTCCTCTTTGATCTTTTTGATTCCTGCCATTGGATTTTGGTTTTTGAGTTCTGTTTTTACCTCATTGAGTGAATCTCTAAGAGCATGAACCTCTGTTAGAGCTGATTTGCTACAAAGAGCTTCGATTCTTCTCACTCCTGCACTCACTCCTGACTCTTTTGTAATTATAAAGAGACCAATCTCTGAGGTGTTTTTGATATGTGTACCTCCACAGAGTTCTACTGAGGCATCACCAAAGCTCACTACTCTCACTTCATCACCATACTTCTCCCCAAAGAGTGCCATAGCTCCTGAGTTTTTCGCCTCATCTACAGACATTACTTCTGTTTTGCCCTCTATGTTTCGGCTGATCTTATCATTAACCCACGCTTCTACTTGAGCCAACTCCTCGCTACTCATAGCTTTTGGGTGAGAGAAGTCAAATCGCAATCTATGATCATCGTTGAGTGATCCTGCTTGGGCGATATGGTCACCCAAGATAGCTCTAAGCCCTGCGTGGAGTAGGTGGGTAGCTGAGTGGTGTCGCTCTATCTCAACTCTACTGCTATCTACAGTGGCTGTTACATTATCACACACTTTTATCTTGCCTTCAACTTCTGAGAGGTTCATATCTAGGAATTTTTTGGTATTTGTGACCTTGATTGTATCGTTTAGTGTTCCCTTGTCTCCTACCTGTCCACCTGATTCGGCATAAAATGGGGTTTTGCTTAAAAATACCCAACCTTTTCCATCTATCTCTTGGGTCTGTTGGAAGTTCTCATCTAGCATCGCTAAAACTTTGGCTTCACACTGGTTTGTCTCATACCCTACAAACTCATTGACTCCAAATAGCTCTTTGATCACTCTAAAGTCACCTGTAGTAGAGGCATCTCCTGTCCCTTTCCATCCTGCTTTGGATTGTGCCTTTTGGGCATCCATCTTGGCATCAAAGGCATCACTATCTAGGGCGATGTTTTTCTCTCTAAGCATATCCTCTGTGAGGTCAAGAGGGAAGCCATAGGTGTCATATAGTTTAAATGCCACCTCTCCATCAAACATATCCGTAGTGTTTTTTAGCTCCTCGTTAAAGAGCTTGATTCCTGCTTCTATAGTAGTTAAAAATCGTTCCTCTTCCATCTTCATAGAGATTTTAATCGCTTCTGATTTGGTAGCTAGATAGTCATACTGATCACTCATTACATTGACAAGGGTATCTACTAATTTGTGCATAAATGGCTCTCTAATACCTAGTAGATAGCCGTGACGGATAGCTCTTCTCATGATTCTTCTTAGGACATATCCCCGACCCTCTTTGTCAAAGTTGACCCCTTGTGCTAGGAGAAAAGAGCAAGAGCGAAGATGGTCAGCGATTACTCTATAACTAGCTGAGTTATCTGCTTCATATCTATACGGTGTTCCTACTAGCTCACCGATCTTGTCCAAAAATGGCATAAATAGGCTAGAGTGGTAGTTATTTTGTACTCCCTCTTTGATCGCTACTACTCTCTCTAATCCCATCCCTGTATCTATACTTGGTTTAGGCAGAGGGTTTAGTGTGCCACTCTCATCTCTGTAGTACTGCATAAAGACCAAGTTCCAGATCTCCAAAAATCGGTCTCCCTCTCCACCCATCTTGTCCTCTTCTGAGTTGAAGTTCTCCTCTCCTTGATCATAAAAGATCTCACTACACGGTCCACATGGCCCAATATCTCCCATCTGCCAGAAGTTGTCTGCATCTCCAAAACGGATGATTCTATCTGCTGAGATATGTTTTTTCCACATCTTCTCAGCCTCATCATCACTATCGTGAACAGTTACCCATAGCTTCTCTATTGGTAGATTTAGATACTTTTCATCGGTGATAAACTCCCAAGCATAAGAGATAGCCTCCTCTTTGAAGTAGTCAGCAAAAGAGAAGTTACCTAGCATCTCAAAGAGTGTATGATGTCTTGCTGTGTAGCCCACATTATCAAGGTCATTGTGTTTCCCTCCTGCTCTGAGGCATGTTTGAGAGCTTGTTGCACGAGGAGTAGAGGGGATAGGTGCTTCACCAGTAAAGATATTTTTGAATTGAACCATACCTGCATTGGTAAACATAAGCGTTGCATCATCTGGAACTAAAGGGGAGCTTGGTATTAGCTGATGCCCTTTGCTTTGAAAATAGTCTAGAAACTCTTGTCTGATATTCATGGTAAACCCCGTGTTTTTAATTGTTGATATTCTATCCAAAATGTGTTTATTTTGAGATAAAGGGTTGCATCTCTTTTTTTAGATTGGCATAAAGATCTTTTAGCCACGGGTGTTTGTCATTTTTGATATTGACCTCCATGCGTCTAAAGTCTACAGGTGTTAAGATCACTTTTATATTTTTGATGCCCACTTTTTCTGCCAAAAAGTATAGCTCTTCGATGCGATCATCTCCGATAGGGATACATCCGATGGTTTGATTACTTCCATGTATCATAATATCTCCACCTAGATTGGTTCGTTTCTCTTTTTTTGCCATCTTTTTGTCAAATCTATTTGGGTAGTTTACTCTCATAGAGAGGTGAAACTTGCTGTTTGGATTGAGATATGAGATCCTGTAGATACCTTCGGGAATCTGTCCATCTCCCTCTCTAAATTTTGGGCCTAATCGTCCAGAAAAAGCAGTAAATGGATAGGTGGCTATATGCATCCATTTTCCTCTGAGATCACCCCACACCTCTAAGCTCTGCTCATGCTTCATCCCAATAAGTGTTAGTTTTTTTGGATAGATGATGAAATCGCTATCTGCTAGATGTCGTTTTAATCTTCTCTCAGAGGATAGTTGCTCTTGGGGTGGTGCTATGAGGTCTATATTGATGATAGGTGGTATATCGATGGTATTAGGATCACAGTGTGTTAGGTTGCACTCTTTTGTAGTGGGTAGTTCTTTTATTGGTTCTATATCTTTGTGGATGAAACACTCCTTGTAGTAGGGATACCAGATATCTCTACCCAAGAGATAAAATAGTATCAGTGAAGTTGCTATGATAAGTAGAGAGGAGAGAAGTGTCTTTATAAGTTGTCTCATCTCTACTCTTCTATTGATCTTTGAGAAGTTGTGCTATCTTTTTAGCACCATCATTCTCTATCATCTTTTGAAGTTTGGCACTCTTTTGAGACATATCCTCTTTTAACATAGAGAGAATGCTTGATGTTTGAATATCTTCTTCCCTCATGATCCATGCGACATCTTGATCTACTAAAAATTTTGCATTGTAGTACTGATGATCCCCTGCCGCGTAAGGGTAAGGGATAAAGAGTGTAGGACAAGCTGTGGCTGATAGCTCCCACAAGGTTGATGCTCCTGCTCTTGCAATTGCAAAATCAGCCTCTTGCATATACTCAGAGAGTTTATCTGTGAACCCAAAGACGATTGCCCCTATACCCAAATCTCTATAAGATTGCTCGACTTCTTGGATATTCTTCTCTCCTGCTTGATGGATGATCTTAATACCTCTATTTTTGATCATTAGTGCTAGTTCTAGGGCTAGATTGTTGATTGCTACAGCACCTTGTGAACCACCTAAGAAAATTATGGTTTTGACCTCTTTACGAATGCGAGACTTTTGGAAAAACTCTTTTTTTATAGGGTATGATTTTATTGGACTATCCTTCTCATAAGAGGATATAAATGCTTTGGCATGAGACCTAAGAGTCTTATTTAGTGATCCTATAGCCGCATTTTGCTCATGGATAATAAGTGGGATTTTTAGAAATCTAGCGGCAAAAGAGGTGGGTGCTGCTGAGAACCCACCTACACAGAAGACAACTGATGCGTTGTACTCTTTTAATATTTTTCTTGCTTTGATAGTTGCTTTGATAAGCATAAAAATAGACTTGAATTTTCCAAAAATTCCTTGATTTACAACCCCTTGTGTCTCTAAAAAGTGAGTAGCACTAAACTGCTCATCCTCTCCAAACCATGCTCTATCTTGTCCTTTTGTTGACCCGATGTATATGAGATTTTCATCTAGTAATTCCTCTTTTACTGCTTTTATAATGGCAAGGTGTCCACCTGTGCCTCCCCCTGTCATAACGATACTCATCTTCTCTCCCTTTTTGGTATAACTTTTTTTGAAATCATCAATACTAGCCCTATACTGATGCATGAGGCAACGATCTGTGAGCCACCATAGCTTAGAAATGGAACGGCAATCCCTTTAATAGGTGTAATGCCTGAAATACCAAAACTATTAATTAAAAAAGAGAAGGCAAAAAGTAGTGCTGCTCCCACACAAAATAGATAATAGCTAGGATTCTCCACTCTAGCAGCTATCTTAAAAATACGAAATATAATAAATAACATAGTAAGGACAACAAATAAAATAGATATGAATCCTAGTTCCTCTATCATTCCTGAGAGGACAAAGTCTGTATGTACCTCTGAGAGAAAGCCTAGTTTGTACTGTCCATTACCTATCCCTTGACCCCAAAATCCACCATGATTGATTGCATCTAAAGAGTTTGAGATTTGATAGGTCTCTAGTCTGTTTGCTGAGTTATCAAAAGATAGAAACCACTCTTGGATTCTTTTTAGCCTATGGGGTTGGGTGATAATTAGTAAAATAAGTCCAAAAATTCCTATCCCAAATAGTATAGAGAAGAATCGAAAGCTACTCCCTACAAGTATAAACATAACAAGAAGTGTAGCTGATATTACAACTGTCTGACCTAAATCTTTTTGAAAAACAGCTATAAGTAGTGCAGATATAAATAGTATGACGACATAAGGAACAAATACCTTGATCTCATCTTTGAGTTTCATCTTCCCTTTTGGTAATCTAGTTCTAACTAGACTCCATGAGATGAACATGATAAATCCAATCTTGTAAAACTCAACAGGAGTTATAGATACTGACCCAAAGCTAATCCATCGTTTTGCTCCTCCTACACTACGAACAAGTGTCTCAGGAAGTAGGGGCATAAGGAGTAGACTAAATAAAAATAGCATGAAGATTACTATTCCAATAGGTTTAAACCAGCGATCAGCATCAAGTTTGGATAGGGCAATCATAAGTCCAATACCAATAGTTACTGCAACTAGTTGTCTTATAAAAAAGTGGGTATCTGTATAGCCATGTTGAATTATTGTATACGCTGAAAGGGAGTAACTCATAAGAACACCCATGAGCAGTAGCATAATAGTTGCACCAAATAGTGGTTTGTCAATCATCTGTTATTTCTTTTTTTTGATTAGTTTGTGATATTTTATCAAAAATTTTTAAAAAAAATAGTAAAATGGTACTTTTATAGAAGAGATAAATGATAACTTATAATATTTGATTAATTTAGGGATAGAATGGAAGAAGAGTATACGGATAATAGAATCATACGATATAGAAGCAGTATCCTTCTTGGTATGTTTTTAATTATTGCCCTCTTGTTGATCGTTTTTCTTGTTACAGTAGCCATTACTATCAACAGTGAAAGAAAGACATATAGTAGATTTGCAACCATAGAAAATAAAGCAATTAGAGGATCGATAATATCGGCAGATGGATACCCTTTGAGTTATAGTCAAAAGCACTATAGAGCAGAGGTTCATACTTTGAGTATTGATCCAAAGAAAAAGGATCTTTTTGTTAATCTATTTAGTATCTATAGTGGAATATCAAGAGAAGAGATTAAGAGTAAATTTTTTAACAAAAGAGGAAGGTCTATTAGGGGTCGTATTATTTTAAGTGATAATATTGATGTTCGGTTGGCTAGTGATCTGAAATCATTAGGTCACAAGATGAATAGGATGCATGTATTTAGACCACTCAATATACGAAAACCACATCTTGTTTTGGGATTGGATATTATTGAGGACAGTGAAAACCGTCAGTTTCCTTATAAAAATATTTTAACTCCTGTTGTGGGATATATACGGATGACTGAAGAGCATGGATATAAATCACCTCTTGCTATAAAAGGCTTAGAGAAGGCATATGACTCCTATTTAGCACCTGATACCAATGGTCTGGTCAAAGGTAAAAGAGATGTTTTAGGTACTGTAATTCGAACAGGAGATAGCAAAACAGTTCCTCGTGTTGATGGTATGAATCTACATCTGAATATAGCCTTAGATTTTCAAAAGAGTGTTGAGAGAGCTATAGATGGGATGAAAAAACAGGTTGCAGCTGAAGAGATTCTTGTGGCAGTGATGAACTCCACAACGGGGCAGATTTTGACATTGGCAACCTCTGAACGGTTTAACCCAAGAAAAATTCAACAACGAGATGTAAAATCTCTAAATCCAAATTTTTCAGAGTATCTCTATGAACCAGGTTCTGTTATTAAACCTTTGACTCTCTCTGTTGCGTTAGATGCAGGTAAAGTAGATCTTACTGAGAAGATAAGAGCAGGAGGAACTTATAAGGTTAATGAAAAATATACTATTACAGATGATACCTATTTTAAATCTTTGACTCCTCGAAATATTGTTATATACTCCTCCAATATCGGTATCTCTAAGATCGCATGGAGACTCTCAGGAAAGGAGCTATATGATGGTCTTCGTGGCTTTGGATTGGCTCAAAAAAGTGGGATAGATCTATCCAAAGAACTTGCTGGTAAGATCAAAGCACCTTATCTGTTAGAGTATCCAACTTATAGTGCAAACTCTGCTTATGGTTATGGTATGTATACCAACTTTATGCAGTTGGTAAAAGCCTATAGTGCCTTTAACAATGGAGGATTAGCATTGACTCCCAAAATTGTCAATTATCTCTCTGATACTAGTGGAAAGATCTATGATATAGATGAGGATGTTCCCCCTCTTCAAGCCTGTTCTCCACAAACAGCTCAAAGCGTACATGATATTTTAAAAGATGTTGTCGAGAGAGGAACAGGGACGGCTGCTCAGTATGATGGGTTGGAAGTTGGAGGAAAAACAGGAACAGCACATATTGCCTATAGGGGTAAATATATAGATCAGTATCATAGTAGTTTTTATGGTTTTGCCAATGATAAATTTGGACATAAATATACTATTGGCGTTCTTGTAATCAAAGCTCAAAAAGTCTATTTTGCTTCTCAAACAGCAGCTCCAATGTTTTTTGATGTCGTCGCTAATATGGTAAAGTTTAACTATCTTCAACCCGACGAACTCTTGGCTAAAATTCATCTAAAACGACGAATAAAGATTCGTAGACAGAAGAGATCGGCGTATATTAGAAAGATAGAGGCATATAATAGAAAGCATAGAGATGAAGATAGTGAATAGTAGAGTAAAGCTTCATCTTATGCTATAATATCAAAAAAAAAGGAAAATTTAATGTTTAAATTAATCAAAAAAATGTTTTTTGTAAGTGCTTTTGTAGCACTTCTAAGTGGATGTGTAGGGGTTGACCCGCAAGGTAGAGGTTACTCTGTAGCTATCCCTATGAATGTAATCAACTCAACACTTGCTGGGAATTTTCCTGTAGATAGAAAACTGAGCTATGGAATAGTAAGTGGTAATCTAAATATCTCTGATCCTAATATATTGGGAAAACAGGGTAGTGATAAGCTAGGAATCGGTACTTCATTTAAATTTAGTAACTTTTTGATTCCTAATGGTATAGCAGGGACTATTAATCTAGCTTCTGGTGTTCGTTATGATGCTAGTAGTCAAAATCTGTTTTTACAAAATCCAATGCTCAATACTATCAAATTTCAAAATGAGTCTCTTATGAGTAAACTACCAGATGGCATACAAAAAGCTATTGCGATAGCTATCGCTGAGACTGTTGCAAAAAAACCTATCTATAATCTAAAGAAGATGAGTACTGCATCAGGATTGGTTAAAGGGATAGATGTTCGTGGTGGAGAAGTTTTTGTCACTTTTGGACTCTAGTAGATGAATAATAAACCAAAATATACAATTTTTAAAAATGCCTCTTATGCTTGGGATGGGTTGATTCACGCTGTGAAAACAGAGACATCCTTTAAGATAGAGTTGGCTGTTGCTATGATCTTTTTTCCATTGGTCTATTTTTTGCCACTGGTTTTGATATATAAATTGGTTTTGGTTGTCTCTTATTTTATTATTATGATAGCAGAGTTGTTAAACTCTGCTATTGAAAATGTAGTAGACTTAGTAACGACTGATATTCATCCTCTTGCGAAGTCTGCCAAAGATATAGGTGCTACTGCTGTCTTGTTTTCTGTCATACTACATCTGATATGTTGGATAGTTATTGGGGTTGACTATTTTAGTTGACTGTCTTGACCGAAATACCTATTTTTGGTATCTTAGAATTCCGTTTATGTAGTATAGAAGTTAAAATCTTTTTTATTATGCTACTCACACTACCTCCTTTTATTAAATTAAACTTACAAAAGAATATTAGCAGATTGTCTTAAGAAAGTCAATGGTATTTGCTATTTAATCTTCTCTAACTCCTCTTCTCTGTCTAGTAGATAACAAAATTTTAATCCATGTAGGAAAATAGCCCATGATATATATATCCATAGAAAAAAGAAGAGCAAGATACTAAACCCTCCATAGATGCTTAGATATGTTTTGTTGTGTAACACATAGAATATAAAACCAATTTTTGCGATATACCATGCGAGTGCGGTAATAAATGAACTTATAATTGCAGCAAGAGTTGATACGGAGGTGTTAGCAGATATTTTATAGACTAAAAAAAAGATAGACCATATAAATAAAAAAGGGAGTATTGTAATGATCTCTATACCTGAGGTGAGACTGTTTTGGCTAAGTATATCTTGTATCTGTGTTGAGAAGTAAAAGGAGAGACCCATCAAGATAGGTGTTAGTGTAACTAGTGTCCAGTAGAGTGATACTGATGACCAGAAGCTTCTTCTCTCACACTCAAAAATATCATTGATAATATAGTCGTAATTTTTAAAAAACATCATTGATGCAAAGAGGACATATATTACACCAACCATTCCTAGTTTTCCTGAGTTTTCTATAAAGCTATTGATATAGGTTAAGATCTCATTTGAGTGAGTAGGCATAAGATTTTGAAATAGAGTAACCTCTATCTGTGCATAGACACTATCAAATTGTGGCAAGTTAGTAAAGATAGAGAGGACAATGACCAAAAGAGGAATAATAGAAAAAAGTGTATAGAAGCTTAGACTAGCTGAGTAGTAACTCAGCTTGTCATCAATAAGAGAGATAATGAAATCTCGTATAAATATATAGTACTCTCTTAGAAGTTTTCTAAACTTTATCTTTCTTCTCATCTTATCTCCTCTTAGATTATAGACCCATTTTCCCTGGGTTTAAAATACCATTTGGGTCAAATGCTCTTTTGATGTCCCTAAAGAGTCTCAACTCCTCTTTGTTGAAAGCGATACCCATAAAAGGGGCTTTGCTTGTACCAATACCATGCTCACCACTAAGAGTTCCACCCATCTGAACAACCATCTCAAAGATCTCTTTGATTGCTTGGTGTCCCATATCTATCTGAATTATATCTATCATTACATTGACATGGATATTACCATCTCCTGCATGACCAAAACATGGTACTTTGAAGCCATACTTCTCTCCGATGGCATATATCTTCTCTAGTGCAAGGGGCAACATAGAACGGGGTACAGATATATCTTCATTGAGCTTTTTGTTTCCAAATATGGTGATCGACTGAGATGCATTTTTTCGTGCATACCATAGCTCTTTGGCTTCAGCATCATCTTTGGCTACTCTAAACTCTGTTGCCCCATTTTCTTTAAATGATCTCTCTAGGGTTTCTAGCTGAAAGGCTACCTCCTCAGGTACATTTCCATCCACATCTCCTACCAAAACAGCTCCAGCCTCTTGAGGTAGGTTTACTCCAAGCTTCTCGATAAGAGCTTGAATGACTAGTTTGTCCAAGAACTCCATAGCTACAGGATTAGCTCCTGCTGATAGAGATTTAAATACAGCATTCATTGCATTGTCCACAGATGGGAAGATACCCATATATGTCTTTTTATACTTAGGTTTTGGTATCAACTTAAGAGTAAGTTCAGTCAGAATAGCTAGTGTCCCTTCACTAGCGATTAGAATTCCTGCTACATTGTATCCTGCTACATCTTTGATGGTTTTTTTACCTGCACGGATAACATCACCATTGGCTCGAACAGCACGAAGAGCCATCACATAATCTTTTGTGATACCATATTTGGCTGCTCTCATACCTCCTGCATTTTCACTCACATTACCACCAAGGGTTGAGTACTCTTCACTTGCAGGATCAGGTGGATAGAAAAGCCCTAGCTCCTCTACATGTTTTTGTAGATCCATATTGATAACTCCTGGTTGTACCACTGCTACCATATTTTCAGTATCTATCTCTAGGATCTTGTTCATGTGCTTCTCCATCGCCATGATGATCCCACCATTGGCAGGTAATGCACCTCCTGTAAATCCACTCCCTGCACCTCGTGCAGTGATGACAATTTGGTGTTGGTTGCAGTAGCTCAATATGGCAGAGACATCCTCTTCATGACGAGGAAATATGACTGCTTCAGGCTCATATCTTGTACGAGTTGCATCATAGCTATAGGCTATCATATGTGCCTTGTCATCATATATGTTATCTTCCCCTACTATTGTAGTTAGGGCTTTTAGATGTTTTTTATCTATCATTTTAATCTCT
>Ga0256827_10002493_pt1 | contig 11837 bp, 6 predicted proteins | sample CV84metaG_FD_185977 | JGI IMG/M metagenome (GOLD analysis project Ga0256827, IMG submission 185977) | Hydrothermal vent microbial communities from East Pacific Rise, Pacific Ocean - CV84 | ecosystem: Environmental > Aquatic > Marine > Hydrothermal vents | place: Pacific Ocean: East Pacific Rise... | reverse complement strand
TTTTGACATCTTATTTTTCTAGTTTAAATATTAATTTCTACATAATTTTAAACATTAGTTTTTATAATGCAAAAAAAGTAGAGTGTTTTTTATTTTTACTCTACTTTTTAGGGGGCAGTTCATTCTTAAAAAGAGTTTAATTTTTATTTCTAAAAGGAGATTCTTTTTTGTTAAAAAAAATAACAATGTTTTCTATATTATATGAAAGTCAATTATAATGAGCTATATTCTATTTTAAAGTAAACATAATTTAAAATAATTTTTTTAACATTAAAAGCCATTTTCTCTTGATTTTATCTTGTTTTTTAGTATATTAGTAGTGTAAAATTTATTATTTAAAAATATAAATAAATGTCTGAAGAAAATAATTTAGATTTGAATACAAGTGAATGAATTAGTGATGAAGATAAAAAAATAGAAGAAAATATTGATACAGCTATAACGTATCAATGAGATGAAGATAGAGGAATTAAGACTGAAATGGAAACTTGTTATTTAGAATATGCAATGAGTGTAATTGTTAGTAGAGCTTTACCTGATATCAGAGATGGTTTTAAACCAGTTCATAGAAGAATTTTATTTTCTATGCATGTTCAAGGGCTAAGGTCTTCTGCAAAATATAGAAAATCTGCAACTGTAGTTGGTCATGTACTTTGAAATTATCATCCTCATGGTGATAATTCAGTTTATGAAGCTATGGTAAGAATGGCTCAAGATTTTTCTCTTAGATATCCACTTGTAGATGGTCAAGGTAATTTCTGATCAATGGATGGTGATAATGCTGCTGCATATAGATATACTGAGGCAAAAATGACTAAATTAGCTGATTTTATGTTAGCTGATATTGAAAAAGAAACTGTAGATTTTAGAGATAATTTTGATACTACAAAACAAGAACCTAGTGTATTGCCAACTAGAATTCCGAATTTACTTATGAACTGAGTGATGGGTATTGCTGTTGGTATGGCAACTAATATTCCTCCACATAATCTTACAGAACTTTTAGATGCAATAGAACATTTACTTAAATCAGAGGCTCCTGAGGAAGTTACTATTGAAGATTTAATGGAATTTATAAAAGGTCCTGATTTTCCGACAGGTTGAATTATTTATGATAAAGAAGCAATTCTTACAGCTTATTCTACTGGTAGAGGTTCAGTGAAAATGAGATGAGTTGCTACAATTGAACAAAATAAAAAAGGTAGAAATATTATTAATATTTCAGAAGTACCATATCAAGTGAATAAAAGAGTACTTATTGAAAAAATTGCTGATTTAGTAAGAGATAAAAAAATAGTTTGAATTGCTGAACTTAGAGATGAGTCAAATAAAGATGGTGTAAGAGTTATTATAGAACTTAAAAAGGATGCATTTCCTAAAAAAGTTTTAAATCAATTATATAAATTAACTTCTCTTCAGACAAGTTTTGGTTTCAATATGATTGCTTTAACAGATAGAGGTAGACAGCCAAGATTACATAATTTAAAGGATTTTTTAATTCAATTTATAGATCATAGAAAAGAAGTTGTAAAAAGAAGAACAATTTATGAACTTAAAATAGCTGAAGCTAGAGCTCATATTTTAGAATGACTTAAAAAAGCACTTGATCATATTGATGAAATCATTAAAACTATTAAGGCAAGTAAAACTAAGGACGAGGCAAAAACCTCTCTTATGAAAACATTTGCATTTAGTGAAATTCAAGCTGATGCAATTTTAGAAATGAAATTGAATAAATTAGCAGGATTAGAAAGACAAAAATTAGAAGATGAACTTAATGATAAAAAAATATTAATTGCAGATTTAAAAGATATTTTAGCTAAATCAGAAAGAGTTATAGAAATAATTCTTGAAGAGCTAATTGAAATAAGAGAAAAATTTGCTGATGAAAGAAGGACTCAAGTTCAAGATAATAAGATAGGAGAATTTAATCCAAAAGATACTATTCCAAATGAAGAAGTATTTGTTGTATTAACTAAAAATTCTTATATTAAAAGATTAAAAGAATCATCATTTAGAACTCAAAGAAGAGGTTGAAAATGAGTGACAACTTGAGCAAAAGAAGATGATGAAATTAAATTAATTGTTCCAACTCAAAATCATAGTGATTTATTATATTTTACATCTCAAGGTAGAGTTTTTTCTCTTCCAGCTTATGAAATACCTGAAACTTCTAGGACAGCTAAAGGACAACCAATTATAAATTTATTAAATTTACAAAAAGGGGAAGAAATAGCTGCAATATTAGATATTTCTAAAGAAGAAAATAAATATTTATTTTTTGTATCAAAAGCTTGAGTAGTTAAAAAATTGGCAATGAGTGATGTATCTAATATTAGGAATAGTTGATTAAAAGTTGTTTGAGTAAAAGATGGTGATGAGCTAATGTGGGTTAAAACAACTACAGGAGAAGATAATATATTTATTGCTACAAAATCTTGAAAAGCTATTCAATTTTCAGAAACTGATATTAGGCCAATGGGTAGGGCAGCAGCTTGAGTTAGATGAATTAGATTGAAAGAAGGTGATAGAGTTATAGAAGTAGCAATATCTACTCCTGAAAATGAATTTTTATTCATTGTTACGGAAAAATGAATGTGAAAAATAACTGCAACAGAAGATTATAGAAATCAAAAAAGATGAGGTTCTTGAGTTAAAGCAATGGCTGTTACAGATAAGACATGAAAACTTGTAAGTGCTAAAATGCTATCAGAAACAGATAGGAAAGAGTCACAAGTTATTCTTATTTCAAAATGATGACAGACAATTAGAATTCCACTTAAATGAATTAGAAAAACTTCAAGAGTTACTCAATGAGTAATACTTACAAAACTTAAAAAATCTTGAGACAAGATTGTTAGAGCAAGTATTGTTAGAGAAAGTGAAGAAGAATAAAAGAAAAAAATAACTAAAATTATTATTTTAGTTATTTTTTTTGTATTTTTCTTTTTTTTGCATAAAATAATAAAAAATTAACCAAAAAAAATATGTTTAAAAAAATAGTAGGTTTAGGATTTAGTTCTAAATGAAAAAATGCAAAAGATATTGAAAAATATATAACAAATCTTGTTGAGTCATGAGCAGGTGAATTTTTTGTTGGTTATAATCCATCATATTGGTCAGATAAATTTGGTTTTGAAGTAAGTCCAAATGGTAGATTTGCTGAACATGAACAAGTAACAGATATAAAGACATTAAAATCTATAGTTACAGAAGTTCACAAACATAAATTGGAAATTTTTATTAATTTAAATGCTTGGTATTATACTCCTGAAACAATGCCATATATTAAAAAAATGGTAGAAGAATTTATATATTTAGGAATTAATTGAATTATTTGTTGAAATATAAGTATTTTAGAATATTTAAAGGAAATAGACTATAAAGGTAAAATTAATATTTCTACAATAATGGCTGTATATAATAAAGAAGCAATTAGATTTTTTATAGAGAATTATGAAATAAATAAAGTAATTTTGAGTAGAGAAATCACTTTAAAAGAAATAGAAAATATTACTCAGGAATTTCCAAAAATGAGTTTTGAAGTTTTTGGAGAATGAGATTTTTGTAGATATAATAATTGATTATGTTTTGCTGAACATAAATATTGAGCAAAGGATATATGTACAGTTGTAGTAGATGATTTAATTATAAAGAAGAAATTTAGACCTGACTTTAAAGAATTTATTCTAGATGAAAAATTGATAAATCAAGAGAAAATAGAATTAATGAATGATAAATTTATAGATATCTTTGAACAAATTTCTTGACTATTAGGAAAATTGGAATTATGATTTTTAGATAAAAAATCTTCAGAAGAAGAATTATTTAAAATAATTTATAATTCAAGAAATAGAGTTGATTTGTTTTTTGATTGATTAAAACCTATAAGTAATATTTGGAATAAAAGAATTTTAATTTATTTAAGATGAATTAAATATTTATTATCCTCTAAGTATTATCTAGAAAATATTAAAGAAAAAAAAATAGAAGAAATTAAAAAATTAGAGGAAGAGTTAGCTAATTCATTTAGAAGTTATATACAATACAACAAAGAAAAGATAAAAGAAGTTTGAGGTGAGGCTAAATTAAAGGCTATGGAGTTATGAAACTTTTATGCAAAAGGGGATAATTTAAACTTATATTCATATTTGTTTTTTGATAAAATGTTAGGTGTTGATACTGTTAAATTTCCTACTAGAGGAAGAAATTATTCTGATAAAATAAAAATAATTGATGATGTTTTGAAGAAATGAGAAATAAAAGAGAGCTTTTTAGATAGATGAATAAGCTTAGAAAGAGCACATTATGATTTAAGTTATTTGTTTTGAGATAAATTATGGTTTAGAAATATGTTAAAAAAATAAAAACTTCAGTTTAATAGTGAACTGAAGTTTTTATTTTTTTAATCTTCAACTATAAAATCTATATTTTTAAAATATTTTGAAACTTTATTAATAAAAAATGGTCTAATATCAATACTAGCATTACTTATTAATTGTTCGTTTATAAGTATATTCTCTGCTTTTTCTTTATCTATTCAACTTATTATTTGTTTAAGTCTATTTATATAATTATTATTTTGATCTTTAAAATTATATTCTATATTATATTCAACTTCTAAAGTAGCTTTTATTCTTAACGGATTTTTTAATCTATAAATTATTCATATTTTTGGATAAATATTTATAGAATTATTATTTATATCTAATAATTTTTCTTTTTCAGATAATAATGATTTTTCAATAATACTTTTTAATTTAGATATTACAGAACTTATATTAAAAGCATAAGTTTTAACGGTTATTTCTCATTCTATTATAAAAGATTCTATTTCATCTCAAATATTTAACTCAGGTAGTATAATATTTATATCTGTAAATTCATAAATATTATCTATCTTTAGTATTTGGTATGTGATATTGGATTCTTTATTTTTTAAAAATATTTGTTTTTGTAACTTTTTGATTGCTTCTTTTTTTAAATTTTGAATAAAAATTTGTTTACTATTTTTTAAATCATCTTTTCATAATATTTTTATAAATATATCATTTCATCAGGATATTTCTGTTAAAGTTCTTGCAAATATATTTTTTTGATCTTCTTTTTTTAATCAAGGAAGAATTAATATAGTATTAATTCTTTTTATATTTGATTTTATCCCTGATATCTCTCAATTTTTATCTTTAAGTTTAGCTATAATTTCAACTTCTTTTTTTCAAGGAATTAATGTTCAAGCTTTATTTTTTATAGCAGGAGGAATATTAACCCAGTATTTAGTTTCATATATTATTCAATTTTTAGATTCTAATCTTGTTTTAGGTAAAAGTTTAATTTCTGTTGTTAATTTATTTATAAACTCTACTTTTCAAGTAGCTATATATTTATTATCTTGTTTGATTCATGTAGTTTTTATTATTTTTTTTATATTTATAGTTTGGCTAAAAGGTATAAGTTCTATTTTATTATTTTTTATATTTTTGTTTTCTTCAAAAATAAAGTTATGTGCTTTTGTTTTTACTTGAATATCAGGAGTTATATAAACATAAGTTTTACTTAATGCAAAGAAAAAAATATAAAAAAATATAAGTATAGCTAGTATTAATATGCTTATAAAAATAGAAATATGTGTTTTTTGTTTATAGTATTTTAAAAAATGTTTTCTAGGATCAAGTGGTTTTTGTGATTTTAAAAAAATAGTTATTAATTTTCTTATTTCATATTTAAAATATTCAAAAAAACTATAGTTATATTTTAAAAGATCTTTCTGTTCTATAAAATTAGAATTTTTAATTATACTATATTTGAATCATAATTTTTTTCATATTTTTTTTGATAATATATCTGATGTAGCAATAATAACTTTTTTATCTCCTATTATATTTTTTATACTTTGTAAAGCTACTTTATTATATAATATATGGTGTCAAAAAGGAAATTCTAAAATAATCTTTTTTTCATTATTTGTATTTTTTTGTATTTTATTAATTACATCAAATAGATTGTCAGTTTTTTTAATTCTTATCATTAATTTGTTGAAGGAATATAAATATATTTTAAATTATACAAACAAAAAAAAAATACCAAAAACTTTTTGGTATTTTTTTTATGAAAAATTAGTTAACTTCTTCTTCATTAGCTTCATCAGTAGTTCAAGTATTAGTATCAGTAGCTTCATCAGTAGCTCAAGTGTTAGTATTTGTAGCTTCATCAGTAGCTCAAGTGTTAGTATTTTCAGATATTTCAGTATTAGTACCTGTACCTGTAGTTACTTTATTAGTTTCTCCACAAGATGTTAATAAAACTAAAGAAGAAAGAATCATTAATGTAATAATTTTTTTCATAATATATATAAAATTATAAAATATAAAAATATTGAAGATAATATCTTCAAAACAGAACTATTATATAAAAAATTATAATAGTTCAAGTTTAATTCTATATACTTACTGTTTTTTTTGTTTTTAATTAATAAAATGGTAGAAAAAAAAGTGTTTTTTTTGATTTTTAATTTGAAAAAAAAAGAAAACTAAGTATAAAATAGAATATATATTATTTTATACTTAATTTTTATAATTATGATTAGAAATAGAGGTGATAATTTGTTAAAAAGTTTAAAAGATTATGCTATACCATTATTAGCTTTTATTTTGATTTTATTTTTATTTTATAGTATATTTTCATGACCGAATGATGAAAAAAATAATATTAAAAAAGGTGATAATGAGGTTATAATTACCTCAGAAGCTCAAGTTATATTGTGATCAGAAGATTCTAAAGCTTATATAATTTATGAAAGCTGAAAAAAAGTAGAGATTGAAGAAAATATAATAATTGGTAAATCTGAAAAAATTATAGTAGAAGAAGGGAATATTATTATTGAATTTCCTTATATAGCTAATATTAAATTATCAAAAAATTGAGAATTTACTTATAAAGCAGATTGAAGTTTTTATTTAGAATCATCAGATTTATGGGTTGAAGCATTGAAAGATATTGATATATTTATGAATGATGCTATAGTTTCAGTACCATTATGAAGTATTGCTAACTTAAATCAAAATCAAATTGAAGCAAAGATATATTCAATAGATGGAATTATAGGTATTTCAACATTATCAGGAGTTAAGTCTACTTTATCCTCAAGTAATCAAATTATAATAAAAAATAGTGAATCAATAAAAGAGGATATTGATTTAGAATCTTTAAAATCTCCAATTGATGATTATTTTAAATTATCAAAGTGGTTTAAATATAATTGATGAGAAAAATTATTAAAAAGTAATGAAAGTGAAGAAAGTAAAAAATTAATAACATCAACAGGTTCTTTAATAAAAGAAAATACAAATTCTTTAATCACTTTTGATGATATTGCAGATGAATCATATGTTAATATTAATCCAATAGACTTAAAATGAAGATATTCTAGTTTAGAAATTTGAAAAATAACAATAAACAATAAAGAGGTTTATTTAGATTCTGAATTATCTACATTTTCATTAAAATGATTTAATTTAAATCTTAAGACTAATGATTTAATTATTAAACTTTTTGATCATAATCAAAATATTATTTGAAAAAAGATTTTAACTATTTATTCAAATAATTCTTCAGTTGTAGAAGATAATACAATACCAGTTACTCCTTATAATTTAGAAAATTTTAAAGTAAATCCAGCAAATTTTATTATTTATGAACCGACAAAAACATGAAAAATAACTACAACAAGTTCAAGATTAACTATTAAAGGTAAGGTTATAGATGATAATGTTTCAAATGTTGTTATTAATAATTATACATTAAAATCATATAATGGTTCAACTTGGAGATATCATGCATGGATTGAACAGGAAACATTAAAGGAATGAGTGAATACTTATGAAATTAAGTATTTAAATAAAGATTGAATAGTTATTTATAAAGAATATTACTCTATATATAAAGAAATAAAAAAAATAGAAAGTAATATACCAGAAAAGATAGTAGGTGTTATTAGTTCTGAAATAAATATTGATTAAAAAAATACTTAAATTATAATTTAAGTATTTTTTTTTGAATTAAATGTTTTTAATCTTTATAAATTATAATATTTAATGTATCTTTAAGTATATTTTTATTTGTAAATTCTAATGTTAACTCTACTTTATATTTTCAAGGTTTATTATAATTATGTTCTGGATTTAATTGAGTAGAAATTTTTCAATCTCAGAAATCCCATAAATAAGTTCATACTTCTCAAATAGAATTCTCTGCAGTAAAATCAATTACTTGTCCTACTGGAGCTTTTTTAAAACTTGATTTTATTTTTGCAGATTGAGGAGTAGGTTTAAGTATTAATTTTTTTGTAATAAAATATTCTTTTCAATCTTTTGTTACAACTTTTAATTTTACCATATAATCTCAATGTTCGATATATTTATGTCAATTATTTCTTCAATCTCTTTCTTCAGGAGGAGTTCAATCTCAATAATCAAATATAAATTTATCAATATCTTTTCATTTAACTTTTGATTCAGATGCATCAAAAGTTACAATAACAGGAATATAAGAATTTGTTTTTACAATTTTTAAATCTAATAAAGCTTCTTTTTCAAGAGATACAATATGAACGGTTTCTATAACATCTATTTCTTCTGTTTGTAAATCTCTATTAAAGAAAGTATATTTAACTTTAAAACTATGATTTCATTCAGTATGTACCTTATAAGAAGTTGTTAATCACATTGTTTCAAAGTTTCCATCATAATCTAAATCCCAAGAAACTTCTTTTAATCAATATTTACTATTTAATGCTCTTATTTTTCTAGCATTTAAATTTAGAATAGTGGGAGATCATATATCTTCTAAAAAATATGTATTACTATTACTTTCATAAATAATATCTTTTTTATATTCTAATTCTTCATTATCCATTACAAAAATTAGTTTTGTTTTTAAAGCAAGTTGTTTTTTTACTATAACTTTTTTTATAAAAATTTGTTTTTTATTGTTGGAATCAGTAATTATAAGCTTTATTTCATGCTCTCATGATTTTTTAAATTCATATTTTTGTTCACTAGATAATTCTAAATCACTTAGATTTGCATCTTTTTCGAACCTTATAATTTTACTTTCATTATCATCATCAAAATCTTCTATTTGCCATTCATATTTAGTAATATAGGCCTCTCAATCTTTTGTTCTAGGATTTTTAAAAATAAAATTATATTTTCTATCATATTCTTCATCTTTAATCATTTCTATTTCTCAAGATATGTTATTATTATCTCATTTTGAAATAATAAAAATTTTATCTAATCATTCTTTTTCTTCTCATCAAGTTATAATTTTTATTCAGTAATAAACCTCTCATTCAAAAATATTTTTTGAATTATATTCATATTTTGTTAATACAGACTTACTAAGAGATTTACTAACTATTTTGTTTATTTCATTGTCATCTTTTCATTCTAATGAGGGAATATAGTACCATTTAATTTTTCATAAATGTCTTAAATCATTTGCATTAAATGTAAACTGAGAACCTCCATTATCTAATTTTTTTTCTTTGATTATTACAACATTATTTATATTTATTGTTCATATAAATTTTTCTATAGAATTTTCTTCAGAACTAATATCTAATCATTTTATAGTTAAATTAACAGAGGACAATCATTTATTTTTAAATTCATATATAAATTCATAATCATTACTTGCTTTCTCAATTCTGTCTCATTCTATATCCCAAATTATTTTTTGAGGAGTAAATCATTCATCTAATAATTTTTGTATAAATTCATTTATATTAAATCTAATAGTAACAGGTCATATTAAATTTTCATTTACATTTAATTTTGAATCTTCTTCAGTAAATAAAGGGGATATATATTTAGAATTATCAAAATATTCAACCTTTCAATAATTTAATCATTTTAATTCTTGAATCTTTTTAGCCAAAAAAATCCAGGTAAGCATAGTAATTATTGCTAATATTAAGAATAATAATGAAATCATCATTTTATTTATTTTTTGTTTTTTAAATTCTTTTTTGGTTAGAAGAGTTTTATATGAAAATATAAATAAAAATATTATTTCAACAAATATAATAAAACCAAAAATTAAGTTAACGATAAAAGCAGCAAAATTTTTAATTTTATTAGTATCTACACCTAAGTTGTTAAAAAATTGTAGATCACTAACAGATGATGAATTCATTAAAACAATAGTAATAAAAACACCTCAAAGTATAAAAGTTGTAAATAATAATCATGTAAAAATATACATCATTTTTGTAAAACTCATTTTTTCCTTTTTCTTTTTAATACTTGCTTTTTTGGTAGCAATAACTTTAAAAAATAGTTTTTCTCATTTAATTCAAGGACTCGTTTTAGAAACAATTTTAAATAAAGCTTTATTTATATTAATTTCTCAAACTCATTCTTGAGATTTTGAATTTTCTTCTACTTTTAATTTAGTTAAAGCTTTAGCCTTAAGTAATATATTAGTATAGATAGGGAATTTGATATATTTAACTTCTTTTTCTATATTATCTTTTTTGAAAATTACTTTAATTTTATAATCATCTGGTTCTAATATAAAAAAGTCATATTCTTTACTGATTAAATATTTAATTAAAAACTCTAAAGAGACTATATTTATATCAAAGACAGTTTCTTTTTTATTATTTATTTTTTCTTCATCAGAAATTGTAACTTCATTTTTATTACTTTTATCTATAGATACTTCACTATCAAATATATCTTCTTTTTCTTCCTTAGGGGCTATTTCTATACTATTTTCAGTTATATTTTCTTCTTTAGTTGTTGTATGTTTTTGAGTTTTATCTAATTCTACTAAAGACTTCTTTTCATTTAATACATTACTATTTTCAGAATCATCTAAAATATCTATTTTTTTCTTAAAAGAATTATAATTTTTATTTATTTCTTTTTCATTAGATTTATCTTGATTTTCTAGGTCAAAATTCATTTTTGAAGGATCAAACATAGTTTTATATAATTATTATTTAAATACTTATATATGATATCATACTTTTTATATAAAAACAAAAATAATTCAAAAAATGAGATTGACAATTACTTTGATTGCTATTAACTTTAAAGTTAATAAAAAAGTATAGTTTTTTTAATAATTGCTGGACACAAATTAGAAAAATTCTTTCAATCAAAGATACTTAAGTTTGGTACCGGTTCCTAAAAATAAAAAGTTAAGCTTAAAAACCGGTACCGAATTAATTACCTCATATAAAGATCAATAGTATTTTTTAAACTAATTTAATCAAAATATTTTCTTTCTCATAAATATCACTTTTTATTTTTTCAATTCAATTTATTAACTCATTTCTTTTTTCAAAATCAAAATCTCAATTATTTTCTTGTTCTTGAATAAAATCGTTATATTCATTTTCATTTATAACAAGATTATTTTTTAATTTTTTTAGTCATTCTAAAATTTCTTCTTTATATTTTTTAGAGATTCAAGTTAATTCAGAAAAATTATAGTTTTTTTATATAATCTTCATTAAAAATATCAAAATCTTCTCTATCTTCTAAGTTATAGTTCCATTTATTATTTATATAAATTTTTACCTCATCAGTATTTTTTAGTTTAGTAATTTCAATTAATCATCAAATAATTTTTTGTCATTGTTTATCACTATTTTTTATAAATCCTTCTAAACCTTTTGCTTTTAATTTTCAATCTTTTAGAGTAAATCAACTTTTAGGGTCAAAAATTCAAATAGTTCAGTCTTTAAAATAAACTATAAAATCAGGATAAAATGCTTGTTTTTCTCAATTTTCATCAATATATGGAATTGCAAAAAATACTTCTGA
>Ga0256827_10002490_pt1 | contig 11846 bp, 9 predicted proteins | sample CV84metaG_FD_185977 | JGI IMG/M metagenome (GOLD analysis project Ga0256827, IMG submission 185977) | Hydrothermal vent microbial communities from East Pacific Rise, Pacific Ocean - CV84 | ecosystem: Environmental > Aquatic > Marine > Hydrothermal vents | place: Pacific Ocean: East Pacific Rise... | reverse complement strand
TAACCAAACCTGTTCTATCTTTTCCTGCTACACAATGAATAGCTATTGCATTATTTGAATTTAAAATAGTTTCAAAAATTAACTTCATTTCTTTTTTACATGCTTTTAAGAAAAAATAATACGCTTTATCTTCATTAGACAAACTATCGTCTAATTCATTTTTAAACCATTCTGGTTGGTTCCATGGATCAAAATGAGCTTTTACATAATTAAATTTTGAAATAAATTCATTGTCATATTTATGCTCCAATCTCTCTCTTTCAGCACGTAAATCAATTATAGTTTTAATATTTAGTTCTGAAAGAAATTTTTCAATTTCTTGATATTTATTTTTTGTAAATGTTACTGTCCTATATATTAATTTCTCTTTTATAGTAGTATTATACTTTGCAATATCTCTAAAATTTTCTATGTCCATAATTAAGCTGGTTTACGCATTACGCAGGTTTTACAAAGAGGCTTTTGTTTATAGTTTTTTACCAAATCATTATAAATATCGCTATTTAATACTTGGGTTAAACTTGTATTTGAGTAATTACCAAAATCGCCTAAACTATTACGTTGTTCATCTGGTGCACAACAAGGAGAAATTTTTCCTGTTGCCGATACCCAAAGTTCTTTTTCTAAAAACGGGCAGTTGTATTCATAAGGAACTTCGTTGCTTTCTTCGGGTTTTAAATAATTTATTTGTTCTAACAATATTTTCTCACCATTGGGCTTTTTATAGGTGTCAATTGCTTTGTATGCTTTATCAACAATATTGTTCCATAACTCCATTGATTTTGCATCTTTTTTAAAAGATAAATCTTTTATCTCTTCAAAATGTGTCCATAAATGATGTCCTTTAATTCGGTCAATATCAAGTTCTGCTGCTAATTTTATTATATCAAACAATTCGTGCATATTATTTTGCATAAAAGTTAGTTGTAGCGTAATTCTACTGTAATATCCTGTTTCTTTGTAATATTTATTTCTAAATTCAACAAACGCACGAATATCTGCAATTTGTTTTTCAAAGTTTAATCCTTCCATTATGCTTTCGGCAGTTTGCTTTGTTGCTCCGTTTAATGATATTTTGGTATCGCTTGTAACAGGGATTATTAGTTCTGCCCATTCTTGAACAGTTCTACTTGGAAAAGTTCCGTTAGTAGTAAGGTTAATTTTAATATTATATTCTCTTGCCAATAAAAAGAATTTATCAATATCTTTATACATTAAAGGTTCTCCCATAGTAGAAGGGATAATTTCTTTAACGCCTAATTGTTTTGCTTCTGCAAAAATTTTATCAATCCAATCAGAAGGCATTCTTCTGAATTTAACACCTTCTTTATTTAAAAGATTTGCTTTAAAATCGCTGTATTTACTATGTTCTTCGCACATTATACAGTTTAAATTACAATCTTCGGGATTGGTATCTACTGTTATTCTAAAAAGTTTATTCATTATTTTGTATCTCCTTATATTTTTTAATTAGTTCCTTACAATGTTTTTTAATATTTGGTATTTCTCCATTATCGGAGTATAAATACCCTCGTTGCCCTAATTCTTTCATTTTTTGCTGATTATCAACAGCAAATTGAAGTTTTTCGCTTAATGATTTTTCATCTCTATGTTTAAATAATAGTCCGTTAACATTATCTGTTACATATTCCTTCATTCCTCCGAAATCTGCTGTAATTACGGGTATTTTACACGATTGAGCTTCGTGAATAACCAAAGGTGAGTTTTCTCCCCAAATTGAAGGAACTACAATACAATGCACATTGCTAAAAACAACTTCGGCAAGATTTTGATTTATGTATTCGCCACAAAATTCAATTGGATTTTCACTTGTCTTTGCCATTTCTTTTAATGCCAATGTATTCTGTCCTTGTTCTCTACCAAAAATTTTCAAGCGTGCTTTACCTTTAATATTTTTAAAGGCACTTATAAGCAAATTAATTCCCTTTGCAGGAATGTGAGTACCAATATAACCAAAAGTAAATTCTTCTGATTTACAGGTTTCAACGGGTTGTAAATAATGAGTTGGGAAGCCATAATCTAAATAAAAAATCTTTTCTATCGGAATACCAAAATCATTAATATATCTGTTCATTAAATATTTTGATGGTGCGTGAAATAAATCAATTTTATTTATTAATTTTTTAAATTCATTCATTCTTGTTGCCACCCAATTTGTCCAATAACTTGTATCAAACTCTGAATTAATACCCGATTGATACATTTTGTAACAAGAATTTGCACATTTTCTATTTTCCTGCTTATCGCAAAGTTGAAATAAATTTCCACCATCAAAGTTACGTTGTAAAAACTGCCCTCTCGGACACATTAACCAAAAATCGTGTAAAGTATAAAGTATTGGAATATCCATTTTTTTTAATTCATCTACAATACCAATTGAAAGATGATTTAAATGCCCTATATGAGCAATATCGGGTTTAATTTCTTTTAATAATTCGTTAAATTTCTCATTAATTATCTGATGATTATAACCATCTTTTCCTCTTGACATATTAACATAAACAAAATCAATATTATCTTTTGTTTCTTTTCTAAACCTAAAATCCAATTCATATTCGTTTTCCTCACGAGTAAAAACCGTTACTTTATTCGTTTTTTTCAACTCATCTACAATCGACTGACTGTAAACTTCTGAACCTGCATTATAATTTGGAGGATAACCGTGTATTATTTTTAGTATATGCATAATTTTCTTTTTGAAAAGAGAAGGCATATTGCCCTCTCTTAATTTTCACAATCAATTAATCTCTATCTTCCCAATCTTCTGGTCTTTCATCCTCACCTCTCGATTGCCAATAAGCATCGTTATTGTCATTTAATTGATCCGCATGATTGTCAAGCTCATCTTGACTGTAATCATAATCATCATTTAATCCCATAATTAAAAATTTAAAAGGTTTATAAAATAATTGTATTAATTCAAAATCCAAAAGAAATAAATATTATAATTAAATTCTTGAATACGCATTTATTTTCATATATTTACGCATCATTTTACATAACAATTATGAAAAATCAACCTAAAAAGCGAAAAAACGAACTTGAGAAATTAAAATTAATGATGAACTATCCTGGTAGATTCCCAATTCTATTACTGGGTAATACAGGAGTAGGAAAAACACATTGGTTAATTGAAATAAACAAAAAAGAAGTTAAAGAGTTTAAAAATAAAATAAAATTTATAAATTCAGGACTTGTAATAAATAATCAAGAATATTGGGAAAATGAATTAAAAAAAGCAGATAAATCTTTTTTAGTAATTAAGGATATTGAGAAGTTAGATAAAATAAGTCAAGAATTATTATTTGATGCACTATCTACAACAGATGGGAAATATGGTTTTAATAAAAAAAAAATAGAAACCAGAATTATTTTTACTTCAATATTTTCAATAGATAAATTAAGAGATGACAGGCGATATTTATCTGCTAAATTTTTTGATCGAATTAGTCAATTTGTAGTTATACTTCCAAACTTTGAAAAAACTCAAAGAAATATTTATGAGGATTTTAAAGCAACTTGGGATAAATTCTTTAAAGATATATCTGAATACAAGGAACTTTACCCTAAATCACAAGAATTTATTACTTGGCTAGAAAGAGAGGCATATCGTTTACACGGGAATTTTAGAGATTTGGACAAAATCGTTATCAATTGGAATTTACATCAGTTATCTTATAAAAATCCAAAAGAAAAAGAATTAGAAATATTAGAGCTTTTAAAAAAAGATTTTAAAGAATTGTTACACAATCCTTCTCGAAAAATATATGAAGACAACACATTTATATTTAGAGAAGATACTGATTATGGGGATTTATTGAATGATTTTAAAAGAAAATTAAAAAAATGGGCATTAGCATATAATAATAATGATAAACATAAAACAGCCAGAATGTTAAAAATAAGCCATAGAACAATGGAACGATGGACTTAATCCCAAAATCAAATAAATAACAATATTGATTAATTGTTTCTCCACAAATATTCAAGTTTTCTTCTTAACCTCTATAATAATTATTACATTTGAGGAATAGCAAATTTATTATACAAAATATGGCAAAAGCAGATATAGATTTCGAGCAAGAATTGTGGAAAGCAGCAAATGAATTGAGGGGTGCTGTTGCCGAAAATCAGTATAAAGATTATGTTCTGTCATTAATCTTTTTAAAACACATGTCGGAGCGATACCAACACAGACGCGATGAATTAAAAATATTAGTAAAAGATAAAAAATCGGATTATTACACAAGCGACACAGCCGAAATTGATTATGTGCTAGAAGACCCCGACGAATATTTATCGAAGAACACATATATTTTACCCAAAGAAGCTACTTGGGAATATCTAAAAGAAAACGCTGAACAAGACGATATTAAAGTAAAAGTTGACGATGCTTTTGAATTAATGGATAATGCCATTTCGCAAACACGCGACGATTTAAAAGGTATATTACCCCGTATTTTTGTAAAAAGTCAATTATCTGCAACACAAGTTAGAGGTATAATAAATTTATTTTCACACAAAAAGTTTTCCGAACTTGAAAATCCCGAAAGCGATGTACTTGGACGTATTTACGAGTATTACATTGGCAAATTTGCCATTGCCGAAGGTTCGGGTGCAGGGCAATTTTTCACACCAGGCAGTATTGTTCGTTTGTTAGTAGAAATGTTAGAGCCATACCAAGGTAAAATTTTCGATGCTGCTTGTGGTTCCGGTGGTATGTTTGTGCAATCGCTTAAATTTTTACAGCAACACGGTGGCGATAAAAAGAATATTTCTATTTACGGGCAAGAGCGATACGATGGAACTTTACGTTTATGCAAAATGAACTTAGCTTTACGCGACTTGTCTTTTGATGTAAGAATGGGCGATTCACTTTTAGAAGATAAATTTCCAGATTTAGAAGCCGATTATATTTTAGCTAATCCACCATTTAATGTTAGCGGTTGGCACCCCGAAGATTTACCCGAAAACGATCCGCGTTTGTTTGGCCCTAAAGAAGAATTTACTACCGATGGCAGTGCCAATTTTATGTGGATGCAAACTTTTTGGAGCCACTTAAGTCCAACAGGAACAGCTGGTATTGTTATGGCAAACGGAGCTATGACATCTAACAACAAAGGCGAAAAGAATGTGCGACAATATATGGTAGATAACAATATGATTGACTGTATTGTACGTTTACCCGACAAACTGTTTTTAACCACAGGAATTCCTGCTTGTATTTTCTTTTTAAGCAAAAACCGCGATGGTAAAGATACCAAATATCGTAAACGAGAAAACGAAATTTTGTTTATAGATGCAGCTAAAATGGGCGATATGGCAAGTCGTAAACTTAGAGTGTTTAACGACGAAACCATTAATAAAATAACCGATACTTACCACACTTGGCGAAACACAGAAAATACAGATGCTAAGTTTGAAGAACAACTCGGTTTTGCCTATTCTGCAACACTTGAAGAAGTGCAAAAACAAGACTATAAACTAACACCGGGAATTTACGTAGGAACTGAAGCCGAACTTGATGATGGTATTCCTTTTGAAGAAAAAATGCAAATATTAAAAGCCGAACTTAAAGAACAATTTGCTAAAAGCAATGAATTGCAAAAGCAGATTACCGAGAATTTTAAATTATTATAGAATACCTTAATATGGAAAACAAACTAGCAAATACAGAAAATAGTTATAAAGGTTTAGTATCGCATATTTCCGAAATCTATATACAGGGTAGAGAAAAAGCAAGCATTGCTGTTAATACCCACTTGGTAAACACTTATTGGAAAATAGGACAATATATTGTTGAATTTGAACAAAAAGGAAAAGAACGAGCAGAATACGGAACCGCATTGCTTAAAGAACTCTCAAAAGATTTAAAACTGCAACATGGCAAAGGCTTTAGCTTAAGTAATATTAAGAGAATGAGACAGTTTTATATAGAATTTCCAAAAGGTGCGACAGCGTCGCACCTTTTGGGATGGTCGCATTTTGTTGAAATTCTTAAAATTAATGATAAGCTAGAAAAAGGGTTCTATTTAAATCAAACCATTAACGAAAAATGGTCGGTGCGTGAACTTATACGTCAAAAAAAATCGTCATTATATTTAAGACTAGCAGCATCAAAAGATAAAAAAGGCATTTTAGAACTATCTAAAAAAGGACAAATAAAAAACCTTATAGAAACTCAACTTATTAACGATAATGGATAAAATACACCTAATAAAAATAATTGAAAAGGGCGAAAACATAAATGTTGAGTTTAAAAAATCAAAAAATAAACTAAACAAAGATGTATTCGAAACTGTTTGTGCTTTTCTTAATCGCACAGGTGGGCATTTATTTTTAGGTGTTGATGATGACGGAACTATTCTTGGTATAGATGAAGATGCAATAGAGAGCATAATAAAAAACTTTACCACACAGTGCAACGACCCACTCAAGCTAGAACCTGCAATTCATTTATACCCTGAGGTTTTTAATATTGAGGATAAAAAGATAATGCATATTTTAGTTCCTGAAAGTTCGCAGGTACACAATACAGTAAAACGAATTTTCGACCGAAATAACGAAGGTGATTTCGATGTAACAAAAAATCAATCGCATATTTCTCAGCTTTATATACGAAAACAAAGCATATTTACCGAAAACAAAGTTTTTCCTTATGCAACTGTCAACGATTTAGAACCTCGTTTATTACAACGTGCACGTATTAGAGCCAAAAACGAAAATAACGGTTCGCACCCTTGGTTCGAAATGAGCGATTTAGAATTACTAAAAAGTGCTCAACTCTACAAAAAAGACTTACAAACAGGCAAAGAAGGAATTACACTGGCTGGTATTCTGCTTTTTGGTAAAGACCAAACCATATTAAGTGCACTAACATATCACCGAATAGATGCTATTTTACGACGTGATAATCTTGACCGTTACGACGACAGAGACGATATAAGAACAAACCTGCTCGATAGTTACGACAGGTTGATGGCATTTATAGACAAACATTTGCCCGATCCTTTTTATTTGGAAGGCGATGTTCGTATAAGTTTACGAAACAAAATTTTTAGAGAAGCTGTTGCTAATATTCTGATACATAGAGAATATTCTAATATTTTTCCTTCAAAAATGATTATTGAAAAACACAGAGTTGTATTCGAAAATGCAAACCGCCCTAATGGTTCGGGCTTAATAGACCCTAATAATTTTTCGCCTTCGCCAAAGAACCCAATTATTGCAAGAGTATTTAAAGAAATTGGCTTTGCCGACGAATTAGGCTCTGGTGTTCGAAACCTCTTTAAATATACCTCGGCTTATTCTAAAGGCGGAACACCCGAACTTAGAGAAGGAGATATCTTTAAAGTTTCTATTCCTACGGATATAGAAAGTATTAAAGAAAACATTGACGGAACTATTGACGGAACTACTGACGGAACTATTGAGGGAGCTACTGACGGAACTATTGAGGGAGCTATTGAGGGAACTATTGAGGGAACTATTGAGGGAACTATTGAGGGAATATCTAAAATTGTTAAACAAAAATTAATAGTATTATTAGTAGTAATATTAAAACAAGAAGGAAAAAGAATACCTGAATATTCTGAAATAACAGGATATAATTATAAAAGTGTGGAACGATATTTTCAATTATTACGTAATGCAGGTTTAGTTGAATATAAAGGGGAGGCAAATCAAACAGGAGGTTATTATATTACACAATTATTAAAAGACAAGTTAAATGAGAAATAATCTTTTTAAATATACCTCGGCTTATTCTAAAGGCGGAACACCCGAACTTATTGAAGGCGATATATTTAAAGTTTCTATTCCTACGGATATAGAAAGTATTAAAGAAAACATTGACGGAACTGTGGAGAAAACTAGGGAGAAAACTGTGGAGAAAACTGTGGAGAAAACTAGGGAGAAAATAATTAAGTTAATAACGATAAACAAAAATATTACAATAGCAGAAATGGCCGTTGACATTGGTTTATCAACAAGAGCAATAGAAAAACAAATTGCTAAATTAAAAGATAATAATATTATTAAACGTATTGGTTCTGATAAGAATGGATACTGGGAAATAAGTTCGGTGTAAAGTTCGGTGTAAAGTTCGGTGTAAAGTTCGGAGTAAATAAAAAAACTGTGGAAGAAATAGAAAGGCTTGGTAGTAAGTTGGTAGAAAATAATTATAAATAAATGCAAAATAACTGGAAAAAATATAAGTTTTCAGAACTATATGATGTAGCTTCTGGATTATCAAAATCAAGAGATCAATTTGGATTTGGAAGTCCTTTTGTAACGTTTAGAAATGTATTTTATAATTATTTTCTTCCTAATAAACTCGGAGAACTCGCAAATACAAATAAAAAAGAACAAGAAAGAGGTTCTGTAAAAAAAGGAGATGTATTTTTAACAAGGACAAGTGAAACATTGCATGAATTAGGAATGAGTTCAGTTGCGTTAAAAGATTATCCAAATGCAACATTTAATGGATTTTGTAAACGATTAAGATTAAAGGACAATGTTAAAGATTTAGTAGACCCCGTTTTTATTGGATATTACCTAAGAAGTAATCATTTTAGAAATGAGGTGTCTAAATATGCAACAATGACAACAAGAGCAAGTTTAAATAACACGTCAATAAATTCATTAGAAGTAAAATTACCTTCAATAAATGAACAAATTAAAATAGGAAAAGTATTAAAATCACTTCACGATAAAATAGAATTAAACCTAAAAACCAACAAAACACTCGAAGAAATGGCTATGGCGCTTTACAAAAACTACTTTGTAGATTTTGAGCCATTTAAAAACAAGCCTTTTATTGATAGCGAATTGGGGAAAATACCGCAGGGCTGGGAAGTGAAGAGAATTGGGGAGATTTGTAAGTTAGAGATGGGGCAATCGCCAAAATCAAAATATTATAATAAAGATAAAAATGGATTACCATTTCATCAAGGTGTTAAAGATTATGGATTACGTTTCCCAGAAGATATTACATATTCGACTGAGGGAACAAGAAAAGCCAAAGAAGGAGATATTTTGTTTAGCGTAAGAGCACCTGTTGGAAGATTAAATATTGCAAAAAATGAAATAATCTTAGGTCGTGGTATTGCCAGTTTAAGTATGAATAATTTTGATAATAATTTTTTGTTTTATGCTTTAAAGAATTTTTTCACAAAAGACGATATAATAGGTGATGGAACCGTATATAAATCAGTAAATAGAAATGAAATAAGTTCATTAAAATTTATATTTCCAACAGATAAAATAATCTCAGATTTTAATAATGAAGTTAGTATTTTAGATAATTTATATTTTAATAAAAATAAAGAAATTCAAACCCTAACAAAAACAAGAGATACCTTATTACCCAAATTAATATCGGGCGAAATAGAATTAAAACAAGCCGAAGAAGAACTAAACTAAATGCTATGTTAAAAGAAGCCAATATAGAAAACGCAGCCATAGAGTGGTTACAGTCCTTAAACTACCAATACCAACACGCCAACGAGATAGAACGCGATTTTAGCAAGGTAGTTTTAGAGGATAAACTCAGCAGTTTTATAGCCAAAAACTATCCGCAACTTCCTGCCGATGTGCAAAAACAAGCATTAAAAGAATTTACCATAAACCAAGGAGCCGATTTGCCACATCGCAACCGCAATTTTCATTTAAAACTTTCGAAAGGCATAGATATTTCGTGGAAAGACAGCCAAGGCAACGAAAAAGCCGAGCATATCTACGCCATAGATTTTAAAAACCCCGAGAATAACGAGTTTTTGGCGGTCAATCAGTTTGTTATTACAGGCAAAAACAGGCGTATTCCCGATTTAATTATTTTTATAAACGGTTTGCCATTGGTGGTTTTCGAGTTTAAAAATTGGTTTTCGGAAGATGCCACCGAAGAAAACGCCTACAATCAAATACAGCATTACAAAAAAGATATTTCTACGCTTTTCGAGTACAATGCCTTAACGGTAATTTCCGATGGCGAAAAAGCCAAACACGGAATGTTTTCGTCGAGTATGGAGTGGTTCGCCGCTTGGAAATCGATAAACGGAAAAGATACCGTACAAGACGATTTCGAGTTACACACCTTGCTAAAAGGATTGTTTCCCAAAGAGCGTTTGCTGTCTTATATCAAACATTTTATTTTTCACGAAGACCACAACGGAAAACTTATAAAAAAAGGCGCAAAATACCATCAGTTTTTTGGGGTTAACTTAGCCGTTGCCTCTGCCACAAAAGCCATTAAGCCTATTGGCGATGGTCGTATTGGCGTTATTTGGCACACGCAAGGCTCGGGCAAAAGTATATCAATGGCAATTTACACAGGCATTTTGCGTCAGTTACCCGAACTAAAAAACCCCACCATAGTGGTGCAAGTTGACCGCAACGATTTAGATTTTCAATTATACGAAAACTTTGTTTTGGCAAAAGATTTAGTGGGCGAAGTGCAACACGCCACCAGCACCGATAATCTACGCCAATTACTATCCACAGGCAGTGGAGGCGTTATTTTTACCACCATAGAAAAATTCCGTTTAAAATCGGGAGAGTTCGGCACAGAGAACGAAAACGAACACCCTATTTTGTCGGAACGCGAAAATATAATTGTAATGGCCGACGAGGCACACCGCACACAATATGGTTTGCTCGATGGCTACGCCGCCAATCTGCGACAAGCCCTGCCCAATGCGTCTTTTATTGGTTTCACAGGCACACCCGTAGATTCAAAAGATACCGATACGGTTGAGGTTTTTGGTGATATTATTCATACCTACGACATAAAACAAGCCGTTGAGGATAAGGCAACGGTAGAAATATTTTACGAGCCACGCTTGGCAAAACTACATCTCGAAAACGAAGATATAGACGAAGAAGTGGACGAAATAACCGAGCCCAACGAAGACAGCAATTTCTTAAAATGGGCTGCCATAGAAGATGCCGCAGGTTCGGCCGATAGAGTAAACAAAATTGCTGTCGATATTTTAAAACATTACAGCAACCGAACAGCCACGCTCGAAGGTAAAGCAATGGTGGTTTGTATGAGCCGTCGCAATTGCGTAAAAATGTACGATGCACTAACAGCCCAGCCCAACTGTCCCGAAATTGCTGTAATAATGACAGGCAATATATCAAAAGACCCCGAGGCGTGGAACCAACACATACGCACCAAAGATGCCAGCGAGGCCATCAAAAAACGCTTTAAAGACCCCGACGATCCGCTAAAAATGGTTATTGTTCGCGATATGTGGCTCACAGGTTTCGATGCACCCGCCATACACACTATGTATGTAGATAAAATAATGAAAGGTCATAACCTGATGCAAGCCATTACACGTACAAATCGTGTGTTTGCCGATAAAAACTCGGGTGTAATTGTAGATTATATCGGCATTGGCGACCAACTTAAAAATGCTACACAAAAATACACAGGCGGTGGCGGACAAGGTAAACCAACTATCGATATTAAGGAGGCATTAGAAATGTTTTATTCGCAAGCGGAAGTTTGCAAACAGTTTTTACCCGAAATAGATTATTCTAATTGGAAAGCCCTCAGCAATGGCGACAAAATGCTTTTGATAAAACAAGCCAGTAATCTTGTTGTAAAAGACGATAAAATCTGTATGGATTTCCTTAGCGAGGAAAAGAAACTTACGGGTTTGGTGGCTATCGTAAAAAATCAAGTAGAAGCCATTCGTACTTATGTTTTAGATGTGATATTTATGCAGCATTTGGCAAAATCGCTACGCAAAATAAAATCGGTAAAATCTACACGCAACAAACAGCGTGAGCAAATAAAAGAGTTGATTTCCGAAAGCATT
>Ga0256827_10002489_pt1 | contig 11846 bp, 10 predicted proteins | sample CV84metaG_FD_185977 | JGI IMG/M metagenome (GOLD analysis project Ga0256827, IMG submission 185977) | Hydrothermal vent microbial communities from East Pacific Rise, Pacific Ocean - CV84 | ecosystem: Environmental > Aquatic > Marine > Hydrothermal vents | place: Pacific Ocean: East Pacific Rise... | reverse complement strand
GTGGCCTTTTTACGATTTACATACCCTATTTCTTCAAGACTCTTTTGATAGTTTTCTTTTGGATCAAATTTGTGTGTCATTATTTGTATTGTTTGTGGCAAATAGTTTCGATTCAATAAGAAAGGAATACGTTCATTCCTTCGAATAAATATTTGAAAATTAATCTCATTTTTCAAAGGTTTCAAAAGTAGAAAAAAAGCAATGAATAATAGGTATTTGAACTTGCTTTTATTAACATTTTACAAACTTATAAAACAACTTAAAAGCAAATTTAGAGTCTTTATGAAAGATAAGTTATAAATTTGTTAAATAATTAATAGATTTTTTCTATCTTTACACTGAAAGTTAAGCACTAATATCACGCTTTATTTACAGCGGTATAAAACAATTAAAATTAAGGATATGAAAAAGGTTATCATCGTAGGAATGGACTTCTCAGAGGGCTCAATAAATGCATTAAATATTGCCGTTAAAATTGCCAATGCTACCGATTCAAACATTATGCTTGTGTGGGTTGACAAAAAGAAAAATGCAGGAACCGTTTATTCTAATGCTTTTGACCCAAGACTTGAAGCAAAAAAACGTTTCGAAGAACTCATCGAAGAATTTGGTCCAAGATTAAAAACAGGCAAATTTCTTTATAAGATAAGAAATGGTAAAGTTCATAAAGAAATTGTGAATCAAGCAAAATATCACGATGCTTTTCTAATTATTGCAGGTACTCATGGTACTTCTGGATTCGAAGAATTTTGGATTGGAAGCAGCGCTTATAAAATAGTAACTTACGCTCCATGTCCAGTTATTACCCTGCGTTATGGCGAAGAGTGGGATGGTAAAATTGAACGTATTGTATTCCCTCTCGATAGTTCGAGAGAAACGCGTCAAAAAATAAACCTTGCTGCATATATGGCTGAAGCATTTGGTGCAAAGATTTATATTCTTTCCCTCTACTCTTCCAAGGTTGAAACTTTGAGAGATTTAGTTGATGGTTATGCTGATCAAGTTGAGACTTATTTAACCGAACGTGAAATTGATTTTGAGCGATTCTCTACTGAAAGTGAAAACTTGACAGATGCAACCATTGAATTTGCCAAAGAGAATAATGCTGATTTGATTACTATTATGACTGACCAAGAAACTTCTACTGCAAATTTACTATTAGGACCTTATGCTCAGCAAATGGTAAATCACTCTCCTGTTCCAGTATTAAGTTTAAGAAGTAAATCTATTTATGATTATCAAACAAAATAATTATTTTTAAAGCAAAGATTTTTTTGATTTTTGCCGTCAATATGTATGTAGAGAAGAAATACACTATGATCAAATACACTTTTTTAAGTTTAATCACTTTTTTAATATTTTCATTCAGTAACTTACAAGCTCAACAGCAAGATGGTTATGTATTGATTCATCAGGATGTTGCCATTGACAATCTGCTTAAGAAGCATATTCAGGTAAACGAGTACAATCCTTGGATAAGTGGTTATCGCGTACAGCTCTTTTCAGTAAGTGGTGTAAATTCTCGAGACAAAGCAAACCTTTTCAAAGCACAAATTCTAAGTAAATACCCAAAATCAAAAGTATATATCGTATATCAAGAACCTTATTATAAAGTACGTTTGGGTGATTTCAGAACAAAAATAAACGCTTTAGATTTTCTTAATTCTATTTCCAAATACTACCCTTCTGGATTTGTTGTTGTAGACCAAATTCGATTCAAAGAGGTAGAAGATGAAGAAAAGGAAGAAAACACTGAAGCAACTGAGGAGTAGACTACAGGTCTATTAATCAGCTTTTCGGGGCTCAAAGTTATAGCATTCAAAAGTGCTATAAAAACATTATTTATGTAAAAATATTACTTATGAATGAAATTCTTGTAGCAGTTGATTTTTCAGAATCGTCGATAAATGCTTTAGAGCATGCAATTGGTGTAGCTGAACGTTTTAAATCTAATATCTTGATGGTATGGGTGGAATCTAATTCTTCACTTCAATATTTGGAGTTAGAAAAAGGAGACGATGTAAAAAAGAAAGTTGCAATTCGTTTTGATGAAATCATCAAAAAGTATAAACCAACTTTGAACAGACAAGACATCGAATACCGTTGTCGTAAAGGAGTTGCCTATAAGGAAATTGTAGCACTTTCCATTGAAAACAAAGTGGATATGATTGTTACTGGTGTTCATGGAGCACACGGGTTTCGTCGTTTCTTGATGGGAAATACTGCCAATCATATTATCGCTGAAGCTAAATGCCCTGTGCTTACTATTGGACTGCACCGTACTTTAGGCCGAGCTCTTCAGGATATTGTTCTTCCAATTGATCAATCACTCGACACAAGACAAAAAGTAGGTATTGCTACTCAGTTTGCACAACTATTTGGGGCAACTATTCATATTCTTGGTTTATACACATCAAATGTGAAAACGCTACAAAGAAGAGTTGATGAATATGTGAAACAAGTAGATAAACACCTTGTAAAGAACGGTATCAAAACCGAAATTTATATGGAGAAAAACTATAAAGGAGCGAAGTCTATTTTAAACTATTCGAAAAAGGTAGATGCTAACTTAATTTTAACCATGATTGAAACCGAATCGCGTACATCTGACTTATGGTTGGGTTCGCAAGGGCAACAACTGGTTAATCAATCTACAATTCCTGTTTTGAGTATTGCTAATAAGCAATTGATTAAATCACGTCCAGGATTATAAAGATTTTTACAGCATAAGTAAAAGCCCCATTTATCGATGATAAATGGGGCTTTGCTATTTTAAAGATTTTGATTAGTTACGATTAATTGCATTCAATTCTTTGAAAGCTCTTTCCAAACGAGCAATCATCGACTCTTGACCTGCACGTAACCATTTACGAGGATCATAATATTTTTTATTTGGCTTATCATCTCCATCAGGATTTCCAATTTGTCCTTGAAGATAATCATGATGCTTTGCTTCGTACAAACGAACACCATCCCAAGTTGCCCATTGCGTATCAGTATCAATATTCATCTTGATTACGCCATAGCTAATTGCCTCTTCAATATCCTTTGGTTCAGAACCTGATCCACCGTGAAATACAAAATTAACGGGTTTCTCCCCAGTTCCAAATTTCTCTTGGATATACTTCTGCGAATTATCCAAAATCTTAGGAGTCAAATGCACATTACCTGGCTTATACACTCCGTGTACATTACCAAACGAAGCTGCTACTGTGAAATAAGGACTAACCTCTAATAATTGCTCGTAAGCATAAGCCACGTCTTCAGGTTGTGTATAAAGCAATGAATTATCGATGGAGGTATTATCCACACCATCTTCTTCACCACCCGTTACACCCAATTCAATTTCTAAAGTCATTCCAATTTTACTCATACGAGTTAAATACTCCTTGCTAATGGCAATATTTTCTTCCAAAGACTCTTCAGACAAATCCAACATATGAGAGCTAAATAAAGGCTTACCATAAGCCTCGAAAAACTCCTCACCTGCTTCTAATAATCCATCAATCCAAGGCAAAAGTTTCTTTGCAGCATGGTCGGTATGGATAATTACTGGCACACCATATAACTCCGCCATTTGGTGAATATGCATAGCGCCCGAAATAGAACCTGCGATAGCAGCTTGCTCATTTTCGTTGCTCAATCCTTTTCCTGCATAGAACGAACCTCCACCATTTGAGAACTGAATAATAATAGGGCTATTTACTTTTTTTGCGGCTTCCATCACGGCATTTACCGAGTCGGTTCCTACCACATTTACAGCAGGCAATGCAAATTTATTTTCTTTGGCAATACGAAATACTTCTTGTAAATCTTCTCCGAAGATAAAGCCGGGCTTTACTTTATCAAATATTTTTTCAGACATAATATTTTGTGTTTTAATGTTTTCTTGATTTGCACAAAAATACGATTATTGAATGGGATAGCAAAATTTTAATTTGCTTAATATTGACCATAGCCACATTCTTTATTTCATACAACTGTCATTTTTCGAGCACAATTAATACTCACAAAACACTATCTTTGCCTAAACTATATTTATTTACCATGAAGAACTTTCTTTTACTCTCAATTTTCTTTTTTCTTTTATCGCAAAGCACTCAAGCTCAAGATAAAGAGTATGCTCATCAAATGATTAACCAATTAGGCTCAGAAGAGTTTGGTGGTCGTGGTTATGTTGACAAAGGAGTAAACAAAGCCGCAAAATTTATCGAAGGTCAGTTTGAGAGTTTTGGATTGGAAAGCTTTGGAAAAAGTTATGCTCAGCCTTTTGGCTTTCCCATAAATACCATTCAAAGAACAATAGATTTCTCCATAGATGGCAAGGATTATAAACCAGGTGACGAATATTTAATCTCGTGTTTTTCAAACAGTTTCAAAGGAACTTACGACCTCGTTTATTTGCCTGATAGCATCCTAAAAGATAAAGAGGCAAAGATGGAATTCTATAAACAAGATTTTACAAATAAGTTTGTTGTGATTCCTGGTGACGCTCCGCTATTAAGCAGGAATAATGAATTGAGTGCTAAGGGAATTATAATCCTTAAGAAAAACTTAGTTTGGGTGCCCAGTCAGGAGCATAAAGACTATGTAGTAATAAATATGGTAAAGGATAATTTTCCTAAAAATGCCAAGAGCATTACTTTGAATTTTAAGAGTAAGTTCTATCCAAATTATAAAACTCAAAATACAATTGGTTATATCAAAGGAAGTGAGTTTCCTGATTCATTTATTGTAATTTCGGCTCATTACGATCATATTGGCCGTATGGGACAAGACGCTTATTTTCCAGGAGCCAATGATAATGCAAGCGGTACTGCCATGATGTTGAATCTGGCTAAGTACTATTCGGAGGCCGAAAACAAACCTAAATACAGTGTGGTTTTTATGAGCTTTTCGGGTGAAGAGGTTGGGATTCTTGGCAGTTTGTATTACGTAAAACATCCTTTATTCTCATTGGAAAGAATCAAGTTTTTGGTGAATCTTGATATGGTTGGAACAGGGAGCAAAGGGATTACGGTAGTGAATGGCTCAGTGTTTAAGAATGAATTTGCACGTATGCAAAATGATAATAAAGAACATAAATATATTGCACGAGTGAAGGTTCGTGGCGAGGCTTGCAATAGCGATCATTGTCCATTTTATATGATGAAAGTGCCTTCATTCTTTATCTATACTTTTGGCGATGAATACAGCGAGTATCATAATGTTACGGATTCGCCAAAGACCATTCCTTTGACAGCATATGATGGAGTATTCAAACTAATGCGTGACTTTATTGATGGGTTTTAGCCCCTTGATAGAATAATGATTTAATTATGGGAAAACTATATATTGTACCAACACCTATTGGCAACCTCGAGGATATTACTTTTCGAGCATTGCGAATCTTAAAAGAAGCAAGTTTTGTGCTTGCTGAGGATACCCGCACTTCGCGCAAATTGTTTTCACATTTCGAAATCAGTACGCGATTAGTGGCCTATCATATGCATAATGAGCATAAGACAGTGGAGCATTTTGTGGATCAGATTGCATCTGGTGGCGATGTTGCTTTAATTAGCGATGCTGGAACGCCTGCCATTAGCGACCCTGGTTTTTTATTGGTACGCGAATGTGTGGAAGCTAAAGTTGAAGTAGAATGTTTGCCAGGTGCCACAGCGTTAATTCCGGCATTAGTTAACTCAGCATTACCTGCCGATCGTTTTGTGTTTGAAGGCTTTCTCCCCCATAAGAAAGGACGACAAACGCGTATTACAGAGCTTGCTAATAACAAATATACCTTTATATTGTATGAATCTCCTCACCGACTTCTAAAAACCCTAACACAATTAGGAGACGCTTTAGGACTTGATCGTCGCGCTTCGGTCTCGCGTGAACTTAGTAAGATGTATGAAGAAAATAAGCGTGGAACAATTGAAGAACTTATTGCTCACTTCTCTCAAAAAACCATCAAAGGGGAAATCGTAATTATTGTGGAAGGAAAGCGCTAAAAAAGTACAAGCCGACTGAAATAATCAACCGGCTTGCTTACTAAACAAATTGCTAAACAAACTTAAAATTTATAGCCAATCGACAAGGCTATTTGATGTGTGTAAATTTCTAAATTAGCTGGGTTAATCAAATCGGGATTATATAAGTAATAATCTTCTTTCTTAATGGTATATACATAAGCCAAATCCATAAAGAATTGTCGGTCGCGATAACCAATTCCTGCACTTGCCTTCCATATTTGTCCATCGTTAATATCTTCAGCATAAGGGCTTCCAAAGTAACTCAAACCAGCTCGAAATGAGATTGGTCGAAGGCGAATCTCAGCACCTGTTCTAATATTTAATGCAGAAGTATATTTATTCTTAATCTGCTCATTTTCCTCCGTAAAGCGGTAAGTATGCGCATCCAAACTACCATTTGAATAATCAAGATATTCCACATCACCACTTAAAAGTAAGAATCGTGCAATGGTAAATGCAGCACTACCAACTAACTTCATTGGAGTATTCAAATTATAATCATAGCGACCATAAGGCGATGTTTTTCCATCTTTGGTTCCATCATCCCAATAGCGTGTCATGGTTGAATAATAATAATCGTTCATGGAATACCATGTTGGAGAATGGAAAGCCAAGCCAAATCGAAACCATCCTGTAGGGCGTACTATTACACCAAACTTAAAATTAACACCGCTACCATGGGTTTCAAGGTAGTCATCCTTAATAAACTTATAAAAGTTTGCAACTGTATCCGCCTTATCCTCTTCCAAATATGCAGCTTCTTCGTAGTAACGCAGGAATGGAAATCCAACACTACCTCCCACATAGAAAATATCATTATAAGTACTTCCAAAGCTTAGATTCAATTCATTAATTGAGCCCCAAGTTGTTTTACTTAATTGTTGATATACACCACCATCGGCCAAAGGACTTGTGTAAGCTAAAGCGCCATTTGTTAGACGAACTGTATCTTCCAATAAATAATTATACCAAGCCAAATCAGTGCTATAAGCATCCAAATCATCTGGGTGTTGACCATAAGCTCGAAGCTGATAGTCCGACATCAGAGAGGTTGACGTATTATTATTTGTAATAAAATAATTGTGATTAAAATTTGCCAAACGATTGACTCCCATACCAAACTGGAAGTATTTCCAACCTTTTTTATCTTTATTTCCCGAAACGAAAACCAAACCATAATTATTCATATTAAAGTTATCTTTCTTATCCGTTCCAGCATTGCCATCTAAATTCGACTTTACATTTGATAAATAGAATGTAGGGGTTAAACTCAATTCTGACTTTTTATAAAGCCCTATTCCGGCAGGATTTATAGAGAGGGATGTAAAATCAGCACCCACTGCTCCAAACGCACCTCCATGGCCCATTGCACGAGCAGTTCCTCCCACCATAGTACGTGAGTACCGTAGTACATCAACGCTATTCTGGGCTGCAGCGTAGCTGATGAAAATAAAACTAAAAAGGAATGTATATAAATATTTTCTCATGGTAATAAGTTTTGTGTTAATAATATAGACTCTTTACACTCTACCTTCTTGGTCGACTACTACTGCTTGAACTCGACGAGCGACTTGAAGAAGATGAACGACTCGAACTTGAAGAACTTCTTGAAGGAGAATAACTACTTGAAGAAGAACTACGCGATGGTGAATATGATGAACGACTTGACGAACTACTTCTTGAAGGAGTTGTTGTTGATCGACTTGACGAAGAACTACGTGATGGTGAGTAACTGCTACGTGAAGAACTTGAACTTCTGCTTGGAGTATAGGTTCTTGAAGAGCTACTTGAACGAGAAGGAGTATATGAACGAGCACTTGACGATCTTGATCTTGAAGCTGGATTATATGACGTACTTCTTTGAGAAGTCGAATGTGACGACGATCTTGTGCTTGAACTTGGTCGAGCTGTTGAAGTTCGCGTTGAACTTGGTCTTGAAGAAGAATATGAAGCAGGCTTCGTATATCGTTTTCCTGTTGTGGTATTTGCTCGCGTTCCAGAATGTGCTGATGATGAAGCGGCTCGTGTACTTGATGTAGACATTGGTCTACGAATATCACCTGATTTGGATGCTGTATAAGGTTTATAGGTAACCTTTGTTCTACCAGAGGTAGTTGGTTTAGAAACCGCAGACGAACTTGCACTTGAGGCAGGGGTTACACCAATTCCTGGGCGACTTGCACTTGAGCTTGTTGCTGAAGAAGTTGCTGAAACAGGAGTTCGGTCATGACTTTTATTAATAGAACTTGATACTGGAGCTACTCCTGAACGACCACCTGATGCTGTTCCTATTGCAGCTGCACCAGTTGCTGCTGAAACACCTGAGGTTGTACGTGCATTTGAGCCTGCCATTGATCTTGGTCGGCTATCACTTACCGCTTTTGTATCACGATCACTTCTTCCTTTGCCATTGCTGCTTCCTCCGCCTGTACGTGGACCATAAGATGAATTTCCATAGCCATAATCAGGATAACCAGGATAACCTGGATATCCAGGGTAATAACCACCACCCGAATAATAGCCATCCCAATAGCCATCGTAATAACCATTATTATATCCTGAATAATAACCTCCATAACCATAAGATGGATAACCGTAGTATGGATAGCCATAACCAAAGCCCATTCCAAATCCAATGCCTATCGACATACCAAAACCACTATACCAAGGATCAGAATAAAAAGGATCAGACATATAATAATTGCTTACATAAATATTACTACCTGAGCCTTGACCATCATAATTATCTGAATTGGTATAATACTCATCATAATAACCCATGGTATCACCATCATGATAAAACCTTTTAATTCGTGCCGAATAAGAATAATCATAATAATCATCAGCCAATGTAGCATCGTACTGATCACCATTAGCATCCACTCCAACAGCGGTTGCAGCAACCGCTGTTTTAGGCTTTGCTGAAGTAGTAACATCCCCCGCATAGGAATCTGATTTTCCTTTCATTTTGGCAAGTTTCTTTTCAAGACGAGATTGTTTCTTTTGAATTCGATCTTCACGATAGGGATTGTAAAAAGCATCATCTTCATAAGCAGCAGCATCATATGACGCACTACATGAGACTATTAAACTTGTGATTGCAATTAACCCGATTAATTTTGTAAGACTTTTCATGATAAATTCTCCTATATTATGAAATTGAAAGGCTATCTTAGCGCTTCAATTAATTATTTACTTTTGCACTTTATATTAAGTAGTCGGAAATTAACAAATACTATACCAAAAACATACAATGGCTAAGAATTTAGTAAGTAGAGAAGAAAATTATTCGCAATGGTATAACGAAATCGTTATCAAAGCGGATTTAGCAGAGAATTCTGCAGTACGTGGAAGCATGGTAATCAAGCCTTATGGCTACGCAATTTGGGAGCGCATGCAAGCCGAATTAGACAAGATGTTTAAAGACACTGGTCACGAAAATGCTTATTTTCCTTTATTCATCCCCAAGTCTTTCTTTAGTAAAGAAGCTGCGCACGTTGAAGGCTTTGCCAAAGAATGTGCTGTAGTTACGCACTATCGTTTGAAAAATGATGGTAAGGGTGGAGTTATGGTTGACCCCGATGCTAAATTAGAAGAAGAATTAATTGTTCGTCCAACCTCTGAAACTATTATTTGGGATACTTATCGCAAATGGGTTCAGTCATGGCGTGATCTTCCAATATTGGTTAACCAATGGGCAAATGTGGTTCGCTGGGAAATGCGTACTCGACTTTTCTTACGTACAGCTGAATTTTTATGGCAAGAAGGTCACACTGCACATGCTACAAAAGATGAAGCATTAGTGGAAGCACGACAAATGCTTGATGTGTATACTACTTTCGCAGAGAATTATATGGCAACACCTGTTTTACAGGGAGTAAAGACTGAAAATGAGCGTTTCGCAGGCGCATTAGAAACCTATTGCATCGAAGCATTGATGCAAGATGGAAAAGCATTGCAAGCAGGAACTTCTCACTTTTTGGGGCAAAACTTTGCAAAAGCTTTTGAGGTGAAATTCTTAAGTAAAGAAAATAAATTGGAATATGTTTGGGCTACATCATGGGGTGTTTCTACTCGATTGATGGGTGCATTAGTTATGACACATTCTGATGATCAAGGCTTAGTACTTCCTCCAAAATTGGCACCTTTTCAAGTAGTGATTGTTCCTATTTACCGAAAAGGTGAAGAGATGGAAATGACCATTGCAAAAGGTAAAGAAATTAAAGCCGAATTGGAACGCGTTGGTATTCGTGTAAAACTTGATGATCGTGATACTCAGAAACCAGGATATAAGTTTGCAGAATGGGAGCTAAAAGGCGTGCCTTTGCGATTAGCTATTGGCCCTCGCGACTTGAAAAACAATACGGTTGAATTAGCGCGTCGTGATACTCTAACCAAAGAATTCACTCCTATGGAAGGCCTACATGATAAGATATTAGACTTACTTGATGAAATTCAAGATAGCCTATACAATCGTGCATTGAAATTCCGTAATGAGAATACGCATGAAGCAAATACTTGGGACGAGTTCAAAGATATTATTAAGAATAAAGGTGGTTTTGTATTGGCTCATTGGGACGGTACAAGCGAAACTGAAAACAAAATTAAAGACGAAACCAAGGCCAGTATTCGTAGTATTCCTTTGGATTATGACGAATCTGAAGAAGGTAAATGTATCTTCACAGGAAACCCTTCGAAAGGTCGTGTAGTTTTCGCTAAAGCATATTAAAATCAATAGAAATAGATGAGTCAAGACCCAAGATTAAAAGCTTTTGAGCGATTGCTCAATATTATGGATGACCTTAGAAAAGGCTGTCCGTGGGATAAAGAGCAAACCATGGAAAGCTTGCGCCATCTTACGATTGAAGAAACCTATGAGCTTTCGGATGCGATTCTCAGTAACGATTTAGACGAAATAAAAAAAGAGGTGGGCGATTTAATGCTCCACCTCGTTTTTTATGCTAAAATTGGAAGTGAGAAGAAGGCTTTTGATATTACCGATGTACTAAATGGTATCAGTGAAAAACTGATTCATCGTCATCCACATATTTATGGCGACCTAACAGTTGTTGACGCAGAAGATGTGAAAAATAACTGGGAAAAACTCAAGCTTCAAGAAGGTAAAAAATCAGTTTTGGAAGGAGTTCCACAATCGATGCCTCCATTAGTAAAAGCATACCGCATTCAAGAGAAAGTTAAAGGTGTTGGTTTTGACTGGGAGCGTCCTGAACAGGTATGGGAAAAAGTTGAAGAAGAATTGGGCGAATTGAAAGCTGAGATTGACCAAGGAGCTCCTAAAGATAAAGTTGAGGGCGAATTTGGTGATTTGCTCTTTTCATTGGTAAATTATGCTCGCTTTGTTAATATCAACCCCGAGGACGCTTTAGAAAAAACTAATCGGAAATTCATCAAGCGGTTTCAGTATTTGGAGCAAGCTGCGCTAAAAAACCAGAAGGAATTAAAAGATATGAGCTTAGCCGAGATGGATGTTTTTTGGGAACAAGCAAAGAAGTTTGACCGCTAATGCGCAAACTGAATTTTTCATATAAACCCTTATTCCTTCTTCTCCTATTCTTAATGGGATTTCACAGAATTGCATCTGCCCAAAGTGATACTACTTTGAAATGTGGAGTTAATAAACCTTACATCAAATCATATTGGACCGATACTAAAGGATTGGTTACAAGTCCCGGCAGATGGAGCACTGGTGAATGGATTGCCGCAGGAGCTATCGTAGGAACAACTGCGATTCTATTTACTCAAGACGAGGCTATTGCTACATATTTTCGTGGTTTACCTGAGGGCAATTTTGAGCAAGCAAACAAATATTTCTAC
>Ga0256827_10002488_pt1 | contig 11850 bp, 12 predicted proteins | sample CV84metaG_FD_185977 | JGI IMG/M metagenome (GOLD analysis project Ga0256827, IMG submission 185977) | Hydrothermal vent microbial communities from East Pacific Rise, Pacific Ocean - CV84 | ecosystem: Environmental > Aquatic > Marine > Hydrothermal vents | place: Pacific Ocean: East Pacific Rise... | reverse complement strand
CTTCTGTGAAAAGGTTATCCCGTTGGCTTTGAGGCTTTCAAACAAGTAGGGGTCACTTCTAACGACATTATCGGTTTTGATCGCTTCCTGATACCACTGCCGTTTATTGGTAAAATAGTCGGAGGACTCGGTTCTGCGGGATAAAACTTGCAGTGTTTCATCCAGAAAAATAGACTCACTCAGTCTCCCCTCAGCACGGTTTTTTACCGAGATAGCCGTCCAACGTGCAGCAGCAGGGGCCTGAAACTGCTGATATAGATCCGGAGACTCCTGCATGTTGATCACTTCAAACAAATCACCATTCGGAGCCCCGATATAAACTGAATAAATCGTTGAGTTTTGTAACAGCGTATCGGTGAAAATTTTCACTTCAAGCTTGGAACCAGTTGTTACGGCAACATCAGTGAGAAGAAATTGCCCGACCGTTTTATAAAGAATCTCTTTTGCCCGGAGATCCCAGGTCTGGATGGACAGGGTGATTTTTTCTGCAGTCTGAGAAAAAGTCCGACTGACTGCTTCTTCAGCAATTTTACGACTGAAATGGTATTGAACCCCGACCAGGAGAAAAGTGACGACGGCAACAATAAGCAAAAAATAACTGAGAATATTGCTGCGTATCGTGATCTGACGAAATACCATAATGAAGTCTGCCTCCCGGCTTCGTTGTGGGACTGACTTTGTCAAACACTTTAATGGCTATTACTCTGGAATGAAAGAAAAACCCCCGTTTATCCGCTTAACCAACGCAGTCAGGAGCTTAACCGCAAGTTCCAGATCACCCAGTGACAGTGTTTCAACGGGAGTGTGCATATAACGTAAAGGGATTGCCAGCAATGCCGTCGCGACACCACCTCGACAGAGTTGCATCACATTAGCATCAGTACCGGTGGCTCTGGGAACACCGATAATCTGAATCGGGATCTCTTCAATCGCAGCCGTATCAACAAGCAGATCAAACAGCACCGGATTGATGTTTGCGCCACGGGCAATCACCGGCCCTTTACCGAGTTCAACCCGACCAATGGCAGATTGTTCAACATCTGGATAATCGGTGGCATGGGTCACTTCAACCACAATACCGACATCGGGATTGACACCGTAGCTGCTGGTTGACGCACCACGCAGACCGATCTCTTCCTGAACCGTGGATACGGCATACAGATCGGCGGCGATCAGCCCACCCTTTTTCACCTGTTTCATCACTTCGGTGACAATAAAAGCTCCCATTTTATCATCAAAAGCCCGGGAGGTTGCCCGATCATTCTGCAGGGTCTGAACACCGACAGAAAATGTGACCGGATCACCAATTTGAATGATTGCCTCAACCTCCTCACGACTTGAGCAGCCGATATCGATAAACTGTTTCTTCAGCTTGATCACTTTTTCACGATCTTTCGGCTCGATCAGATGAATTGCTTTTTTGCCGATCACACCGGGGACTGCCCCCTTTTTGGTATGGATCATCACCCGCTGTCCCGGTGCCAGATGGGGATCAACCCCGCCAATGGCACCGAAATAGATAAAACCACGGTCATCGACAAACTGCACCATAAAACCGATTTCATCACAGTGACCAGCCAGCATCACCCGTGGTCCCCCCGCCCCTTTAAGATCGGCAATCAGGTTCCCCATAACATCGGTACGCAAACCATCGGCAATACCATCGAGCTCTCTTTTGATCACCCTCTGGGCGGGCTGTTCATAACCGGATGGACTGGGTGTTTCAACCAATTCCTTCAAAAAAGCAAAATCTTGTGCGTTCATCTATTAACCTCTATTGTTTATACGCGATTATTGTTTTGAACCACCCTTTCCCGTATGACGCAGCCGGAGACGGATGATGGAGTTGCGATCAGGGTGGCAAATGTTTGAGCACAGCGAGTTTTTGCCAACCCGCATAAGCCATTGTCCGTCTCCGGGAATCCGCCAACGGCGGGCAAGGAGTCCGGGTGCCTTTTTCTGCTTACTATTTTGTGGCATAACAAAAGAGTAAGGCGCCAAGCGGGGTCGCAACCCCGTGTGATTTTTGGTTGTTAACCTGTAAGCAGGAAAATAACCCGTCTTTCTAAGACACTAAATACATATCCCAAGATACTGTGATCTATTTACCTTTAGCCCTGGCAACCAATTCAGCAGAATTCTGCTGTGCCTGGAGAAACTGTTCCTCACTCATCCCACAGCCGAGAGCAATTTTGTGAACCAGCTCCGGTGGCAAAATATCGGTTGGGGCATGAGCATCATTATTAATCACCAGTTTTGCACCATACTTCTCTGCCAATTTGAGAATATGCCCGTTAGTCAGAGAATTTCCCTTGCGGGTGGTAATTTCCAGATAAACCCCCTTCTCAGCTGCCAGCGCAGCCTCCTCTTCACTCATCAAGCCGGGATGGGCCAGGATATCAACTCCGGCGTTTATTGCGGCCAGATTGGTTCCCGGCATCACCATATCGACAATAGATTCACCGTGAACCAGAACGATTTCAGCACCGTTATCCCGAGCCAGTTGTGCGACCTCAGCAATCGACTGTGGCGGCACATGGGTCAACTCCACCCCGGCGAGGACCTGAATATTATTCGCTGCCCCAATTTCATCAACCACCCCGACAATATTATCCAGAAGCCATCTGGTATTACTTTTATCGGCATGATCGGTAATCGCAATCGCCGTGTAACCGGCAACAGAAGCCCGCCGGATCAGCTCGGTCGGCACCAGCTCTCCATCACTGAAAAAAGTATGAGTATGTAGATCTATCATTTTAAGCTCCTGTCTAAGCTTGGGTTTCGACCAAATGACCCAGATGTGAATTACGCATGACCCTGGCAACCTTCACCAGGACTGTCCGGCCAATCAGTTCTGTAGAACCGGAGAAATTAACTACCCGACCGGCATCAGATCGACCAAACAGCTGCCCTTCTCCCTGTCTGCTGCTCCCTTCAACCAGGACCTTCTGCACCGTGTCGGTATCTTCCTGCCAGATCTCGGCACTGATCCGCTGTTGCAACTCAAGCAACCGGTCAAAACGTTGCTGTTTTTGAAATTTTGACTGATTATCCGCCATTTTTGCTGCGGCCGTTTCGACCCTTGGAGAATAGAGAAAAGTGAAAGCATCAGCATAGCGAACCTGCTCGACCAGGTCGAGAGTCGCCTGAAAGTCACCTTCAGTTTCACCGGGAAAACCGACAATGATATCTGTGGTCAGTCTGATGTCAGGACAGACCCGCTTCAGCCGCTCAACCTTGGCCAGATAATCGGCACGGCTATAGCCACGGTTCATCAATTCCAGAATGCGATCAGAGCCACTCTGAAACGGTAGATGGATATGCTGGCAAAGCTTATCCAGTGAACCAAAACATTCAATCAGTTCATCACTCATATCTTTAGGGTGGGATGTTGCAAAGCGTAACCGCTCCAATCCCTCAATTCTATTGATTTCAGCGAGCAATTCGGGGAAGGAGAGTTCGGTAGAGTTCTTCAACCCATAGGAATTAACATTCTGCCCCAAGAGAGTTATTTCCCGCACCCCCTGCCTGACCAATCCGGTCACTTCAGCAATAACTTCACTACTGGATCGGCTGATTTCCCGCCCCCGAACATGGGGAACAATACAGTAGGAACAAAAGTTGTCACACCCCTGCATCACCGTAACGAAACGGGTCACGGTCTCCTGAAAAGTGCGATCCGGGAAGAGATTGAGACGTGTTTCACGATCGTAAAATTCTGTTTCACAGCCCCGCTGCCGGTTCTCCTCAACCTGCTTCACCAGTTCCGGTAGTTGATGGATATTATGGGTACCGAACACCAGATCGAGATAGGCGACCTTGTCCAGCATCCTCTCCCCTTCCTGCTGGGCAACACAACCACCGACACCGATAATCAGATCGGGTCGTTTATCCTTGATCGGCTTAAATCGGCCCAGATGCCCATAAACTTTCCGCTCGGCTTTATCGCGAACCGAACAGGTATTCAGCAAAACCAGATCTGCCTGCTCTGCGGAATCAACCTGAGCGTAACCAATTTTTGTCAACAGAGCCACAATCTGCTCTGAATCAACAACGTTCATCTGGCAACCGAAAGTTTCCAGGTAAAAAGCTTTATTCATTTATCACCAATTTATGTAAACCAGAAGCGGTTAAAAAGTTGCGCATCATAACGGCCTGTGTCGGCGCAAGTCAAACGGATTCCCCGGCAGCTGGCCTGGTCTTTTCTTCGGGAAGATGGTTGATCAAAAGCTCCGGATGTTCCAGGCACTCAAGCGTTACCGGAGGAAAATCTTTGAAAAACAGCTTCAGGCTCAATAAATTTTTACCATAGTTTTTTTGTTTATACTTTTTAAAGCCATCCATCTGATAGGTCGTAGATTTACAGATGATCAGTTTATTTCGGACAAGTAAGCGCTGATCTGTTAACGCGTAATAAATTTCTTCCCACCGGAGACGTGCTAAAGCCAGCTGTCCCGGTCCGATAAAAAATGCGACCACAGTTAACAGAAATGGAGCAACTGCCAACCACCAGGAATGCCCTTGATAATAGATCAACTGGACACCTATCATTAACCAGAAGCTACTGGCCAAAAACAAAACCGTTCCAATAGTCGCCTGCAACCAATGACGAAAAGTATAACAACGCGGAGCAGGCCGCCCCTGCCAGAGGATGGTTTCTCCCTCAGTCAAAGTCCATGGGAAACTTTCTTGACTCATTTTGATAAACTCCTTAACCGGGTTGCTGCAGCTTTTCCCAGTTTACTGTTTTTATTGACCTGTACGACAGCTTGATAAAGTTGTTTTGCCCTCGTCAAATCTCCCTGTGCCTGTTCAGCCTCAGCCAGCAAAAAAGTCCCTTCAACTGTCGGTAACAGTTGCAAAGAGGCTTTCAATTGCGTAATGGCTTTGTCTAATTGTTGATTCTGTAAATATATGTACCCCAATCCCAATTTGGGTTTAAAATAATCGGGGTCGTAACCGACAGCTCGCAGTAAGTAACGCCGAGCCGGGATAATATCCTCATTACGTAAATATACCATTCCTAGAGAGGTCAGTAACAGTCCATTCTCAGGGGCTTGTTGCATCGCTTTATGGTAAAGTCCAATAGCATTTTCAAACTCTCCCCGGGACTCAGCTGCATAAGCTTGTTCGTAAATCAAAGAAGCCTCGGGGTGGCCCTCCCGCAACTGTTGTAAAGCCTGGTGATACAAAGCTCTGCTCCGCTGTCCCTCTTGTTCAATTGACAGCTTATGCATTGCTTTGAGATTATTTTTGTCAGTCGGTGATTGAACAGCACAACTGGTCAAAAAAAGAATTAGAATCAATATCTGAAAATTCTTCATAGAAACCGTTTCAATTGACAAATTTTAAAACCACACAGACACAAATTAGCTTATAATTATAAATGAAGAAACAATATCCTGACAATAACATGAATAAGGATTTTCTATGCTTCCCAAAAAAGCCGCAACCTATCTATTGGAAACTGCTCGTCAGGCAATCATTCATCGGGTCAGAGAGCAGCCTTTCCAGCCAAAACCGGTAGAAGATCAATCCCTTAATGTTTGTTCGGGCTGCTTTGTCACCATTAAACAGAATGGACACTTACGGGGTTGTATTGGTAATTTTCAATCACAGCAACCTCTCTATCGTGAAGTCGCAACAATGGCAGTTGCCGCAGCAACTCAGGATCCCCGTTTTCCGGCAATGAAACCTGGGGAATTGGATAATTTCAGTTTAGAAATTACGGTATTGTCACCTCTGGAAAAAATTACCGATATCAATCAGATTGAGATTGGAACCCACGGTATCTATATTATCAAGGGATTAAATCGAGGCGTACTGTTGCCACAGGTTGCAACAGAGTACGGCTGGGACAGAGAAACTTTCCTCCGACAGACCTGCGCCAAGGCGGGCTTGATTGATGATGCGTGGCAACAACCTGATACCGAAATCTATATTTTCAGTGGTCAGATTATCAGTGAGTAGGAATCAGATGATCAGCTCGGTACAGATTGCCACCAAGGTCAGAATGCTGACAATAAGCCACAAGCTTACACCCTGCAGCATTGGCCAGATACCGATTCTCTGCAGCACCTCTCTGGTAATTCCAGCACCAACCAGAAACAGTGTCAAAACCAGAAATTGCCGCGCAACACTACTTAATATCTGCCACAAATCTGAAAATTGAGGAACCAGGCTGTGCAAGGCAGCTGCGCCAACAAATCCAAGAATGAACATCGGGAATTTAGCTTTTCCTCCAGAGCGCACCAGTAATCCGGCTCCCAATGCAATCGGGGCAATCCATGCAGCACGGGTCAGTTTCACCGTTGTTCCAACATCGAGTGCTTGAGCACCATAACTTGCAGCCGCACCAACAACACTGCTGGTATCGTGAATTGCCAGCCCCGCCCAGACACCGAACTGATGCTGCGTCAGATTAAAATAGTGACCAACCGGGGGAAACACAATTAATGCGACGGCATTCAAAGTAAAAATCGTTGCCAGCGCAACGGCTATTTCATCATCCTTAGCTTTAATGACCGGTGCCATCGCGGCAATAGCACTCCCTCCACAAATCGCGGTACCACACGAAATAAGAGCAGAGGTATTACCGCGAATATGAAGCAACCGCCCCAGAAGTAAACCTGTTGCAATTGTCAGGGTGATTCCAATAACAGTATAACCAACCGATGATCGACCGACAGTCCACACCTCCTGAATGCTCAGTCCAAATCCCAGTCCGATGACCGACAGTTTGAGTAACATCTGGCTGGCCACTACTGATTTTTTGGGCCAGGGGTTACCGAAAAAAAGGCTGAAAACAATTCCAGCAGCCAGTGCCATCGGGGTTGTAACAACAGGAATCAGGCAGGCCGTTCCCAGCATCAGGAAAATAATTTTGTTGATCTGAGACATTTCATTTCTCCAGTTCGATCTTTATTGTAATAGGACTTGCCAAAGATACCCCACTCCATATATAAATAATAATTCAAAATTCTTCTGCTTTTAATCAATCTTTTTGATGGGTAACTTATGGCGGTCAGTCTACGAAAACTTGAAGTCTTTACCACCGTTGCAAAACTCGGAAGTGTTACACAAGCAGCAAAACAGCTCCTCTTGAGCCAATCTGCGGTGAGTATGTCGCTAGCCGACCTTGAGAACCACCATAATGGAGAGTTATTTATCCGCTCTGGTCGCACACTGATTCTAAATGATCGGGGGAAACTTCTGTTACCATTGGCCGAAGAAATTCTCAAACAGACCCTTGATTTCGTCAGACATCTTGAATCTTCGGCCCTGGAACCGACAGGAGAGTTGACTATTGGTGCAAGTACAACAATCGGCAATTATCTCCTCCCTCTTCTGATTGCCAATTTTTCAAAAAGATATCCCAAAGCACGAATCACCATGAAGGTGGGAAACACCGAATTGATCAGTGACTCACTTGAACAAGGACAAATTGATCTGGCATTGATTGAAGGGACATGCCGCATTAAAAACCTGCGACAGGTCCACTGGCGTGATGATCAGCTGGTTATCATCGCCGCGCCGGATCATCCATGGGTCGAGAAAGGAGAGGTGAAATCTCAAGAGTTACAGGAAGCAGAATGGATCATACGGGAAACAGGTTCGGGGACAAGAGAGGTTTTTGAACATGCACTCGGTGTATCACTGAACCAACGATCAACTGTCATTGAGCTGGGTCATACTGAAGCAATCAAAAAAGCAGTTGAAGCGGGATTGGGTGTTAGTTGTCTATCACAACTGGCAGTACAGAGAGAGCTTGATCTCGGGGTGTTAGTTGCTATTACGACCCCGCTCGACCTGTCACGATCACTCACACTGCTGCTACCCGACAGTGAGTATCAAAGTCCGCTACTGAAAGCGGGGCTGGAGATGCTGTTGCCGGAGAATGATGGGTAAACCTTCAAATAAGATCATTTCAACAGCCTAAATTCAATCAAGAGGGTCAAATTTATCGGGTTCAGCATAACAGAGAGGACAAACCCACCCTTCGGGTAGATCATCAAACTCGACCCCCGGGGGAATTTTGTTCATCTCGTCCCCTTTTTCCGGGTCGTAAACATAGCCGCAACAGGTACAGATATAACGCATAGTTAAACCTTTCTCTAACGGGCTCTGTCAATTTCCAGAATTATAAAACCGTTTTCCGGGGACTCGTAACAAGTACATGTCCCCGGAAAACTCACACGGCAAAATACTTGGCCTGTGGATGATGGACAATGATTGCTGAAGTTGTCATCTCCGGGACCATTTCAAAAGATTCGGTCAAACTCACCCCAATCTCTTCCGGATGCAACATCTCAAATAATAGACCATGGGCCCCTAAATCTGGGCAAGCCGGATAACCAAAACCATAACGTGAGCCCTGATAGCCTTGCGCAACATAGGTTTCCATATCACCCCTATCCTGCTGAATCCCCATCTCGATCCGCATCTGTTCATGCCAATATTCTGCCAGCGCATCAGTTAACTCAACCCCAAGACCATGCAGCATCAGGTAATCATGATAACTATCAGCCTCATACAGTTGTTTGGTTTTCTCAGCCAATTGCTTACCTAAAGTGACAACAAAAAATCCAACCTTGTCACCACCCTCTGCAGAATTTCGAAAGTAGTCGGCAATACAGAGTCCTGGAGCATTTTCCTGGCGGGGAAAGCTGAAAACCTTATCTCCGGAATCACTGCGAACCCGAAGGGTGTTCCCCTCACTGACACAATCAAAATAGCCGTAGGTCACTTTTGGCTGCAACCAACCTTCATTGACCAATTGATCTTTCAATCGATGGAAAATCGGCAAAATTGTATTTTCATTCAATTCTACATACTCCTGTTTCGACATTTTCCCTCGCCGATAGCCCCAACGCCCCCGAAACAGTGCTGCTTCATTGAGATAACTGAAGACCTTATCAACATCAATATCCGTCACCAGCCTGGAACCGACAAAGGGAACTACAGGGGGATCGAAACTGCGATCCAGAATTTCCTGTTGCGGGCTGGGACGATTTTTAGTCACACGACTCTCTTCCCACTGAGTCGATTGTAATTTTCCTGCTTCAAATTCACGAATTGCCTTCAAACCGGCAAAGGCGTCCGCACAATAGACAACCGGTTGGTGGTAGTTGCTGGCACAATCGACCGCAACAAACTTTGTTGTCAGTGCAGCGCCACCTAAAAGAACCGGCTGAGTTAAACCAACAGATTGAAATTGGCCCAGATTATCTTTCATCAGTAGTGCAGATTTAACCAGCAACCCGGAAAGGCCGATCACATCGACATTCAGTTCTTTTGCTTTGGCGATAATCTCCTCGGCAACAACCTTGATCCCAATATTATGGACTCGATAACCGTTATTCGAGAGGATAATATCGACAAGATTTTTACCGATATCATGGACATCACCGGCAACGGTCGCCAGTAGCACCGTTGTTTTGCCATCATCGTCAAGTTTCTCCATGTACGGCTCAAGCAGTACGACACTCTGCTTCATTACTTCAGCTGACTGTAAAACAAACGGTAGCAGCAGTTCACCACGACCAAACAGTTCTCCAACCTCGCGCATTGCCGGAACCAACAGATTATTGATGATATCCAGCGGCTGCCAGCGACCGCGTAGTGCCGACAGGAGATCTCCGAGCCCCTCTTTGTCGCCACCGAGAACTTTCTGTCGCAACAACTCTTCTGCCGGGGCGGAATCGTCGTCACCATCATCATCCTGATCAACGACCTGCTCAAAATGGTCGATAAAACTCATCAACGCCTCGGCATGGCGATTGTAGAGGAGATCGAGGCAGAAGGTCCGGTCCTCTTCACTGATAGCAGCATAAGGGAGAATTTTAGCAGCATCAACAATTGCGGTATTCAGACCGGCTTCGACCGCCAGGTGGAGAAATACCGAGTTGAGAACCTTCCGGGCTGCCGGACGCAATCCAAAGCTGATATTACTGATGCCAAGGGTGAAGCCGACTCCCGGCAACTCTTCCTGAACCTGTTTGATGGCATTGAGCGTCTCAGTGGCAGCATCCCGCATCGTTTCATCGCCCGAACCAACGGTAAAGGTCAGCAGATCAAACAGGATATCCTGCGGGCGCATCCCGTGTTGATTGACAACCAACGAATAGATCTCTTTGGCAACGGCAACTTTGCGTTCGCAGGTGAGGGCCATCCCCTCTTTATCGATGGTCAGTGCAACCACCGCAGCCCCATATTTTTTTGCCAGACGACAGATACGATCCAGATTTACCCCGCCATCTTCAAGATTGATTGAATTGATAATTGCCCGCCCCGGATAGAGCGGCAACACCAACTCCAACGTTGCGGGACTGGTTGAATCAAACATCAATGGAGCCTTGCAGGAACCGGCATACAGCTTGGTCAACTGTAACATGTCTGCAGCTTCATCCCGACCGGCATAGGCAACACAAAGATCTAAAACCTGTGCGCCTCGGGCTTCCTGATCCAGGGCAATTTTGAGGCAGCCGTCCCAATCCTCAGAGAGCAGTGCTTCTTTAAATGCTTTTGATCCATTGGGATTGCACCGCTCTCCAATAAGTAAGGGAGGTATTTCCTGGTGCAATTCAACCGCCTGATAAAGACTGGCAACGGAGGCTTTCATACCGACACCTCCCGCTGTTTCGGCTGAACACCAACCAGCCGTTTGGTCAGGGCAGCAATATGTGTTGGACTGGTTCCACAGCAACCACCGACGATACTGACCCCTTGATTGACGACAAAGTTACACATCTGCTCAGCATAGTCGTCGGGGCTTAAAGGGTAATGGGTCTCCCCATTGACCACTTCCGGCAGCCCCTGATTGGGAATCACCGAGATCCGTTGCGGCCAGTTTTCACTCAGATAGTTGATATGTGACATCATATCCTGGGGTCCAGTAGCACAATTAAGTCCAAGGGAGAATAACGGGAATGGTTCCAGAGTCGCGACAACAGCAGCAATATCAGAACCAACCAACATGGTTCCCTGTTGCTCTATCGTCACTGATGCCAGCACCGGAACTTCATAATTTGCCGTTTCCAGAACTTCAAATGCGGCCACCAGAGCCGTTTTGGTCTGCAACAGATCCTGACAGGTCTCAATAATCAGACAATCGACTCCAGCCTCCAACAATGCTTCAATCTGCTCCCGCGTTGTAGCAGCCAGTTCTGCAACGCTGATATGTCCCAGTGATGGCAATTTTGTCCCTGGCCCAACCGAACCGGCAATGTATTTATCCGGTCTGTCGGCAATGGATCGCCTTGCATTTTCAACGGCACGGGTATTAATCTCTTTCACTTTATCCTGTAGGCCATACTCTGCCAGAACCACCCGTGACGCCCCAAAGGTATCGGTCTCCAGAACCATAGCACCGGCATCAAGCATACTGGAATGAAATTCAACAATGTGCTCAGGGGCCGAAAGGTTAAGGATTTCATTACATCCCTCACACCCGGACCAGTCCTGTTCAGTGATATTCAGTAACTGTAAATTTGTTCCACAGGCACCATCAAAAATTAACAGAGGTTGTTCAATAAAAGTCATCAGATCTCTTTCATAGGTATCAAAAAATTCAAAAAGCACACTATCCCTGAACAATGAAACAATTTCTCTATTTTTGCAAATATTTGTTAAAATTCCTCAGCAACGAATTAAAATAACCGCTTATAAGCTCAAGTGACCACCAATCAGAACCTTATTCAACCCACCGGCGTCAGCAAGAGCACCATCAGATGATCTTTGTTTCGTTCTCTCACTGATGACCAGATCCATAATCATCTCCTTGACCAGTTAGCTGCAAGCCGTCAGTCAAACTTATCTCAAAAGATTAATTATCTTTACTAAATCAATCTT
>Ga0256827_10002487_pt1 | contig 11851 bp, 12 predicted proteins | sample CV84metaG_FD_185977 | JGI IMG/M metagenome (GOLD analysis project Ga0256827, IMG submission 185977) | Hydrothermal vent microbial communities from East Pacific Rise, Pacific Ocean - CV84 | ecosystem: Environmental > Aquatic > Marine > Hydrothermal vents | place: Pacific Ocean: East Pacific Rise... | reverse complement strand
AACCTGAAGCTAAACCTGAAGCTAAACCTGAAGCTAAACCTGAAGCTAAACCTGAAGCTAAACCTGAAGCTAAACCTGAAGCTAAACCTGAAGCTAAACCTGAAGCTAAACCTGAAGCTAAACCTGAAGCTAAACCTGAAGCTAAACCTGAAGCTAAACCTGAGCCCACCAAAAGTCAGGAGCAGAGCTGATGAGCATGGATATAGAAGTATTGGAAGACGCACAACACCATCGCTATGTTCTGAATATGGGGCCACAGCATCCAAGTACCCACGGTGTTTTGCGGGTTCTGTTAGAGCTTGAAGGTGAGTATGCGATGAACCTGCTGCCGGTGCTTGGTTATGGTCATCGTTGTCACGAGAAGATTGCTGAGTTTAAGCCGGCCAAATCGTTTATGCCGAATACTGCACGGATGGATTACCTGGGTGCATTGATTTATAATCATGGCTTTGCTCAGCTGTTGGAGAGAGCTGCAGGGATTGAAGTTCCTGAACGGGTTGAATATATCCGTGTTATTACTTCAGAGTTGAACCGGATCCAGAGCCATCTGCTTTGGTATGGTGCCTATCTGCTTGATTTGGGAGCATTTACCCCGATTATGTATGCTTTCGATGATCGTGAGCATATCCTCGATATTCTTGAAGATGTGACTGGTTCTCGATTGACCTATTGTTATTTCCGGGTTGGTGGGGTGAGCAAAGATATTGATGATAAATTTGTCACCAGTACCCGGGCTTTTATTAAGCGTTTGCGCAGTCGGTTCCCGATGTATGAGGACCTGGTTAATGGTAATGTGATCCTCCAGAACCGTTTGATTGATATTGGTGATCTTAATCCACAAACCTGTTCCCGTTATGGTATCACCGGACCTCTGTTGCGTGGTACCGGTGTCGCTTACGATATCCGGCGTGCGGAGCCTTATTCAATCTACTCACAGTTTGATTTTGAGATTCCAACGGAGACCAAGGGTGACTGTATGGCATCATTCATGGTTCGTTTCCGTGAACTGGAACAGAGTCTGAGGATTATTGAACAAGCTTTGGATGGGTTACCAGAAGGACCGATCATGACACCTAAGGTTCCTAAGAAGTTAAAAATACCAGCTGGTGATTATAACAGTTCAGTTGAGGCTCCACGTGGTGAGCTTTCGTACTATCTCGTTTCTGATGGATCAGATGTTCCGTATCGTCTCAAGGTGAGAACACCATCATATTCTAATCTCAGTGTTGTTCCTGAAATGTGCCAGGGGATGCTGATTTCGGATGTGGTATCGGCGATGGGTGCTCTGGACTTGGTTATCCCCGAGATTGACAGGTAGGGTATATGGAAATTTTTTACAGTATTCTTCCGGAGTTGATTCGGATGGTTGTTGCTGCCGTATGTGGGGCTGTGATTGTGTTTGGTAACGCTTTGGTGATGGGTTATGCCGAGCGGAAACTGGCTGGTCATATTATGTTGCGCCCTGGACCGATGGAAGTTGGTCCGCATGGCATTTATCAGTTGGTGGTTGACGGTCTGAAGTTGATGGGTAAGCAACTGGTGGTTCCAAAAAACGCAGATAAACCACTATTTATGCTGGCTCCCTTGCTGGCGTTTGCCCCGGTTTTTGTCCCTTTGCTGGTTCTCCCGTTCAGTGACAAGATTCAGGGTTTTGATCTGGATATCGGGTTATTGTTGATACTGGCTTTTGCCTCAATCAATGTTCTGGCCATTTTGATTGGTGGCTGGAGTTCCAACAATAAGTACTCTTTGTTTGGTGCTATCCGCTCAGTTGCTCAGAACGTTGCTTACGAAATTCCGATGCTGATCTCATTGCTGGCAATTATCTTTATGACCAATACCTTCAGTTTGAAAGGGATTGCCGCAGCACAGAGTCCAGTCTGGTTTATTGTTATTCAGCCACTGGCTTTTCTGATTTATATCGTCGCTATGGTTGCAGAAACAAATCGGGCACCTTTCGATTTGCCCGAGGCAGAGAGTGAGTTAACTGCCGGATTCCATACCGAGTATAGTGGTATGAGTTTCAGCCTGTTTGTGTTGGGTGAGTATGCCAACATGTTTATTGTCTGCAGTGTTGCAACGGTTTTCTTCCTTGGTGGCGATTCAGGAATTCCTCTGCCCTACTTCGAGTACAGTGGGATCATCTGGTTCTTAATGAAGGTTTATGCATTGATGTTTTTCCTGGTCTGGATTCGCTGGACTTACCCTAGAACCCGTTTTGACCAGTTGATGAACTTCTGCTGGAAATATCTGATTCCCTTTTCATTAGTTAATCTCCTTATTACTGTCGTGATGGTGAAGCTACTATGAGATCGTATTTTTCAAAGTTATTTACGGGAGCATGGAGCCTTATCGTTGGCTTAAAAGTCACCATCAAGGCGATGTTCTCACCGATTGTAACGTGTCAATATCCTCGCGAAAAGATGGAGGTGACTCCAAATTACCGAGGCCATATTGATCTGGTTAAGTTTGCTGACACCGGCACTCACAAGTGCATAAGTTGTGGTAGCTGTATGCGTGAGTGTCCATCTGATTGCATTGTTGTTGAAGGTGAAAAGCGTGAGGGCGTCAAAGGAAAAGCATTGACGATTTTCACCCTCAACTTTACCAAATGCAGTTTGTGTGGTGCCTGTGTTGAGGTCTGCCCGACCAAGGCTTTGGATTATTCTGATGAGTATGAACTGGCGGGATTTGCACGTGAGGATTTTTATTACGACCTCTTGAAGAGAGTGGAGGAACGGGAATGATTGTTTACAAGTACATCGCCGAAGCTCTCTTTTATGCTTTTGTGGTTCTGACATTTATGGGTGGATTTATGGCAATCCGCTCCAGATTGCTGATGCACGCAGTTTTGGGTTTAGCCATTTCGCTGTTTGGTGTCGCCGGACTCTATTTTTATCTCGGCAGCCCCTTTTTGACCATGATGCAGATTCTTATCTATGTTGGTGCGGTCTGTATCATTATTGTTCTCGGGGTCATGCTTGGCAATACACCGGATCAATTGGCCATCAAGAATATCACCAGACGAAATCTGCTGTTGGCACTACTGGCATGTTCAACCGGTTTTGTTGCCTTGTTTGTTGCGACGATCAGCAGAACAGAATTTGTCCCAGCAACTCAAAAAGTTGGCGATATGTCAATTCGCTTTATTGGCGAGAGTCTTTTGTTCCAGTATTGTCTGGCTTTTGAATTGATCTCAGTCATATTGCTGACTGCTATTATAGGTTCTATAATTTTGGCTCGTGGCGGTCGGGAGGGAAAAGTATCATGATCAGTGCGAACTTAAACACCTACCTGATTATTTCGGCAATTTTACTGGTTATCGGGCTATATGGCATGGTTCAGCACCGGTCTTTGATTGGGATGCTGATCTCCAGTGAATTCATCCTCAATGGTGCAGCACTTAACTTTATGGCATTCAACCGTTTTGTTGCACCTAACCCAGCTATTGGACAGATTTATACATTGTTCATTATGGGAATTGCTGCTGCAGAAGCGGCTATCGTGATCAGTATTATCATCACGGTCTATCGGAAGTTTAACTGTGAAGATCCTGAGCAGCTTCAGGATATGAAAATGTGATATCACGCTTCTGACGTTTTACACTTGGTAACAGAGGCAGTGAGGCTCTGCTAGCAATACACCATTTGAGAAAGAACAGGCAATGAACACAATTATTACCAGTAAAATAATTATAACAATGCTGATTCCGATGATTACGGCTCTGCTGGTTATGATTTCGGGTAAAAAAGAGAACCTGCGCGATGGAATATCGGTAGTTGGTGCTGTCCTGACCTTCGCTTCGGTTCTGAGCTTCCTCCCCACTATTTTAGGTGGAGATCAGCTGCAATACACCCTATTTCAACTTTATCCAGGAATCTCGGTAAAAATGAATCTGGACCCGCTCGGGGTCATTTTTGCCATGGTGGCATCTTTTCTGTGGATTTTAGCTGCCCTTTACTGCATCGGCTATATGCGTGGACTTGACGAGCATGCCCAGACCCGTTTTTATGTTTGCTATGCTGTTTCGGTTGGTGCTGCAATGGGTGCCGCTTTTGCCGGGAACCTGTTTACTCTCTACCTGTTTTATGAAATTGTCTCCATTTTCACCTACCCTCTGGTTATGCACCATCAGGATGAAGAGGGGTACGCTGGGGCCAAAAAATATATTATCTACCTGATGTTTACCTCAAAGGCATTTCTACTGCCGGCAATGGTCATCATCTATGTTCTTTGTGGCACTCTTGATTTTAATTCAGCCAGTATCGCTCATGGGATTTTCCCTGCCGATGCTGACCGCTTTGTTGTTGGTATTACCTACCTTCTCTGTCTTTTTGGTTTTGCCAAAGCTGGGATTATGCCTCTCCACAACTGGCTGCCTGATGCCATGGTTGCACCAACTCCGGTCAGTGCATTGCTCCACGCTGTTGTCGTTGTTAAGGTCGGGGTTTTCTCCATCTGCCGGGTGATGCTGTCAATCTTTGGAACTGACATTCTGAACGAAACCGGTCTCGGTTTAATGACCGCTTATTTCGTCTCATTTACAATCCTGACGGCCTCAGTGATTGCATTGACCAAGACAAATCTCAAGGCACGACTTGCTTACTCAACGGTCAGTCAATTGTCCTATATCGTTCTCGGTGTTGCCATGTTGACGACCAACTCTATTACCGGTGGTCTGATCCATATTGCCAACCACGCTCTGGCAAAAATCACCCTGTTTTTTGCTGCCGGTTGCATTTTTGTTGCCAGCGGCAAAAAGGATATTTCTGAGATGGGGGGACTGGCTAAACGGATGCCCTGGACGATGACGGCATTTGGTCTTGCTTCACTGGGGATGATTGGTGTCCCACCGGTCGGTGGTTTTGTCACCAAGTGGTATCTGGCTTTGGGGACAATTGATCTGCATAACTGGATTTTGCTCTGTGTTCTGCTGCTGAGTAGTTTGCTGAACGCCTGTTATTTTGTCCCGGTTGTTCTTAAAGCTTTCTTCGGTAAGCCATTGCCTGCCGATGAGGGGTTAACCACCAGTCTCGAGGGCAAACCGCTCATCATGTTTATGGTTATCCCGCTGGTTATTACCGGAACGTTATCGGTATTAATCGGTGTTTATCCGAATCTGTTTCTGGACCTCATTAACCTAATGGTGAAGTCATGATTGTAAATTTTTTAACTTACTTACGAGAAAGACCCGTCTTTCTTAAATGGTTCCTGGTCTCTATCCTGGCTTTTTCGGCTGTTTATGACTTGTTTGTTGATCGTCATCATGCCGAATTCTGGGGAGGCCATATCGTTGGTTTCTGGGCGATATTCGGTTTTGTCGGGTGTCTGGCAATGATTGTGTTCTGTAAAGGGCTGTCACACGTATGGCTGGAGAGGGACAAGGATTATTATGACAAGTAGTATTTTTATGCATCCAGCCACCATGTTTATCATTGGTGCGCTCCTCTTGCCTCTGGCGAATAAACTCAAGGTGCAGAAGATCTGGCTGGTTCTCATCCCGCTGGTTGCGTTTATTCAAATTCATTATTTGCCGGAATCGTTTGGTCAGGTTGAGTGGCTGGGTTTTGATCTACAGTTTGGCCGGGTTGATCAGCTGACAGTCGTGTTCCTCCATGTCTTCACTCTGATGGCTTTGATTGGCAGTATTTTTGGCCTCCACGTTAAAGAGAGTGGTCAGCATGCAGCAGCATGGTTATATGTTGCCGGTTCTCTCGGCACAACTCTGGCTGGAGATTACCTGACGGTCTTTATTTTCTGGGAACTGATGGCTTTTGCATCGGTCTTCCTGGTGTGGTATCGCCGGCGGACAAAATCGATCGAAGCGGGCTTTCGCTATCTCCTGGTTCATACTACTGGCGGGCTGGTCCTGCTCGGAGGGATTTTCCTCCATTACCAGAATGGCCATGATCTGAGTTTTGTCGCAATATCTCCAGATACGGCAACTCTGGCACAATATATCATTATGGTCGGGTTCATGCTGAATGCAGCAGTTCCTCCAATTCACGCCTGGCTGCCTGATGCCTACCCCGAAGCAACGGTTATTGGTGCGGTATTCATGTGTGCCTTTACTACAAAAACTGCCGTTTACGTTTTGGCCCGTGGCTTTGCCGGGTTTGAAGCGCTGATGATTCTCGGTGCGATCATGACGCTTTATGGAGTCTTTTACGCGGTTATTGAAAATGATGCCCGAAGAATTCTGGCCTATCATATTGTGAGTCAGGTCGGCTACATGGTTTGTGGGGTCGGCATTGGTACCGAGATGGCGATCAATGGTGCTGCTTCTCATGCTTACGCACACATTCTCTATAAAGCACTTCTGTTTATGGGGGTCGGTAGCGTTCTTGAGATGACGGGTCGTTCCAAGCTGAGCGAACTGGGTGGGCTGTATAAATATCTACCTTTCACCATGGTATGTACGGTTATCGGTGGTATCGCTATCTCCGGATTCCCGCTGACCAGTGGTTTTATCAGTAAATCGATGATCATTGCTGCAGCAGGAGAGGAACAACAAATTACTATTATGCTAATGCTCTCCCTGGCCGCTGTCGGTACCTTTCTCTCGGTTGGTATTAAGCTTCCATACTTCATTTTCTTCGGTCCCAACGATTGTGGTTTGAAACCAAAAGAGGCCTATTGGAATATGAAGGTTGGTATGGTGATCGCTTCATTCATGTGTATTTTTCTCGGTATCTTCCCGGATTATCTCTACAATATGCTTCCCTATGCGGTGCATTGGCATCCGTATACAGCGCATCACTTGGCAGAGACATTTTATCTGCTTGGATTTACCGGGTTCGCATTTTATCTGATGGTCAAATACCTTAAACCGCATGATGTCTCCAATCTTGACCTTGACTGGTTCTATCGCCGCGGTGCTGTTTGGTTCATGTGGTTGGCACGTCATCCGGTGAGTGCAACAAATGAATGGATCAGTAATGTATATCGCAAAGTTGGTCTCCGGTTTACCATGGCGACAGCAAAAGCGCTCTCGTGGTTTGACTGGGAGGGTATCGACTGGGCACTTGATGGTAGCGCCCGGGGTGTGGTGAAGGGCGGAGATCAGGTTCGACAGTTCCAGACCGGAAAATTACAGCAATATATTGGTGCTGCTGCTGCTCTGGTATTTATTATTCTTATCGTTGTTGTTCTGATCTGATCTTGTCTGCTGGTTAACGGATAGGCAAATACTTAATAGACAGTAGGAAGTCATGGAAAACTATCTCATTCTGAATACACTGAATTATCCGATTTTGTCGACATTACTGATCGTGCCGGTAATTGGAGCTATTGTAGCCATGTTTTTGCGTGGTGATACGGTCCTTAAGTACTGGAGTTTAGCGGTCACAGTGGTGACAGCTCTTTTATCGTTACCGTTATGGAGCAGCTTCGATCAAACCACGGCAAAATACCAATTTGTCGAGCTGCGACATTGGTTCCCGGCACTGCATCTTGATTTTGTACTGGGAGTTGATGGTATCAGTGTTCTGCTGGTTCTCCTGACAACTCTGGTTATGCCACTGTGTATTCTCTGCTCCTGGACCTATATTAAGACCCGCTGGAAAGAGTTTGTTATTGTCACTTTGTTAATGGAAACTGCCATGTTGGGGGTTTTCGTCAGTTTGAATACGGTACTCTTCTATATCTTCTGGGAGGGGATGCTGGTTCCAATGTACCTGATCATTGCGATCTGGGGGGGAGCCCGTAAGGATTATGCATCAATTAAGTTCTTTCTTTACACCTTTGGCGGCAGTATTTTTCTTCTGGTTGCAATTATTGCCATGTACATCAAAACCGGAACCTTCTTTATCCCCGAATTGATGGATCATAGCTTTAGTTTCTCCTTTCAGATGTGGATCTTTGCTGCCTGTGCCATCGGTTTTGCGATCAAAATGCCGATGTTCCCATTCCATACCTGGCTGCCCGCTGCACACGTTGAGGCTCCGGTGGCCGGATCGGTCATCCTTGCCAGTATCCTTCTGAAAATGGGTGGTTATGGATTTTTACGTTTTTGTCTTCCCATGGCCCCTGCGGCAACCGTTTATTGTATGCCGTTTTTACTGGTGATGTCGCTGATCAGTATTGTGGTTGGTGGCTACCTGGCTCTTGGCCAGACAGATATCAAGAAACTGATTGCCTACTCATCGGTCGGTCACATGGGTTTTGTTACCCTGGGGATATTTCTCCTTAACGATGCCGGGATCAAAGGTGCCATGCTGCAGATGCTTAATCACGGGGTAACCACCGGTGCACTATTTATTCTGATCGGGATTATTTATGAACGGACCCATAGTCGTGAAATAGCTGACAATAGCAAGTTGGGGATGTTTATGCCGATTTATGTCACATTTCTCGGTATCTTCTCCCTATCATCACTGGCTTTCCCTGGAACCAACAGTTTTGTCGGTGAGTTTTTGGTTTTGTTTGGTGCTTTTGATCGGTTCCCGGTGGTTGGGGCTGTTTCAATACTCGGTGCTATTCTGGCTGCTGCCTACATGTTGCGCCTGTTGCAAAAAATGGTCTGGGATGATTCAGACGGCCATGTTCACCATGGTCATGACGATCACGGTGATGGCAAAGGGCATAAACTGTTTGATTGTAACGCCCGGGAATTTATCCAGTTAGCATTTTTGACTGTATTTGTTTTCTGGATTGGTCTCCATCCAACCCCATTACTGGATATGATGGATAGCAGCGTGACACATTTATTGCACCAGATTGATGTTGGTAGTGTTGTGCCTACGGAAGCTGTTCAACATGGCGAAAGTCATGCTCTGCTGAATGATGCAGGGGCTTGGATCAAGAACCTCTTTTAACTCAAGAATCGGATTAATTATGTTGAACGCGATTTTTATGCCCGAAATATTTCTGATGCTGACAGTCATGGTTCTATTTTTTATGACTTTGGGTCATTTTAAAACTGGAACTGTTCAGGCTGTCAGTTTGCTTCTTGCTGCCATCACTCTGGCGGTGACGATTGCCAGTAGTAGTGCCCACGGGCTTTTGTTTTATGACGCTTATCAGGTGGATGCTCTGTCTCAATTGTTTAAAGTTGTCATTGTTCTGGGACTGTTTCTGGTGTTTTTCCTGGGGACCGGATTGACCGGGATTCAGGAAAAATTACATACAGAATACAATATGTTCCTAGCGATAAGTGCTATGGGGCTGATGTTTTTGAGTAGCTCTGTTGAACTTTTAACCATTCTTCTCAGTCTTGAAATCTCATCTTATGCCCTTTATGTGGTGATTCCATTTCGACGTGGTCAGGGGCGAATCCATGTTGAAGCGGGCATCAAATATATTCTTTTTGGTGCGGCTTCTACCGGGCTTACTCTGTATGGAATGAGTTATATCTTCGGCTTGGCACACACCACTTATCTCTCCGAACTCAGAGAGGTTATGCCAGCTCTGGTTGCAACTCAACCGCTGGCTGTGATTGCAATAATTTTGGTGATGACAGCTTTTTTCTATAAGCTAGCCATGTTTCCGATGCACTTCTGGACTCCCGATGTCTATCAGGGTGCAGCCAATGAAACCAGTAGCTTTGTAGCAACTTTACCCAAGGTTGCGGCAGTTTTACTGCTGCTCCGATTTGTTGCCGTTGCAGGCTTTGATATTTCGAAGGTAACTTGGGTTTTGGCAACCATAGCGGTTCTCTCTATGACCTTGGGCAATCTGAGTGCTCTGGTCCAGACGGACCTGAAACGATTGCTTGCCTATTCAAGTATTGCCCATGCGGGTTATGTTATGCTGGGTATCCTAACTGCTGATGAAATGGGGATGGCCGCGGCAGTTTTCTATGTTATCGGTTACTTGTTGATGAACCTTGGAGTGTTCTACGTCATCTACAATATTTCACCACAGGGAGAGAATGTTACCTTTGAGGATCTCAAGGGATTATCGCGTCGCTCCCCGTTGTTAGCTATGACGCTGCTGGTATCCGCTTTTGGTATGGCAGGTATCCCGCCAACAATTGGTTTTATCGGCAAATTCATGCTGTTCACCGGTGCACTTCATGAAGGGTTCTATGCATTAGTCATCATTGCTGTGATGAATGCTGCCGTTGCTGCATTTTATTATCTGAAGATGGCAAGAGCGGCTTACTGTGCAGCAGATTCTGAGCAGAGTGCCATTATTCTTCCTTTCGGGGCAAAGCTGATGGGTGCATTCTTTATTCTCGCTATCATCTTGATTGGAGCACTGCCACAGAGTCTTCTTGCTACTGCTAAGGCTGCAGTTGCAACTCTGTTGTAGCCGGATTCTTATATTTGATTTCTAAAAAAGACTTACTCTCTGTGTAAGTCTTTTTTAGTTTGCGGCTCCCAGTTTTCATTGTGTGTCTGACTAAGTCAATCACTCCACTTGATTTTGCTTGACAGTTGATTTAAGAATCATATAAAGTGCGCCGTTGCAGCGCAATTTCTGTGACTGCGTTTTAAGGTTATTTTTCAGAGGAGATTCAAAACGATGTATGCGGTGATCAAGACCGGAGGCAAACAGTACAAAGTTTCCGAAGGCGACCTGTTGAAGGTCGAAATGCTTGACGGGGCAGTGGGTGATACCATTGAACTCGATCAAGTCCTCATGGTCGGTGGCGCAGAGGTTAAACTCGGAACACCTCTCGTACCAGGTGCTAAAGTTAAGGCACAGATCGTTGCTCAGGAAAAAGACAAGAAGATTCTTGTTTTTAAATCCAAGCGACGGGGTGGTAATCGTAAAAAATACGGCCATCGTCAACCTATAACCCGACTTAAAGTCGCGGCAATCGAAGCTTAAGGAGGGTCTCATGGCTCATAAGAAGGCTGCTGGTAGTTCCCGTAATGGTCGTGACAGTGCCGGCCAACGGCTCGGGATTAAACGTTATGGTGGTGAAGAAGTCTCTTCCGGTTCTATCTTGGTCCGGCAGCGTGGAACAACTTTTCACCCGGGCACCAATGTTGGTTGCGGTAAGGACTATACATTGTTTGCCATGATTGATGGTGTGGTCAAGTTTGAAACTAAGAAGCAGGGGCGCAAGTTTATCAGCGTTTACGCTGCTTAATCAGTTCTGTCATGCACCAGTTAAAAAGAACCCGGTATCGCTTTGCGGTCACCGGGTTCTTCCGTTTCAGATAAGTAATAGGGAGTTGGATGAAATTTGTTGATCAGGTCAGGATTGAAGTAAAAGCGGGGGATGGCGGACGTGGCTGTGTTTCCTTTCTACGGGAGAAATTTGTTCCGAGAGGAGGCCCTGATGGGGGTGACGGCGGTGATGGGGGGAGTGTCTCATTTGTTGTCGACGAAGCTCTTTCGACGTTGCTCGATTACCGTTATTTACACCATTGTAAGGCTAAGAACGGTGCTCCGGGTCTAGGTAAAACCAAGCATGGGAAAAATGGTGAATCTCTGGTGCTGCGGGTCCCACAGGGGACTTTGGTTTATGATGAGGAGACTGATGAGCTTCTTGCTGACTTAACCGAGCCGGGAGAGCCGTTATTGTTTCTCCCCGGAGGTAAGGGGGGCCGGGGGAATGCCCGTTTTGCAACCAGTACCAATCGGGCACCGCGTCATGCTCAACCGGGGATCGCAGGAGAGACGAAATCTTTACGATTGGAGCTGAAGTTACTGGCAGATATCGGCTTGGTCGGATTACCAAATGCTGGCAAATCAACACTGATCTCCTCATTGTCTGCGGCTAAACCGAAAATTGCCGATTACCCTTTCACGACTCTGGTTCCAAATCTTGGAGTTGTCCCGTATGGTGGCTTCAAGACGATGGTGATGGCTGATATCCCGGGTTTAATTCTTGGAGCCAGTGAGGGACAGGGACTTGGTACCCGGTTTCTGCGCCATGTTGAACGGACTGACCTAT
>Ga0256827_10002486_pt1 | contig 11854 bp, 5 predicted proteins | sample CV84metaG_FD_185977 | JGI IMG/M metagenome (GOLD analysis project Ga0256827, IMG submission 185977) | Hydrothermal vent microbial communities from East Pacific Rise, Pacific Ocean - CV84 | ecosystem: Environmental > Aquatic > Marine > Hydrothermal vents | place: Pacific Ocean: East Pacific Rise... | reverse complement strand
AATATTTATATTTCCTTTACCAGGATTAGGAAATACTGATATTTCAGATTTTTTTGTATTTTTAATTCCAACAGTTCCTACACAAAAAGTATTAGTAAGAACAAATTGTCCTCCACCTGATCCTTCTGCATTATTTTTGTCAAGATGAATTAGTTCTACCCCATTTTCGTCTTTAACAATTAATGATTCTTCGGGTGGTGTAGCATTTATTCCATATCCAGAATTGCTTATAAAAATAAAATCATAACATTTATTATCGTACAAGCATACTGTTTGATTATCAATTGTATTTGTATATGGATTTGAAAATGATTTTTCAAACAAAAGTTCATGTGTTATATGATCCTCAATTTTCCATGCCATTTCATTATTTCCAACATATGCAAAATCGAAAATCACATTTACGTGTGTAGGATAATCAGGCACTGTTAACGATTTTGTAAGTATATCATTTGCAGTATTTTCATCAGTTGTTCCATTAGGATTTTCAATTCTGAAAGAAATAATATTATCTCCAGGGTCCAACGTAATCTGGTTAAGTGTAACTAACTTAATATCGTACTGATTTAATGACCCTGTCCAATGATATGTTGTTACATCATTACCATTAACACTTTCTACTATATCAACCGATGTTAGCTCTGATGTACCTCTACTTTGAATTTTAATTTTTGGGGTAATGTTTTGGTCACAAATAAGTCCAATAGGTTCAATATAATCATATACTAATACATCATTTAATTCAGTAGCTAAAGGATCGCAACCTGCCGCAACTGCCATAATGCTATCAGATAAAGATTCTTCTCCTCCTGTATAACTTTGTCCATTATGTTCCACGTCCCAATCTTCAACAAAACGCCATGTTCTATCAGGACAAACTATTAAATATGTTGGATGACCTGTTATATTATACGGTTCTCTTTCGAAAACACCTGAAGCACCTGTTACATCGGGTATCTGTAAATTTTCCGGAAAACTTGTCATTAATGGATGAAAATCATTATAAACTACCGACTCCCAAAAATAATAGATTCCGGCATATCCTGGATAATAACCATCATGATAATCGCAAACGCCAACAATATCTAATTGATAATCTCCATCAGGTCCATGTTCTCTCCATAAGGAATCAATTATTGGGGTCCATGTTCTACACCATGCACACGAGGGTGTATAAAAATCCAACAAAATAGGTTTTCCTTTAGTAAGTTCTTCATAAAGATGAAAATTTTCTCCACTTGGAGCTAAAGAATCTAAAATAATTTCATTATAATTAAGATAGCCGTTCCCATTACTATCTAAACCTGAATAGTCAACTCCTGTTTCAAAATTTGCACTTGGAAATTCAAAATCTAATGCTCCAGGATTATATTGGGCAAATAAAAATGTTGAAATAAACATTAATGATAGTAGTAGTTTTATTCTTGTCATAGCTTAAAATTTAATTGATTAATACTTTGACAAATATATTTACAGTATTATGCTGAATGCAAATATTTTATAGTAACTAATACGCTACAAACACTAAAAAACCATGAGTTATTGCACTACATCAATTTTGTTACAAATCTGATTATGTGATATTTAAGCTTAGCTGCTTCTCTATTTTCTCATTTTTAGATTAAATCTTCTATAGAATCGTCTTTATCTAAATTTAGTTTCTTTTTTAAACGGTATTTTGCCATTTCTATGTTTTTCACCGATGTTCCGATTAAACTTGAAACTTCTTTATTACTTAGGTTCAATTTAGACAAGCAGATTAATCTAATGTCGTTATCGGTTATATTAGGGTGATTTTCTTTTAAGTCGTTTATTATTTGGTTGTTAATGTTTTCAATAGCATTATAAAAAACTTCTTTTTCTTCGTTAGCTTTAATTACACTTGATAACCTAATTTTTATATCCATTATTTGAGGGTAGTCTCTGTTTTTTATTTTATCTAAATTCTTTTTTAAGTCTTTTAGAAATAAATTTTGATGTGATAGTATTAATGCTACTTCTGTAAATTGTTCTATTTTATGGTTTACTTCAGTTTCTAACTGAGTAGCAACTTCCATTTGATAATCTAACTTTAGTTTATTTGTTTCATTAAGATATTTTATTTTATTTTTATGATTCTTAATTACCATTATAATTAGTATTAATAATAAAATAAATATACTTATTAATATTATTAACCAAATTTTTTGTTTGTTTAATTTCATTTGAGAAATACGTTCTTTTTGTTCAATCTTATTTTTTTCTTTCATAAGATTGTATTTCTCCTGTTCGTGTAGAAAGAATTCTTCTTGTAATTTAGAGTTTTTTACAACTTCAGAGAAACTTACAGAATCTATTAGTGTTATAGCTTCTATTAGTAATTTATAAGATTTGTCTTGTTTGTTTATTTGTTTATATAAACTTGCTTGCTTTTTAAGAATGCTTATTCTTTTGTCTACTAAGTCTAATTTTTCGGCATATCTTAGTGCGTAAGTATATAACGCTTTTGCACTATTTATACTGTCCATCTCCATTAAAATATCTGCTGTTGTTTCAACACATACTACTTGTTGATATTTTGGTGAGACATTCAAAAGCTGCTTTGTTTTTATTATTATTTTGTACGCTTCATCAATATTGCCTAATTTTTTGTATAATTCTGATAATCCATTTAATGCAATACAGTATAAATTTGGTTTAGTATTTTCTTTGTTGTTTAATATTTTATTGTAGTAATATTTCCCTTTTTTATAGTTTTCTTCATTTACATAAATATTTCCAAGGTTTAAATAAATAGAACCGGCTTCGTTATCTTTATGTATATCTTTATCATTTTTGATAATGTCTAAAAAATATTTTTTTGCTTTTTTGTAATCATTATTATAATAATATAAAAGTCCAATATTATTTAATGCTTGAAATTTCCCTTTGTTATAGCCGATTTGCTTAAAAATTTTAAGAGCATTCTTGAAATATCTAATTGCTGTAGAATTTTGTGATAATTCACCAAAAGCAACGCCTTGTGTATTTATCATTATACCTAATTGTACACTATCATTCTCGAAATTACAACTGTCTATTGCATTTTGCAGAATTTTAATTGTCTCTATATATTTAGATAGGTTTAATGTAACATGTGCGTAATTAAGAAGCGATTTATTTATTAATGTATCTTTATTTGATTTTCTTGCAAGATTTATAGCTTCTTTTGCATTAGAAATTCTATCTTCATTTGATAAAGTATTATCTTTACTTTGCGTAATATACTTTTGTATACTATCAGTACTTATTTCTGTGCTATAGATATTGTAACAAGATAAAAATATACTCATTAATAAAAATACTTTCTTCATCAGATTGATTAATTTAGTAGCACTAAGTTAGTTTTATTAAACAAATATACATTATTTTTTTTAATAAAAAAAGGAACCTTCATAGATATGAAGGTTCAACAAAAAAACAACAATAACGATTTTTTAAAATAAGTGTGTAATTAAAAAGCAAACCAAGAAGAAATTGTTATAATTATGAAAAAACTTTTAAATCAATTACTAGTAAAGTTAAAATAACAGAATACATTCTTCTTGGACGCTTTATTATTTAACCGATATTTTTCTAATATAGCTTGTGTCTCCCGTATTGATTTCAATAAAATAAATACCTTGTTTTATACTATCTAAATTTATTTTCAATAGATTATCACCTGCTTGAACATTAATTTGTTTGTTCATTATTAACCTACTATTAATGTCGTATATATTTAAATTTATAGATTGTGGTTTATCAAAATTTGCAGTTATATTAACAAACTCATTACACGGATTAGGATATATCTTTATCTCAATCTCATCTTTTGATATTTGATTAATATTAGTTGTAATAGTGCTTTCTTTAGAGTTCACAATCTCTCTGTCGTTAACATCGCTTGAATATCGTTGAACAATTCCATAAACTTGAATGTTATCAAAATTATAATCATTTGGCAATAAAAAATTATACGAATGAGAATAAGTTGCATTATCAGCAGTTATTACCGGCACTGTATTTTCTGTACCCCAAGCACCTCCTAACATAGCTCTCAACACATGTTGATGCATATAACTATCATCAGCACCATTTTGGTCGTAACCTTGACCTGCAGCAGAACCTCCAGGTATCTGATTCTCCAGTACAAAAACATTTAATCTGTATTCTTTATTCATTACTGTATAAAAGTTTGTAGAAACATTTATATCTAACATTCTTGTTGAAGGATTAAAATTTGAATTAATATCAATGTCAGCTGGCACTGATGCTCCGGATCTTAAACTACATTTTGCTTGCCAATCATTTCTACTAATTGCAACCTCGTTCCAATCATCAAATTTCATTCTATCGATGGCTGCTCTTGGATATGCAATAAAATATTCGTCTAAAACGTCGTCACTTTCATCTGTCGACATAGCATCGGAATTGTGCAAAGCTACAGCTAAAACATTTGTAGTAAAATTAAGTATATTTTCTATTTCTTCTGCTCCATCAGGACAATTACTACACCATGTTCCTGTACCTTCTTCAATCAATACATTTTTATCAGGAATTAAACTTAATCCTGAAATTGTTGTATTTAATGTATCATTAGATTGATTTCCATCTATTGATCCATTAGGATTTGAAACCCAAACTTTTAAATTATACAAATCTACATCTGAAATATCTGCTTGTGCTGAATGTGTAAATGTATATGTACCTGTAAACGGGTCTAATCCTAAAGATGTTAAATGATCAGTTTGTGCTGCTCCTCCATTTATACTCCAATTAATATCCAAAGTATTGATTTCATCACCTGATAGATTTGAAATATTACCCTTTATGCTAATTTGCGATGATGCTATACATACATCAGGTACATCTAATTCTGTTAATTCAATATCATTAGAAGTAGAACCTCCTATCTCTATATTTGTTAAACATAACATATATTCATCATAAGAATTATGTCTAAAAGCAATGTAAATATCTTGTCCGGCATAACTACTTAAATCAATAGAATGTGGAGTAAAATTATAATTTTCTTGCAAAACGGTACCTATTACACTAAAGTCAGTTGTATCGTTACCAGTAGTAGAAATTAGTATTTCGTAATCCTCTTGTCTGTTGCCAGAACTTGAAACACTCCTTGATGTCCAGCTAATATATGGTGTGTTACTTGGAAGTTGAACTTGTGGCAAAATCATCCAGTTGTTTGCTTTACCCGGACTTGTAAACCTAGAGTTAGACATTGCGCACTCCCAAGAAGGACTAATTCTCCATCCAGGATGTACCCATATTGTTCCTGTATAATCAAAATATTCTCCGGCCGGTAATCCGTCTCCGTCTATATTTTTCCAATCAGGGTGATCTGCCCAGTTATCAGAAAAATCTGTAAAATCTTCAGAAAATACTACTTGTGAATAAGTAATAAAACTTGTAAATAAAAACAATAAACTAAATAAGGTAATTTTTTTCATGATATATTTTTTTGTTAATAATTAACCAAATATATGTTTATATGATACTTAAGTGCAATAAAACATATCCTACATCACCTCTACTAAAAAAGTATTTGTGCTCTACAAACCTTTGTAAGAAACTGTAAAACAACAACTAACAGGTGTTAATCAAATAGCCTGTCGCAACTATTTTTTCCACTGTTTATTAATAATTCTTTTTGTTCTTTCGATAGTTTTTTAACTTTTGGGCTAATTCCAATCGAAGATACAGAAATTGTTCTTGTCCAATCTTCATCAGTTAAATAGTTCCTGTTAAGATTTTCAATTACAATTATATAAAGTGCCGATACATAATCTCTAAAATTTGTGATGTCATAAGTAGCTAATTCTCGGCTATTCTTATCTTCTTTTATTTGAGATTCGGAATCTATTCTTACTCCAATAGTCTCAAAATTTGGAATTCTTATTTCTTTATTATCAGAAGTAGTTTCATAAGTGTCAAAAATTTGAATAGGAAAATTTCCAATTATCCCACCATCTACCATAATATCTAAACTGTTTTCTTTGTTTTGCTTTGAATATGTATTTCCAATACTATCAACAAAAACTGCTTGATAATAAAGTGGTATTGACATAGAAATACGAACAGCATCTTTTACTTTCATTTTTGGATAAGTTTCGTAAGATAGAACTATCATTTTCTGTTTGTTAAGACAAGTTGCAGTTACATACAAATCTTTAAATCCTTTGTTGTGTAAATCTTCAAATGTAATATCAGAATTACCAGTTTTTTCTTCTATTAAATCACCTAACCAATCTTTAAATTTATTTCCTCTATACCAACCATACTTATCTTTTGTACGAAAAAAACCGCCAATAAAAATAAATTTGCCATCGTTAAATTTTCTGAATTTTGTGTTCGAGATAATGTCAACCATTTCGTCAGAAGTATAACCCAAAGCATAAAGCAAAGAAAATATTGCTCCTGCCGAAGTTCCTCCTACTTTTTCAATATTTTCTGATAATTTATGTTCTTCTAAACTTTTTAATACGCCTGCATAGGCAATGCCACGAATTCCTGCTCCTTCAAAAACAAGGTTTTTTATTTCTTTGTTTTGCGAAAAAGAAATTGTTGAAATTAATAAAAACTGTATGATAATTAAGAATTTCATATTCTGTCTTAAACAGTTTAACAATAATAAATAACAATTTAGTGAATTAACAACGGCAAAGCCCTCACCGTAGGTAATAGAGCTGTTTAATTCACCTTAATAATAAAATAATTTTTCTTCCCTTTTTGAACAAGAATGTATTTATCATTAATCAAGAAATCGGTATTGATAATACCATCTTGGTCGGTAAATTTTTCTTTGTTTATGCTAAGTCCGTTACCTTTTATAGTTCTGCGAAGTTCTCCTTTCGATGGGAAAATTTGAGTATGCTCAGCGAGTAAATCAATAATATTTATACCTTTTTCTAAATTGCTTTTAGCAATATCGAAAATAGGAATACCTTCGAAAACAGAAAGGAATGTTTCTTCGTCAAGTTTTGCAAGTTGTTCTGATGTAGATTTCCCAAAAAGAATTTTAGAAGCAGCTACTGCCATTTCGTAATCTTCGCGAGAATGAACCAAAACAGTAATTTCTTCGGCAAGTTTCTTTTGCAAAATTCTTTGTCCTGGGTCTTTCTTTTGTTCTTCAATTAATTCTCCAATTTCATGCTTTTCGAGCAGAGTGAAAATTTTAATAAATTTTATAGCGTCTTCGTCGGCAACATTTAGCCAAAACTGATAGAATTTATATGGCGAAGTTAGTTTTTTATCTAACCAAATATTTCCTGATTCTGTTTTACCAAATTTTCCACCATCAGCTTTTGTAATAAGTGGACAAGTAATAGCAAATGCTTCGCCACCTTCAATTCGGCGTATCATTTCTGTTCCTGTAGTTATGTTTCCCCACTGGTCTGCACCACCCATTTGTAGTTTACAATTTTGCTCTTTATATAGATGTAAAAAATCGTATCCTTGCACAAGTTGATAAGAAAATTCTGTAAACGACATGCCCGAGTTTGCTTCGGTACTATGCAAACGTTTTTTTACAGAATCTTTTGCCATCATATAATTAACAGTAATGTGTTTTCCTACATCACGAATAAAATCAAGGAACGAAAATTGGCTCATCCAATCGTAGTTATTAACAAGCTCTGCTCGGTTTTCATTATCAGAATCAAAATCTAAGAATTTTGCTAATTGATTTTTTAATGCTTCTTGATTTTCGCGCAAAGTTTTCTCATCAAGTAAATTACGTTCTTTCGATTTTCCCGATGGATCGCCAATCATACCTGTAGCACCACCAAGCAAAGCAAGTGGTTTGTGTCCTGCAATTTGCAAATGTTTAAGCATCATTACACCAACTAAATGACCAATATGTAATGAGTCGGCAGTTGGGTCAATTCCCACATAAGCCGAAACTAATTCTTTTTCCATTAATTCTTCTACACCTGGCATAATATCGTGTATCATGCCTCTCCACTTAAGTTCTTCTACAAAATTCATCTGCAAATTTTTAAATTTTCACAAAGATAATCTTTAAAGTAGAAAGTAGAAAGTAGAAAGTTCATAAAGTATAAAGTTTTAAATAATTGCAGGAAAAGGAAATATCAATAGTCCTACCATTTATGGCAGGATATTATGTATAGAAACAAAAATAGGCTTTAGCCTAAACTTTTACTATATACAATGTCATAAAAAGTTTATAAAATGCAAAGCTATAATCTATGAAAATAGGGTGTTTTATAGTATTTAATCCTATTTATTAACAATGCTAAAAAAATACTTGTTTTATTGTTAATTTAGCAGCCTGAATGAATACGCTGGTAAAAAATATAATTTTAATAACGCTAATCTTAGTAACTAGTTTGTCTTTTTCGCAATCGAGAAAAGAACTTGAACGCCGTAAAAAGAAGAAGCAACAAGAAATTGCTTATACAAACAAGCTCTTAAATCAGACAAGAAAAAATAAAAAGAAATCTTTAAACGAACTTATTCTTTTAAATAATCAGATACAAAACAGACAGCAGCTTATTCTTGCCATAACTGAGCAAATAAACGAAATAGAAGGCCGAATAGAAAGTAATACTTCCATTATTGAATCGATGGAAGAAGATTTAGAAAAGCTGAAAAAGGAGTATGCAAAACTTATCTACTATTCGTGGAAACACAAGAATTCCTACGATAAAATAATGTTTATTTTTTCTGCCGATGATTTTAACCAAGCGTATAAACGTATGTTGTATTTTCAGCAATATGCCGAGTATCGCGAAAAGCAAGTAGAAGCAATTAAAGAAACCGAAGAAATACTAAAAGGGATTATTGCCGAGCTTGAAAAAGAAAAATTAAAAAAAGCCGAGCTAATTGAACTACAATACGAAGAAACAAAATCATTATCAAGTGAGAAACAGGAAAAATCTAAAATAATTTCTCATTTAAAACAAGAAGAAACTGAATTACAGAAAAAACTAAGAAAGCAACGTCTAGAATCTAAAAAGCTACAAAATGCAATTGCTAATATAATTGCCGAAGAAGCAAAAAAAGCTGCAAAAAAGACTAAATCAGGAAGTTATGCTCTAACACCAGAAGAAAAACTTATATCAGATAAATTTGGTGCAAACAAAGGACGTTTGCCTTGGCCAACAGAACGTGGTGTTATAACAGGTACATTTGGTAAACATAATCATCCAGTTTTTAAAGAGGTTATTACAATAAACAATGGTATAGAAATAAGCACTAGCGCGGGTTCTTATGCTCGTTCAATTTTTGCAGGAACTGTAATTCAGGTAATTCATTTATCTAATACAAATATTGCTGTAATGATAAAACATGGCGAATATATTACTGTTTATAGTCATCTAAAAGAAGCTATTGTTGCAAAAGGTGATGTTGTTAAAGCAAAACAAAAAATCGGAGTAATATACACTGATACAGATGATAACAAAACAGAGATGGAACTTCAAATTTGGAAAGGAAGTACAAAATTAAATCCAGCTTATTGGATTACAAAAAAATAATTTAATTGTAGTGCAACTTTTTTTAATTTTTTGAGTTTTACTAGAAACTGTAACAAAACTTAGATGAAAATAATAACTAGTCTTTTTTTGCTGTTCGCCTTTTTCTTAGTTTCTGCACAAGAGAAATACACAATAAGTGGTTACGTTAAGGATAAGCAAACTGGCGAAAGCTTAATATCTGCAAGTATTTTCGAGCCGGATTTAATGCTAGGAACAATTTCTAATAATTACGGGTTTTATAGCTTAACACTTCCGAAAGGTAAAAGAAAAATTGCATTTTCATATTTGGGTTATAAAACAATTACAATTGAAATAAATCTGCAAAAAGATACAGTAATTAAGTTTGAAGCTGATTTAGATAATCTTTTGCAAGAGGTTGTAATTGAGGAAACAAGAGAAGAAGATATTGTAGAGAAAACTCAAATGAGTACCATAGAAATTCCTATGAAAGATTTTAAAACCCTCCCTGTTCTTTTGGGTGAGGTTGATATAATGAAAACAATACAACTTATGCCTGGCGTGCAATCTGGGAGCGAAGGGACAGGTGGCCTTTATGTTCGTGGCGGTGGTCCCGACCAAAATTTAATTTTGTTAGATGGAGTCCCGGTTTACAATGCAAGCCACTTATTTGGGTTCTTTTCGGTTTTTAATGCTGATGCAATTCAAAGTTTAAGTTTAATAAAAGGCGGATTTCCTGCACGTTACAGTGGTAGACTTTCTTCGGTTTTAGATATAAGAATGAAAGAAGGAAATATGAAAAAAATAACAGGCGAGGTCTCAATTGGCTTGATATCATCTAAAGCTACAATCGAAGGACCTATTATTAAAGATAAAACCTCCTTTATCTTTAGTGCTCGTAGAACCTATATTGATGTGTTAGCAATGCCATTTATTATGGCAAAAGATAATGGTACTGTTGCAGGTTATTATTTTTATGATATTAATGCAAAAATTAATCATAAATTTTCTGATAAATCTCGCTTATATTTAAGTTCATATCTAGGGAACGATAAATTTTATTATACCGATAAGTATTCTTTTTCGGGTACAGATTATTACGAAAAAGGAAAAATAAGATGGGGGAATATTACAAATGCACTTCGTTGGAATTACTTGATAAACAATAAATTATTTAGTAATTTAACATTAACATATAGTCAGTACAATTTTACAACAGGAATAGAAGAATCAAGTACAACAAGTACTGAAAATTATAGCGATAAATTTGAGTATAATTCGGGAATAAAAGATGTGTCGGCTAGAGTAGATTTCGATTATAATCCAAATCCCAACAATAATGTAAAATTCGGATTTTCAGAAATCTATCATACATTTAATCCTGGCGTAAATGTATATCAATATAATGCTACAAATTCCGATAATATTGATACTAGTTTTGGTAATTCAGAGCTTTATTCTCACGAATATTCGATTTTTGTTGAAGATGATATTAAAATAACCAAAAAATTAAAAGCTAATTTGGGTTTAAACTTTTCTGGTTTTCTTGTAAAAGAAAAAAACTACACAAATTGGGAACCAAGAGCATCTGTGCGATATTTGATAAATAAAAATATGTCGGTTAAAGCATCTTATGCTCGAATGTCGCAATACATTCATTTATTATCGAATTCATCTATTGGTTTGCCAACAGATTTATGGGTTCCAACAACCGAAAAACTGAAGCCAGAAGTGTCGAACCAAGTGGCATTGGGTAGTATTTATAAACTTAATAAAAAGTTTGAATTTAGTATTGAGGGTTTTTATAAAACAATGTCAAACTTGCTTGAGTACAAAGAAGGAGCAAGTTTTTTCTCGGTACAAGACGATTGGCAAGATAAGGTATTGCAAGGCGAAGGTTGGTCTTATGGTGCCGAGTTTTTAATCAGAAAACAAAGAGGAAAAACAACTGGTTGGATTGGTTATACACTTTCGTGGACTAACCGTCAATTTGATGGAATTTCATTTGGTGAGGTTTTCCCATATAAATATGATAGACGACACGATATTGGAATAGCTATAACACATCATTTTACCGAAGATATTGATATGGGCGTTACTTGGGTTTTCGGTACAGGAAATGCAGTAACACTTGCAACCGAAAAATATCCAAGCTTGCAATCGATGAGTAGTGGTTATTATACCGATTATGTTGAATACATAAAATCAAGAAATAATTATAGAATGCCGAATTACCACCGTTTAGATATTGGAGTTAATTTTCATAAAAAGATGAAGCATGGTGTTAGAACTTGGAGTTTTGGATTGTATAATGCGTATAGCAGACAAAATCCATTCTTTATTTATTATTCTAATAAGTCGGGTAGTACTCAGCTTTATCA
>Ga0256827_10002485_pt1 | contig 11854 bp, 15 predicted proteins | sample CV84metaG_FD_185977 | JGI IMG/M metagenome (GOLD analysis project Ga0256827, IMG submission 185977) | Hydrothermal vent microbial communities from East Pacific Rise, Pacific Ocean - CV84 | ecosystem: Environmental > Aquatic > Marine > Hydrothermal vents | place: Pacific Ocean: East Pacific Rise... | reverse complement strand
CAGCAGCATAATTTAAAGTATATTACCCTGCCTAAAGAGGTTTCTTTGAAAGATGAAGAGTTTAAAAATCTCTACAGTTTAGTCTCTTTTAATATTTCTGGTAAAAAGCCTGGAGAGTATATTACAAAAAAGGGAGGGGCAATGATTTATGGTATGACCATTCCTCAAAATGAAAAATCACCACAAAATCATGAAGGTGCTGTTAGCTTTGTGAATTTTGTTTTATCTAAAGAGGGGCAAAACATTATGAAGATGAGTGGTCAGGGTACTATAGAACCAGCTGTAATAACAGGTGACAGCACTATTTTAAAAAGATAAATATGAGTTATTTAAGTATTAAACATTTATCAAATTCAGTGGCAGGTTTCTCTCTAAAAGATATTGATTTAGATATTGAAAAAGGTGAATATTTTGTACTTTTAGGGCAGAGTGGGGCAGGAAAAACTCGCCTTCTTGAAGCTATTGCTGGACTTTATAAAAGTTCAGGAACTATTTTTTACAAAAAAGATGAAATATCGAAAAAGAACCCAGAACATAGAGACATAGGATTTGTTTATCAGGATTTTGCACTTTTCCCAAACATGAATGTGGAAGAAAATATTGTTTTTGCTGGTCGTTACAGAGAGGTAGAAAAAAAAGAAGAGCATTTTAGAGATATTGTAGATTTTCTTGATCTTCAAAATCTTTTGGAACGGTCTATTTCTGACTTGAGTGGTGGAGAAAAACAGCGTATTGCTATTGCCAGAGCTATTTATGCTAAACCGAAAATTTTGTTACTTGATGAACCACTTTCTGCTATTGATCCAACATTTAGAAACAGTATTATGAAAAAATTAAAAGAGATCCATAGAAGGTATGACTTGACTACCATTCATGTAACACATAATTTCAGAGAAGCTTCATATCTGGCAGATAAAATAGCCATCATCATGGATGGAAGCATTGAACAGATTGGCTCTCCTGATGAGGTACTTAACCACCCTAAAACAATTGAGATTGCTAAATTTTTAGGCTTTAAAAATATCTTCTCAACGGCACTTTTAGATCAAGAAGAGAAGGTAAATTACTTCTCTATTGACCCAAATCTTATTCATGTTGTAAAAGCAGAAAGTAATAACTGTTTCGATTACTCTTTTAAAGGAAATATAGAGGAGTGTATGGGGATTACCGATCATTTTAAACTATTTGTAAATGTTAATGAAAATCAGTTTTTTATAAAAATTCCAAAACGTGATTATGAAAATTGTCTCTCTGGGGTAAATAATTTTATTACCATAGGTTTTAATGAAAAGGATATTGCCTACTTATGAAATTAGCCTATAGAAACAATATTTTTAATGTGACACTTATTGTCTTTGCACTTGTTATTCTATTTTTTCTCTCTGTGCCAATTTTAAAAATGTTTGTAGGAGTAGGGTCCGATAAGCTTATGGATGCCATCAAAGATGGAGAAGTGATCTCTTCGATCTTACTGACCATGAAAGTGTCAATGTGGGCAATGGTCTTTGTTATTATCACAGGCTTACCACTTGCCTATCTTATTGCTAGGTATGATTTCTTTGGAAAGAGTTTTTTGGAAGCCATGATAGATATCCCAATTATGATTCCCCATACTGCTGCAGGTATTGCTTTGCTCTCTACCTTTGGCGACACAGGTTTAGGAGATTTTTTTAAATTTTTTGGTATTGAATTTGTAGGTACGGAGTATGGTATTATGATAGCTATGATGTTCCTCTCTGCACCTTTTCTAATTAATGCAGCCAAAGATGGCTTTAGAAAAGTAGATCCAAAATTGGAAAATGTCGCTAGAACACTTGGAGCGAACCCTTTCAGAGTCTTTTTTGCCATCTCCATACCAAATGCCAGAAAAGATATTGTCAATGGTGCACTGATGATGTGGAGCCGTGGTTTGGGTGAATTTGGAGCAGTAATTATTCTTGTGTATCATCCGATGACCACGCCTGTACTCATTTTTGACCGATTTTCTTCCTATGGTTTAAGTTATTCAGCTCCAGTAGCAGCCGTGATCATTGGCTTTTCTGCACTAGTCTTTTTGATTATTCGATTTATTGTAAATAGGTTTGATTAACATATAAAAGTATTGCTATTTAGCCATATTTTTGTTATACTGTGTCTATGAAAAAAACAAAGTTTGAGTGGGATGACAATAAAAACTTCAGTAACAAAGAGAAACATCATGTCTCTTTTGAGAAAGCACAGTATGCTTTTGAAGATACCCAGCGTATCATTGCTGAAGATCTTGATCATTCTGCAAACGAAAAAAGATATTTCTGTTTTGCCGAAGTTGACGGTGGCATACTCACTGTGAGATTTACTTATAGAGAACAAGTTATTCGTATATTTGGTGCGGGATATTGGAGAAAAGGAAAGAAAATTTATGAAGAAAACAATTAACTATACCGATGGGGAAATTGGAAATATAAAAATTATTGAAGATTTTTTGCCTTCACCTGAAGAGTTGGTATTTAAAGAAGAGAATACAAAAATTACTATCTCCTTGACAAAAGAGACTGTAGATTTTTTCAAAAAAGAAGCAAAGAAACACCATACTCAGTATCAAAAAATGATACGTAATCTTCTTGATATGTATGTAGCAAAACAGAGTTATTAAGATTCAATATAAACTCATGCTGTAGTAAAGTACCGCTTCCCATCCTCTTTTTTAATTTCTGAAAATTTATCTAAGTAGTCCAAATAGGCAATCAAATATTTCCTGCTCAGTGGGTATCTCTCTTTAAAGTTTTTGATGTCGATGTATTCATCTTCTTTGATAATATTTTTCATCTCTGCAATGATTTTACTAAGACTTAGTGCATGGATAAATAGATTGTGTTCAACCCTTACAACCTCTTTTTTACTGCATAATGCCTTTAAGATGTTGTCTCCACTTTTTCTGTCTAAATCTAAATTATCATAAATGTTGTAGGGAGCGGTGGGTGCAATGTCTTCATCTTGTAGTCTTTTCAAAATACGCTCTTCAAGTACGGTTGAAAGGTCTTCTTTTGTATTTGCACTTCTATAAAGGTTGTTTTCTTTGATTAGCAGACCCGTATTAAGTAAATGTTGTAAAGATGTTTCAATGAAACTGTCACTTGCCCAAGGAAGTCTAAGTTTCAAACTTGAAATAGAGAGCAGGGCATAAGAGTTTTTTTCATAAATGGCTTGTATAAAATCTATAATAATCTTTTGTGTTGTAAGTGGATATATAATAAGCTCTTTTTCATCTATAAAACAGTTTTCAAGTAGTTTTGCTTTCTGCAGTGCTTCTTCATGGGACAGTGCAAATCTTTGGGCAGAAGAGACAAGACCTAAACCTTTTTTATGGGCTTCTAAAAGTATGACATACGCAGAGGGGAAATCTTTCTCTTCCAAGGCATTAAGCAGTTGCAGTTTTTGACTTTTACGTAGAGGGTCTGAGATGGGGTTGAGTATGGTTGCCCCTGCAATTGTTTTGTTTCCCTCACGAATAATAAGCTTTTCTCCGTAGATAGAGAATATCTCTTTATCTGCTTTGATCGTAGCAAATCCTTCATCTAATGATTCTATAGAGCCAAAAAGTGTGACTTTTGCTTCTAAATGTTTAGAACCGATGTAAATTGTGTAGTTTTTATTGTGTTGAAGCAAATATTCACCAAGGGTATTAAAAGAGATATCTATCTTTTTAAAACCTCGTAAATATCCTTTTTTACTCAAAAGAAAGCCTCTTTTTAAAGCTTTTGCATCAACATTTGTTAAATTAAGTGCAACACGATTAGAAATTTTTGCTACTTCAACATCTTGTGCATGTACTTGCATATTTTTGATTTTACAAGCTTTATTAATATCACAGATAAAAAGTTTATCTTTTTTTGTAATCTCTTTGCCAAGTACGGTACCTGTAATGATAGATCCTTGTCCTTTAATGGAAAAGACTCTATCAATGTAAAGTCTAAAGAAGTTTTCCTCCTCTCTGTTTTTTAATTCCAGAGAAAAGAGTTTCTCTTTTAAATTTTCGATGGAGACTTCATCATAAATAGATACAGGTATGATTGCCTGAATATTAAATTGATATTTGGCTACAAAGGCTTGTATCTCTACTATTTTTGAGTTCAACTCTTCTTCACTTAGCAGATCTTTTTTTGAAATAACAAGCACGGCATCTTTCACACCCAGAAGTTTCAGAATTTCAAGATGTTCAACAGTTTGCGGTTTTATGCCTTCTGCTGCGGAGATGACGATCATGACGGAATCAAATCCAAAAGCACCGGAGATCATATTTTTAACCAGTTTTTCATGTCCGGGAACATCAATGAAAGCAATATTTTTATCACCCTGAGAGATATTTGAAAAAGAGAGGTCTATAGTAATGCCTCTCTCTTTCTCCTCTTTGAGTGTATCTCCCTCAAAGCCGTTGATTGCTTTAATGATGGATGTTTTGCCATGGTCAATATGACCGCAGGTTCCTATGATGTAGCTAGACATTTGATACTTTCTGTAAGGTAGACAATATCATTCATATCGATAGTTCTAAAGTCAAGCAAAAACTTTTCATCTTCAATGCGTCCAATAATATTTTCTTCTCTGAAAAGTGTCTGGATCTTATTTGGAGAGTAGTTGTTTATCTGTATGGTGACAGCGATACTTGGTATTTTTTTATTGGGCGTAGAACCTCCTCCTATGAGTGTGGTGGTATCAATGACCTTGCAAGAGACCTCTTCCTTGATTTGCTCAACTAAAACCTCTGCATTCCTCTTTAATGTATCTACATCTTTAAAAAGCATATTGAGTGTAGGAATCTCTTCGTACTTGTCTAAAAGCATATTTTGAATGTCTTGTGTCAGGATGGAAAGTGTGAGTTTATCTACTCTTAACATACGCAGAAGCTGATTTTTTTTGAGTTTGGCGATGAGCTCTTTTTTCCCGACAATGATCCCTGCCTGTACAGAACCAAAAAGTTTGTCTCCCGAAAAAGAGAGTAGGGAAGGGTTATCTTTCATGATGTCATGTAGTGAGGGTTCAGAGTTTGCAAGTCCGTAAGGGAGCTCAACTAAGTGTCCGCTTCCCAGATCAAAATAGTCTATGAGACCTTTCTCTTTTGCAAGTTTGGCTATCTCTTTGAATTTTACTTCAGAGGTAAACCCTTCTATGCTGTAGTTTGATTTATGGACCTTCATCAGCATTTTGGTGTGTTCTGTAATATTGTCTTCATAGTCACAGAGATGTGTCTTGTTTGTTGCCCCTACTTCAAGTAGTTTTGCACCTGAATTTTTCATCACTTCAGGAATACGGAAACTTCCGCCTATCTCCACCAATTCACCACGACTGACGATAACCTCTTTATTTTTGGCAAAAGTATTTAAGATGAGAAAGACAGCTGAAGCATTATTATTTACAACTAGCACATCTTCACAGTCAAGCAGTTTGGTAAAAAGGGTAGAGAGATGAGAATAACGCTCTCCTCGTTTGCCTTTTTCAAGATCGTATTCCAAATTGTTATAAGAAGTAGCGATCTTTTTAGCTCTGTCAAAACTCTCAGGGTTGATGAGACTTCGCCCCAAATTGGTATGGACTATGACCCCTGTGGCATTGATGACTTTTTGTAGTGAGGGGGTCATAATTTGATTGTATTGTTTTAAAATATTTTGACGAAGCTCATCACTGTTTACCTCCGATATTTTATCTGTCAATATATTATTTCTAAGTGCTTCAAGTGTATCTCGAATGATTGGAAGCAGTACTGTTCTTGAAAGATTTTGGAACTCTTGGTGTTCTATGAATTTATCTACTTTTGGCAGTGAACGGAGAAGTGTATTATTTTGCATGTATTACCTACTTGTTAGTGGTGACCTAGATTAGAATGAATACAATTATAGTTGTTTAGCATTAAAATATGGTGAGAGGAAGAGAACGAAACTTCCAGTTAAATAAAATGCAATGTGCTATAAATTTTTCTTACCATACAGAGAGACAAGAGGTTTTGCACTGAGTCCATGAAGTATAATACTCAAAAAAATGGTAAGTGTAATGACGGCATAAAGCCTTTCATGCCCTTGAATATCTATGATCATATGTGCGACGATCATTACATATAAAATAGAGGCTATCCCTCTTGGTCCAAACCACCCGATGAAGAGTTTTGTAGCTAGGGAAAGTTTAAGACCGCTTAGACTCAAGGCAACAGGAAACATTCTAAATAGGGTTAAACTCAAAAGGGCATAGGCAATAACACTTGCATCTATGTAAGCTATAGTAGCAGGAATAAAGGTAAGTCCAAATACCAAGAAAGAGATCAGAATAAATATTTCTCCGGCACCCTCTAAAAAAGCTTCGGTTTGAATATCGATTACTTTGGAAAAACTGCCAAAAAATACTCCGGCAACAAAGGCAGAAATAAAACCGTTTCCTCCAAAATACTCTGCAAAATAAAAAGAGAGAATAGCAAGAGATATAGGAGATAGATTTCTATAACTTTCCCTGATCCAGTTATTTTTTACGGCTTTTGTCAAAAGTTTGGCACCCACATACCCATTGAATGCACCAATAATAACACCTAATGAGATTTGTGTCAAAAGATACGGTACCCAGGAAGTGTTATTTCCTAACTCTTTATGTCCTACGATGAGTAAAATAACAGTGATCATCATAGGAAAGACAATACCATCATTTAATCCACTCTCGACATTGATCGCTGAGCGTATTTTTAAAGGTACTGCTTTATCTGTTACAACAGCTTTTCCCAAGGCTGCATCCGTTGGTGCTAAAATAAGAGCCATTAATAGAAGATTGATAAGGCTTTCATTTGAAAATAGGAGTGTCCCTGCATAGGTACTGAAAACAATGGTTAATGGTAGACCGATAAGAAGTAATCGTGTAGGTATCTTCCATTGATCTTTAAATTTTTTTATATTGATAGTAGAGGAGTCAGAAAAGAGGACAATGATTAACGCAATTTCTGCAATGGTTTTAACAATATCATCATTGATATCTAAGTGAGCAATATTTAAGAGCAAGGGCGAAAGTACAATACCAAAGAGTGTAAAAACCATAGGCCCTGATATATTATGATTTTCCAAACTCTTTGAAAAAAAACCATAAAGAAGAACAATAAGAGCTATGATGAAAATAATAAGGGTATCTTCCATGTCTATCTGCTGTATTGATTTAAATGATGTGATTTAAGTACAGGTTTGTATTGTATATTTGCTTCAAATGATTTTGTTACAGCTACTATAGTAATGGCAACAATGATTCCTGTAAATATAATGCCTATCAATGCAATGAATATAGATATTATTTTTGAAACTCTTTCTCTGGGTCTCATGTCACCATATCCTACTGTGAATGCGGTAATAAATGACCAATAAAATGCATCAAATCTGTTCCAGGATTCTATATGACCTACAATTTGTCCTAAAATAAAAACAATGAAAATAAAAATAAGCAATACAGGACCAATAAAATAGATACCTAAAAAAAATAAACGGATAAAGTCAATAGTTAATTGCATGAAGAACTCCTGTTTTTTATTGGAGAGAAATTATATAAAGTGAATAGGAGCAGGGTATAGACTAAAGAATCATTAATATGATTCTTTAATTTTTAGTAAGATGCTTTATAGCTTACATCACCATCAATAATTTTACATGTACCACTTTCTTCAACAAGTGGATCTTTTGAATTAATACGAATATGTACACTTTTTTCCCTGGTATGTACAGTGATACTAGAAGTATGTATTGTTGATTTTCTAAGATCAAATTTTTCTGAAATATAATCTTTACAATCTTTTGCAGCTAGTTGTTTTGCTTCACTAGTGTTAGCTCCAGAATTATGTGCCGAGCTACCAAAAAGTATTTTTGTCCAATGTGGGTCTGCATTATCATCCCATTTTGATTTTTTACATACTTTTTGTTTTGTATTACAGGAGAGACCATTTGAGAGTGTAAATGATGTAGAGTCAAAACTACTGTCACTTAATATTTTAGACCATTTATGTTCTGCTTTATTACCTAAATATTCTTTTGTTAACGCTAAAGAAATTCCATAGCTATCTGTACAAAATCCTGCTTTTTTATCACAGATCACACCTTTACCCGGTGAATATACGCTACTGGCATTTAGTAGTGATGTAGCTCCTATAAGTAATGCCGTTATGGCAACTGTATTTATTTTCATTTTTAGTTCCTTAATTTTTATTGAGTGATTTAAAGTGTATATATTATTACGATTCACAATGTGTAGGTACAAAGTATGTTTTTTATTACTTTTTACCTTGATCCATTCATTTGGAAGTGACATCATAGCAAAAACTTTCTGCTTTTGCTTTAGATTTTCATGATTTAAATTTTGGGAAGTGAGTGGATAAAAATTATGCCAAGTAAAGAAAGGGTAATTAATGCTAGAATTTGCTATCTTTACATCTCCACAAAAGGAACATTTATGTTAACTATACTTAAAAAATTTGTTATGCTCTCATCTTTACTATTGCTAATCCCTATGGGGCTTATGGCAGATCTTTCAAAGCAGGATGAATCAAAAATTACTAAACTGTGTACAGCTGCCATTAATAAAAAAGGATACGCAGATTACAGCTATAAATATATAGAAATACTTCGGGCACATAGTGGTAATTATGCAATGATGGGGCAACTGCATACAGAGAGCAAACACTATGAATTTAACTGTGCACTCAATACAAAGATAAAAGCATTGGAGATTGTTGGATTAGTCATTAATTCCCTTAATCCAGTTTCAGATACCAATACAAGCAAAACTACTCGTTAGGGGATATATAGGTATTTTATAAGGTTTAATATGGCGAGAGGAAGTAGGGATTGAACCTACCGAGGCGTTTTCACAAAAACCTCCGATCAGGGTTGAAGCCTGCGGTGTCCACCAGGATCACATCTCCTCCGGAAAAGAGAAGTATAACATCTTTTTATTTGAATTTTGGAACCCGAAACTTGTTTCGGGAGAGTATTGGTTTTAAAGTGTCGTGTTTTCCGTAAACAAGTTTACGGTTCCATTAAAAGACAATAATGTCTTTTTTACCTTTGGCTTCTACTTTTCCAATAATCGTAGCATAACCATACGTAAATTCTTCGATACGTTTCGATATGAAGTTGGAATTTGAGTACTTGAAGCTGAAGCAGGCTTGGAGACTTTTTGTAGATGAGTGTAAGGGGTTAGACATAGTCATTGAATAGAAAGAACAGGTGAAAAATAAAGTCAAGTCAACAAGAACGACCCTTTGTACAATGACCTTGTCGTGCAAATATGTTTTGATATTGACAGATTGGACATAGGACGGGTTGGGTATGTGGTTGACACTGCGTATCTGGCTACTGAGTATGCTAAAAGTTTAATAGAATAGTCAATTGAATTTGACTTATGTCATACAAGTTGTTATAATATATGACATAAGTTTGACAAAGGATAAGTAATATGGAAGCAATATATGGTGCAAGAGATATAGTACGCAATCCTTCATTACTAAGGATAGACTCACAAGATAGTTTCATAGTAGAAGATAAAAAGGCGCATAAACGCTTAGGTATATACCTTGGTGTTCAGTTGGCTGAAGAGTTTTTTGCGTATAAAAAAAGAGAACAACTTTTAAATGCTGCACAGAAAATAAAAGAGCATTCTACAAAAGAGTATGAATCTTTAGAAGGAAGCATTGATGATGGATTATAAACGTGGTGATATTGTTATAGTTAACTTTAATCCTCAGCGAAAGCCTGAAGAAGTGGCAAAAGTTCGTCCGGCTATAGTGATTTCAGATAGCAAACTCAACGAGGTTTTAGACCTCATAACAGTAGTGGCATTGTCTACTAACCTCATAGATGATGCCGAACCCCTTCGTGTACGTTTACCTAAAAGAGAGAATCTTGAAAAAGAGAGTGATGCAATGATAGAACAACTAAGAACAGTGTCTAAACAAAGGGTGGGAGACAAGATTGCTTCATTAACTAATGCAGAGATGGAAAAAATAGTTTATGGCATTAAAGAGATGTTGGCACTTTAAAAAAAGATATAACAATGAAGAAACCATTATTTAACAACTATACAAAAGGTGTATTCCTAGGATCTCGCTACCTTAAAAATACATGTCACTGATACCAAAAGTAACAAAAAGATAGTCGATGTTATGGTAGAAGCTACACAGACTGGTAATGCTCTTAAGGCTGCAAATAAATGGGAAAAACATATGGAAAAAGCAGAAGGTCATGACTGGGTAGTATATGATAGAAAGTTTAACTGTAAACGTACAAAATATGACTCTTATGCACATAAAGTTTTTAAAAATGTAAAAATTGATGCTATTACTATATAGGCTATGAGCTAGGTAAGAAATGGTGCAAGTGGCACATGGAGCCAGCTACCTATTAAAAATGTTGTATCCTAGAAAATAATGGTAGTCTAGGAGTGAAATTAGTTATAGGACCCGTTAGAAAATAGAGCGTACTTGTGATTTACAATTCTTGTATAGTTTATAAGAATTTATTGGATGTTTTTTAAAAAAATTAGCTTAATCTAGAATCCAGTCCTTGCACAAATAAATATTGACAAACGGGACATTTTAGAGTATAATCTAAATAAAAGTACAAACATGACACAAGCACAAAAAATAAGAAGCAAGATAAATACTCTAGAGTACAATGAAGAGTATAGTGCTAAAATTTTTGAGGACATAGCTAGTCAAGAAACTGTGAAAAAAATATTACAGCGTAGTCAAAATATTATTTCTAAAACCAATACAAAAAGATTTTATCGTTTATATCTTGATAGTAATACTGATGTTCCACCGTATGCTATATTTGATACCCAGGATAAAGTAAGATTTAATCCACAAGATTACACATTTAATGCTTTTTGGCAAACATCAAAACCAAGCCTGCAAAATGTCTCAGCAATCATAAGAAACTATCTAGCTACTATGAATCCAAAAGATATACAGACTTTATGTAATAACTTTGGTCGAAATAGGGTGAAAAGAGAACTCATACAAAAATACAAAGAGATGTATGCTCAGGGCTTTCTTAATGTAAAAGGTATGGAGCTTATACTAGAGGGTAGGTACGACAGAAACCCTGCCTTTATAGAGATATTAGGTATGATAAATGACTGCTAGGGTTATAGAGGCACTGGAGAGCATAAAGTCGCTTGACATATTTGAAAACTTAGCGTTGTATTTTATTGGTGGAACGGCATTATCGTATTATCTAGAGCATAGAATCTCTGAAGATATAGATATTATTTCTACAGAACCTTTAGCTTATAAAAAAATTATTTCAATCATATCAAGTATGGGTGGAGAAAAGTTAAGAGATGAAAATGCTGTTGCTTTACGGATGGCTGGGTTGGTTCCAGATGAATATATGTTAAAGTTTAATCTTGATGGAGTTAAGTTAGAATTTTTTAGAGCTTCTACTCCTTTACAAATTAAGATAATCAAGGATGCAAAAGCTTCTAAATATGTAGAAGCAAGTTTGAATATATTGGACGTTAAATCTATAGCAAAACTCAAATTAATAGCGTTACTTTCAAGAAACAAGTCAAGAGATCTTTTTGATTTTAAAGTTATACTGGAAGCAAATATTTTAAGTACAGATGAAATAGTAGATATCACATCTCAAACAAAATATAAGATAAATACTTTAGAGAGTTTATACACATTCATTGAAAAAATAGAAGAGCCAAAGGATGATGAAATGGTCTATCTTGATGAAGATAAACCAATCAATTTGAGCTTTAATGAGATAAAAGAAGATACATTAAATGTTATAAAAGAAATTTAGAGTGGAATAATGATTGTGGCGAGAGGAAGTAGGGATTGAAAAACCTTCGATCA
>Ga0256827_10002484_pt1 | contig 11855 bp, 1 predicted proteins | sample CV84metaG_FD_185977 | JGI IMG/M metagenome (GOLD analysis project Ga0256827, IMG submission 185977) | Hydrothermal vent microbial communities from East Pacific Rise, Pacific Ocean - CV84 | ecosystem: Environmental > Aquatic > Marine > Hydrothermal vents | place: Pacific Ocean: East Pacific Rise... | reverse complement strand
GGCGTTTTCGCAAACGGCCGATCCAATGGGGGATTGGAATTTTTATAGTTTGCCAGGTAACCCCTTTGGTGATACTTCATGGTCGGATTATCCTGCAATTGCATTAAATAATGATGAGCTAATTATCACTATGAACCTACTGAGAGACGGAGGTTCATGGCAGACCTCGTTTAAGCAAAGTGTAGTATGGCAAATAGATAAGTTCAAGGGTTTTGATGGTGATAGCTTAAAAACAAAGCTTTATCATGACATTGCGTTTAATGGAAAGAATATTCGAAATATTCACCCAATACGTGGTGGAGATTCGTTTTATGGTCCTGAAATTTATTTAGTTTCCAATCACAATTTTGCTTTGGAGTCTGATACGTTCTACTTAATTAAAATAAGTGATCAAATGTATGAGCCATCTGCGAAATTGACGGTAGATTTACTTCGTTCAACTGTAAAATATGGGATGCCGCCAAATGCAAGACAACCTGGTTTCAGGTGGTTAGCGACTAATGATGCTCGTGTTTTGGGAGGTTTCTACCAAAATGGACAAATTCAGTTTGTAGGAAATTCGCTTCGCATATATGTTGAAGCAGATACTTTTCGAGTGGCAGGGTTTTATCATGGGGTGATAAAGAACCTATCAAAAACACCTTCGCTCAAGCTTAATATTTTTAAAGATGATAGTTTGATAAATATGGAGTTTGGATATCCAAATATTAGTTATTGTGGAAGAAATTCCCATAGTCAACAATCGATTATTACATTTGATTATGCTTCAAGAGCACATTATGCATCTTTTGGGAGTTGTTTCTTCGAAAAGGATGATACTTACTCAAGAGTTCAGCCGATTAAGGTGGGGAATTCTGAGATTAGAGTAATGGGCTTTCTTCAACGATGGGGCGATTATTCTGGGAGTCAGCCTAAGTATAACGAGCCTGGTGTGGTATGGGTTAGCGGTACTTTTGGAAAAAAAATAGGAAGTCAAAAAGCATATGGTACATGGCTTGCAGCTCTAAGTAGCCCTAAAAATGATATTGAAAAGCCTTCCTTGGACTTTTCTGCAAAAGCGTATCCCAATCCCCCTCAAAACCAAATGATGAGTGTTGATTTTAATCTCCCTCAAAATCAAAGAGTTCAGGTTGAATTATTTGATATTAATGGTCGTAAAATTGCATTATTGTATGATGCTGATGCAAAAGCAGGTAAAAATACCTTTAGCTTTTCAACTACTCCTCTTGAGAACGGCTTTTACATAATTCGAATCATGAATAATGATGAGCTATTGTATACACAAAAAATAACCGTCGTTCAGTAGCTCTCTATTGCTTTTCTTTATTTTTCAAAGTGCAACATATTCAGTCACTTGACGTATAAACTTTCAGTTTGTGTTTTTTGTTGAAAAACAAAGGCAACTTATTGCTTAATTTGCTGTCTATGGGTTTGTACAAAAGGGTTTTTTATCGTACCTTTGAAAATTAATATACAGAAGAATAATATTTGAATTTTATAAATATAAAAATATGAAGAATAGAGTTTTACGTTCACTGTCTTTGGCAATTATTGTAATGCTATCATATAGCTCAGTATTTGCTCAGTCTGGTAGTTGGAATTATACCGTTACCGGAGGTCCAAGTTCTCCTAAAAATATGACTGGGTCAACTGTGATTATTGCAGGTGCCGATGACGTTGTTGCAAATTTTAAGTGGCCTTTTGCTGCGGTTGTATATGATGATTTGTATACAGTTACTGATGATATATCGATTAACTCGAATGGTGTTATGCGATTTGATGCATTGATATATGTAGGAACAGGGTCTGGCAATTTACCTGCATTTCCTACAAATTCAACTGCATTAGGGCAAGCAATTTCATATGGTGGTAATTCAGACGGTCATGTGACAGGGGACTTTGTATATAAGGTTACGGGTGTTTCTGGTTCAAGAATTCTTACCATTGCATTTACATATTTCACACATTATAGTTCGGCTTCATCTCATCATGCAGATATGCAAATTAGTTATTATGAAGTGGATCATCATTGGACGATTGATTACTCTAATGTTGGAGGTTCGAATACACCAACAGATAAATTCGGAATAAATGCTGGTGATGGAGTTTGGGGAGCGTTTTTTATGAATTCATTTCCAACGCAAGATACAAGTATAACACTTACGCCAGGGGCCACTTTTGCTCCTCCTGCAAGTTTTACTGCTACAGCTTCTTCATCAAATGAAATTGATTTGTCTTGGACTAAGAATAGTTCAGGAAGTGATGTGCTATTGGTTTATAATACAACAAATACCTTTGGTTCTCCAGTATTGGGTACTTCTTATTCTGTAGGAACTACTCTTTCCGGTGGTGGTACTGTAATGTATGTTGGTGGAAATTTATCAATGATTATTGATACCATCCCCCCAAGTCAGACAAGATATTATAAAATATGGTCAAAATTAAGTGGATATAATTATTATTCTTCAACCGCTTTAAGTGCTAATGCCACTACTTTTGCTTTAGACCCACCTACTCCTTTTACTGTTTCAGCAACAGGTTCAAATTCAATAGATTTAAGTTGGGTGTTAAACTCCTATAGTGATAGTGTTATCATTACATATAATACGACGAATACTTTTACCAATCCGATTGACCAACAGAATTATTATGTGGGAAATCAGGTTGCTCCTGGTCAAGGAACAGTTATTTATAAGGGTGATGGAACAACATTTAGTCATACGGGTTTGCTTGTAAATACACAGTATTTTTATCAAGCATGGTCGTTCAACGATGGTTATTTTTATTCACTTCCATTAGCGGTTAATGGCACTACTTCTCCTCCAGTTGATCCATCATCGTTTACAGCTGTAGCGTCTGGAACTTCTATTATTAATTTAGCATGGGCGCTCAATGCCTCAGGCGATAATGTTGTTTTGGCAGTTAATTCTACACCTACATTTGGAACTCCTCAAACAGGGGCGAATTTACCTCTTGGAAATACAATTAGTGGCCCAGGAACAGGAACAGTTATTTTAAATAGTAATGGAACGGCTTTTAACCATACAGGTCTTAATCCGAATACAGTATATTTTTACAAACTATGGTCATATGATAACACATTGAACTATTCTCCAGGAGTAATCGCAAATGATACTACTGATGCAATTGCAACAATTCCAGACCCTCAATCCTTTAGTGCAGATGAGAAAAGCTCGGCTACTATTGAGCTTACATGGCAGGGGAATACTGCTGGGGATAGTGTAATGATTGTTGTAAATACTGCAAATAGCACCTTTACTCAGCCTCAAGATGGAAATGCTTATTGGATGCCAGGTGGAGTGACAGGGCCTAATCAAACGATTATTTATAGAGGAGCAGCAGCTGCCGCTTCATTTATGCATACAGGTTTAACCCCAAATACAAAATACTATTATAAAATATGGTCGTATAATAATTCTACAAATTATTATTCTACTCCAGGACTGCTTGATAGTGCAACAACAATGTCGCCAGGTATTGCAACATTCCCATACATTGAGGATTTTGAAACACAAGCTGCGAATACTGGTAATCTGAGTGGTTGTCAAACCTACTTTTTATTGACCACAGGTTGGCAGAATGTTCAAACAGTGGATGATATTGATTGGGTAGCTCGAACAGGAAGTACATCTTCATGGAACACAGGACCGAATGGTGATAATACTACTTCTGCTAAAACGGGTACCTATTTATATACTGAAGGAAGTAGTTGTAGTAATAAAGAGGCATGGCTGGTTAGTCCATTATTTAATTTTACAAATTTGACAAATCCTCAAATGGAGTTTTACTATCATATGTATGGTAGCAGCATGGGGCAATTAAGTGTTCAGATTTCTACAAATGGTGGTACTTCATGGTCTTCATCAAATTTATTTTATAAATCAGGGCAGCAGCATACAAGTTATGGTGCAGCATATAGCCAAGCTCTTGTAAATCTTGGTGCTTATGCTGGAATGGCAGACATTAAGATACGTATTAAAGGAAAAACAGGAAATAGCTTTACCACGGATATGGCCATTGATGATATCAAGATTTATGAACCAACGCCAATGTCTATTACCTCTATAACTACTGAACAGGATACTTTACCTGTTGTTCTTGGGCAAACCAATCAACAAGTAATTAGAGTTAAAGTGAATGCAATTGGAGATTATAATCTTCTCTCACTAACTTCTCTTTCGTTTAATACTACAGGAACACAGAGTTTGAGTGATATTTCAAATGCAAAAGTTTTTTATACAGGAAATATTCCTAACTTTTCAGCAAGTGCTCAATTTGGAACAACCACAACGACTGCAGCTACTTTTAGTATTACAGGATCACAAGTTTTGGCTGAAGGAGCTAACTATTTCTGGTTAACTTTTGATATTCCTACTGGTGCTACTATTAATAATTTAGTAGATGCAGCTTGTACTTCATCGATTATTTCATCAACTACACATACACCAACGGTTACTTCTCCACCACAAATAAAAGTTATTGTGGGTAGAGTAATTGTAGGTACAGGAACGGCTGCAGAAGAAGGGCCCGTTTATCGCCCTTGGTATAATGCAGCGCATGAAGCCATTTATTTAGCTTCAGAAATTGGCTCAGCCTCTAAGGAAATAAAGGTTTTGGCATGGAAAAAGGCTTCAGGTTCAAATATTGTTGATCAAATAGATCAGATTAAAGTGTATATGAAGAATTCAACAGTAGCGACCCTTTCTTCAGGCACTTATTCTTTGACAGGTTATACTTTGGTTTATTCAGGACCAATGACAAATAATAAGGTAACAGGTTGGATGGAAATTCCATTAAGTAGTCCTTTCTTATTTGATGGTACAAGTAATATTCACGTTCTTGTAGTTCAAACAAAACCTGCAAGCTCATGGAGTAATTATCCAAATTATAATTATTCGATAACTTCTGCTAATAGAGTTCGTAGAGCAACGAATTGGAATTCAGCACCAACAAGTTTGAATGCAACAAATCATCGTCCAAACATTCGATTTGAGTATGTATTGCCTGCGCCAATGGTGTTTTCATCAGCTACAGTAATTCAGCCAAATGTGAAGAATGTTGGAACAGGTGATGTAAATCAAGAAATTATTGGTATAAAAGTAGTGACACAGCATACTGGTAACCCTTTGAGTTTAACTAAACTGGATTTAACTACATTAGGATCTACTGCTGCTGTCGATATTACTAATGCTAAAGTTTATTATACAGGTTCAAATGCTACTTTTGCATCTACTACGCAATTTGGTTCTACTAAAGTAAGCCCAAGTGGTAGTTACTCGATAACAGGAACACAAACTTTATCCCCAGGAGCTAATTACTTTTGGGTATCGTATGATGTGAGTTCAACAGCAACAGTAAATAATGTACTTGATGCTCAGTGTTCGTCAATAACCATTACAGGAACTGCACATACACCATCGGTTACAAGTCCGATTGGAAATAGAAAGATTAAAAAATATATTACAATTGGTAATATAACTTCACCTAAAGCAGATGGAGCTCAACCCGTTCACGCTTATCAATATCATGGATGGGAAGCAATTTATACTGCTAGTGAAATGGGAGGAACAGCAAAAGACCTTACAGGTCTTGCATTTTACAAGAAAAGTGGTTCGAATACCACAAGAGATATTGTAAATATTACAATTTATGCAAAGCATACTACTAGTACATCTCTTAGTACGGGTAATTATTCATTAACAGGTTATACTCAAGTGTTTTCAGGAAACCTTCCTAATGATGCTTTAACAGGATGGATGCAAGTGCCATTCAGTAGTCCATTTGCATATAACGGAACCGATAATATCGAATTCCTTATTGTTCAGGGAGGAACTAACTGGTTTACAGGAGGCCCATTATGGTCATATAAAACGGTAACGCCAGATAGAGCGCGTTATGCTAGCAGTTGGTCGTCTCAGCCTACATCATTAACTGCGGCAAATCGATTAGCAAGTATCCGATTAGAATATGAGCCACCTCAACCAATGGTTTATGTTTCTACTACTACTACTCAAGGCAATATTACAAATATTGTAAGTGGTATTCCTGATCAAGAAATAATAGGAATACAGGTAGTTACTAATCATAGTGCAAGTCCTTTAGATGTTACTTCATTTAGCTTTAGTACAAATGGTAGTACCAATGCAAGTGCTGATATTTCGAAAGCAACAGTTTATTATACTGGAAATTCATCAACATTTGCTGCAACTAACCAAATGGGAGTGAAGACTAATCCAAATGGTACATTTACGATTACAGGAACACAAGCATTAACGAGTGGTATCAACCACTTCTGGTTGGCATACGATCTTCCTGCTTCTGCAACTATTAGTAATCATGTGGATGCAGAGTGTTCATCAGTTACTGTAGATGGTTCTGCTAAAACTCCAACGATTACTGCACCTGCAGGAAATAGAACAATTGTTGGTGCGCTATCAGGCTATTATACAATTGGAACGGGTGGCGACTACGCAACATTTGCAGATGCTGTTTCAGCCCTTAATAGTTATGGTGTAAGTGGTTGGGTTACTTTCAGGGTATTTGATGGAACGTATAATGAACAAGTAGTTTTAACAACTGTTAATAATGCTTCAGCAACTCGACCTATTACTTTTGAGTCTTTTTCAAAAGATAGTAGTTTAGCAATATTAAGTCATTCAAATTCAAGTGCAAATAGAGCAACGCTTACTATTGATGGAGCAAGCTATTATATTATTCGTGACCTTACAATTGAGGGTACAGGTTATTATTCAACAGCAATTGAGTTGAAAAGTGGTGCCGATGGCAATGTGATTAAGAATAATATTGTTAAGAGTACAGGAACTCAAGCATTTTATAGCACAGGATTATTAATTAATAATGTGGTTGTAAATAATACGAAGTTTATTAATAATAATGTATCTACAAATGGATACGGTTTATATGTTAGAGGTAGTAGTACTACTAATGTGATTGACGGAATGGAAATAGATAGTAATATTATTAATACAAAGCAATATGGTGTTTACTCAATGTATACATCAAACCTTAAATTACGTGCTAATAATGTGGTTGTTTTAGGTTCAACAAATGGATATGGTTTATACTTATTCTACTCAAATAGTGCTTTAAATATTTCATACAATAAATTTAGTGTTAGTGCTTCAAGTCAAGGATATGGAATATTTGTAAGAAATTCTTCAGGAGCACCCACTTCACCACAGATGATTTATAATAACTTTGTGAGTGTAATCTCGGATGGGTCTTCAGCAGCAGTTGGAATTTATTCATATTTGGGAGTATACCAGGATATTTACTATAATAATGTGAATATTACTGCAACTTCATCTACAACAAGAGCAGGTATATATATTTATGGTAATTCATCTTCAAATATTAATGTAAAGAATAATAATGCAGCTTGTCCTGGTGGGGGTTATGCTTTGTATTATTTCAATGGAAATGAAATTTCTTCTTCAGACTATAACAACTTATACTCAACAGGAGATGTGGGTTATTATGGTGGATCAGCTACAACAAATTTAGCTGCATGGCAAACAGCCTCTGGTGGTGATTCTCATTCCATCTCAATGAATCCCCAATATGTTTCGACTACGGATTTACATATTGGTAATTTAGCAATGAATGATCTTGGTATTCCAATTACTGGAATTACTACAGATATTGATGATTCATTGCGTCATGCTACCACTCCTGATATTGGAGCTGATGAATATAGTGTTGATGTTGATGCTGAGTTAACAGCTGTTATTAATCCTTCAGCCTCTATTTGTGGAGGAACAGAAAATGTAGAAGTTACTTTACAGAATAATGGACTTAATACATTAACTACCGCAACAATAGATTGGAAAGTGAGTGGAGTTAGTCAAACAGCTTACTCATGGACGGGTTCCTTAGCAACTGGTGCAAGTCAGAATGTAGTTCTTGGAAACTATAACTTTAGTACACTTGGAAATATTGTTGTAAGTGCTGAAGTGAGTAATCCAAATGGACAAACGGATCAGGTTCCAAGCAATGATACTACTTCAATGACTGTTTCCGTAACAGGAGCTGCTACAGCTAATGCTGGACCTGATGATACAACATGTTCTGCTACGGGTTATATATTGGCAAATGCAATGGCTACGTCATATGCAAGCGTTCAATGGACCACAAGTGGAACAGGAACATTCACCAATGGAACAACCGTAAATGCAACTTATGTACCAAGTAGTGGTGATATCACTTTAGGTATGGTTACCTTGAAAATAAGTGCCATTGGTACTGGAACATGCGGTAATGCTGAAGATTCAATGGTTCTTACCATGGGTAATTTACCAACGGTTTCGTTTAGTGGTTTAGCCTCTGATTATTGTGATAATGCAATTGCAACTAATCTTACAGGTATACCAGCAAATGGTACATTTAGTGGAACTGGTATTACAGGTTCACAGTTTGATCCAAGTGCAGCCGGATTTGGTAATCATGAGATTGTTTATTCAGTAAGTGTGAATGGCTGTACTGGTGCAGATACTCAGTATGTTGATGTGCATGAAACACCAATTGCTGATGCAGGGTCTGACCAAGTTATTACACCTCCAGCAACTACCGCTACATTAAGTGGAAGTTATACCGGTGGGACAAATGTTGGTTATTTCTGGACACCTACTGCATTACTAAATAATGCTAATATTGCTTCACCAACTACTACTGCCATTACTTCTACTACAACATATACTTTGGAAACTAAAGATACAGTTAATCAATGTAGTTCATTAGATCAAGTTGATGTTGTTGTCTCAAATACAGGTTCTTTAACGGTTACTGCTACAGCAAGCCAAACAACAATTTGTGAAGGTGATAGTAGTGATTTGAATGCAGTGGTACAAGGAGGTTCAGGAGTTTATACTTATACATGGACTTCAGTTCCTGCAGGATTTACTTCTACACAAAAAGATCCAACAGTTCACCCAATGGTGACTACTACCTATAATGTAACAGTGAATGACGGTACATTAAATGCTGTTTCAAGCATTAGTATTACGGTTAATCCAACTCCTTCGGTTAGTTTCTCAGGTTTAACTTCGCCAGTTTGTTCAAACGGAAGTAAGTTATTACTAAATGGAACTCCAGCAGGAGGAACGTTCACATCGAATGGTGGCGGTTTAACAGGTTCTTTATTTGACCCAACAGTTGATGGTGCGGGTACATATGATGTTTACTATGCATATTCTGATGCAAATGGATGTTCAAATACGGATACACAAACGGTTGTGATTGATGATGCTCCTATCGCAAATGCAGGTTCTGATGAAATAATCGACCAAGGACATGATACTATAGTTTATGGGTCGGCAACAGGTGGTGCTAATTATCAATATAACTGGGCGCCGGTAAGTATGTTGGTTAATCCAAATACTTCAACACCGAATGAAACTACCGTTGTATTGAGTTCATCTCAATTATACACGCTTACAGTTGTTGATACTTTAACAAATTGTCAGAGTTCTGATGATGTAACGGTTATAGTTAAAGGTGGTGTATTATCGATTAATTTAAGTGCTGATAATACTACCATTTGTGAAGGTGATACAGTGAACTTAAGTGCACTTGCATCGGGAGGTTCTGGTGTTTATACTTATACTTGGACTTCAATACCTACAGGATTTACTGCATCGATTGCAAACCCTCAGGCTACTCCAGCTATTACTACTGTATATAATGTAGTGGTTGATGATGGAACAAATTCAGTTAATGCATCGATTACAATAACTGTGAATTCAGTTCCTGCAGTTTCATTTGGAGGTCTTGCTACAGAATATTGTCAAAATGCAATTCCTGATACATTATTTGGTGTGCCAAACGGAGGTCTATTTATAGGTTCGGGAATGGCTGCAAATATATTTGATCCAAGTGTAGCAGGTGTAGGAAATCATACCATTACCTATACTTATATGGGAACTAATGGTTGTGCTGCAACTGCAAGTCAGGTGACTACTGTTTATGATGTGCCTGTTGTTGATGCTGGTACAAATCAATCAATTCCAAGTGGAACTTCAACGACATTGAATGGTACTGCAACTGGAGGAACTGGTACAGGTACTTATAGTTATGATTGGACTCCTGCTTCGATGTTAACTTCCTCGAATGTTGCAAGTCCTACAACAATTTCAATGACCTTGTCTACTATCTTTACTTTAGTTGTAAGCGATACAAACTCATGCTCTAACTCGGATGATGTTACTGTAAATGTGGGGATTGGTGGACCTTTAACCTTGAATCCTAAAGCTTCTCCTGATACTATTTGTGCAGGTGAGCAAGTTCAATTAAATGCTCTTGTTGGTGGTGGCTCTGGTAGCTACTTATTTGCTTGGACGTCTAATCCTTCAGGGTTCATTGATATTACAGCTAATCCAATTGTAAGTCCAACCACAACTACAACTTATTATATTAATGTATTTGATGGTACGAATACCATTTCAGATTCGGTTAAAGTAGTTGTTGGTGATATTCCTCTTGTTGTTATCTCTGGTGCTAAAAATGTGTATTGTGATAATGGTATAAGTGATACTTTAATCGGACTTCCTGCTGGTGGAACTTTCTTCGGAACGGGAATGATAAACGATGAATTTAATCCTGTATTAGCAGGAATTGGAGCACATCAGGTTATCTATAAATATACAAGTGCATTAGGTTGTTCTAATTCGGATACATTAGATGTAAACGTTGTTGGAGCACCTGCGGTAAATGCTGGTTCTGATATTATTGTTGCCTGTGGAGGTACAGGAGGAATGATTGGAACACCTTCAGTCAACGGATTAAATTATTTATGGGGTCCTACCTCAGGATTAGTTGATCCTAATGCAGCTGAAACTAATGCAAACCCATCTATGAGTACACTTTATACTTTAACAGTAACTGACCAAGCTACAAATTGTATGAATACTGATGATGTTCAAGTGGATGTTACGGGTGCTCCTGCAGTAATCGTAAGTAACGATACTATTATATGTTCTGGAACTCCAGTTACAATTTCTGCATCAGGAAGTAGTCTTAATAAGTATATTTGGAGCAATGGCGTAACTACCGCTTCATTTACCGTTAGTCCGATGCAAACTACAGTTTATACCGTTGTGGTTTCTGATACATCAGCTTGTACTACTACCGACTCGGTTGTGGTTACAGTAAACAATCCAAGCCTATTCTTAGGACCAGATATTACTATCGTAGATACTACTTCAGTAATTCTTGACGCAGGTTATGGTTATGTTGATTATGATTGGTCTACTGGCGACAAAACTCAGTCTATTATTATCGAGCCTTATTTAAATGCTCAATTAGGTATTAATAAGTACTCTGTATTGGTGACTGACGTTTATGGATGTCAAGCTTCTGATTCAATCTATATTAACTATGTATTATCCATTGTTGAAGCATCTAAAGATGTTAGTTTCGGAGTTTATCCAAACCCAACAAAAGGAATCTTTAATGTGGTGATTGAAGGAACGGTAGCACAATCATTTAATCTTGAGATTATGAACCTTGAAGGTCGATTAATTGAATCACGTAAAATCTATGTGAACCAGGCTCAATATACAGAGCAGTTCAATCTTTCAACTTATCCAAAAGGAGTTTATATTATCCGATTGATGAATGAAGGTGTAATTGTTACCAAGAAGTTGATTGTTCAGTAATAGAAAATATAACAAAATTGAAAGGCTCCATCATTGATTTGATGGAGCCTTTTTTATTTAGAGTGTTAGTGAAGGCACTAAAATAGATAGGAATATGAGGTATGTGAGGGGCGTAAAAAACGATGATGTTAGAGTAAGATTGGACTAATGATGTTAGAGGAG
>Ga0256827_10002483_pt1 | contig 11857 bp, 9 predicted proteins | sample CV84metaG_FD_185977 | JGI IMG/M metagenome (GOLD analysis project Ga0256827, IMG submission 185977) | Hydrothermal vent microbial communities from East Pacific Rise, Pacific Ocean - CV84 | ecosystem: Environmental > Aquatic > Marine > Hydrothermal vents | place: Pacific Ocean: East Pacific Rise... | reverse complement strand
AAGGAGGTGTTCCGATTTATTTTCAGTTACAATATTTGAAAACTGTGAAAGTGACAATGAACTACAGTGATATTACGGTTTTGCAAGCGGTGAAGCATGCTGTCGATTTGGATAGTTTTCAGGTAGTTGCATGGAATAAGGCCATTGTTGTTGTAAAAGGAGATATAATTCCAACTAGTTTAGCTGAGTACGAATTCACGAAACCAGATGATAAAGTAGATAAAGTTGAATCTGAGGCACCAAGCAAATCCCAGTTTCTAAATACTACTAAAGCGGGAGCAATAAAAAAGATCAAAGTCGGCAAAAAAGGCTATGCCTTGGCGGGTTCTATGGTTCATATTCGTGGAAAAATAAGCGATATTCAAAGTGGTGAAGACTTGCCTGGTGCTACTGTTTATATAGTGGAATTGAAGAAAGGCGCCTCGGCGGATAATAAAGGAATGGTGCAGTTTTATATGCACCAGGGAAAGTATACTATGCGTGTGATGTTTATGGGCATGAAAACTCAGAATTATCAATTGGTTGTATATTCCAGTGGTCAGTTTGCAGTTAAAATGGAGAAAAAGGGAATTGAACTTAGTGCGGTTGATGTATATGGTGATCGACAAATGAGCATGCGACAAAAGGACCCTGGTTTAGAAAAGATGTCAACCAAAGTTATTCGTGAGATTCCTGTTTTAGTGGGCGAGCCTGATATCATTAAGGCCTCCAGTATGTTGCCAGGTATTGTTAGTGTAGGGGAGGGAAGCTCAGGATTGAGTGTGCGCGGAGGAAGCTCCGACCAAAATGCATTTTACCTTAACGGGATACCGGTTTTTAATACTTCCCATATGTTCGGTTTCTTTCCTGCATTTAATGCCGATTTGGTAAAAGACTTTACAATTTATAAAGGTTATATCCCCGCAAGTTATGGCGGTCGTTTATCTTCTGTTTTCGACATTGAAACCCGGAAAGGCAATCGTCGAAAGTTTAGTCTGCATGGAGGAATTAGTCCCATGGCGGCAAATATGGTTTTGTCGGCGCCTATTATTAAAGATACGCTTTTGGTGATAGCAAGCGTTCGTACTTCCTATTCCGATTGGATTCTAAAGAAAATTGATGATAAGGATATTAGGAATAGTAGTGCTCAGTTTTCAGATATCTCTTTGGGCGTTTATTATGATTTGGCGAGTACTCAGCTTTCGGTTTTTGGATATCATAGCCAAGACTATTTTGCCTATTCGAATGTGAATAAGTACCGTTATTCTAATGATGGTTTCTCGGTGAAGATAAAGCAGAGATATAGCAAACGCTTGCGAGGAAATTATTCGGTAGAAATGGCTGAGTATAAATTTGAAACTGATGATTTTCAGGAGAAAAGCACTTCCTATAATCATCCTTATAGCGTGATGCAAAACGAATTACGAGCGAATTATATTTATATGTTTAGCAATCGAAATCAATTGAGCTATGGATATCATTTTACTTATTATGGTTTGAATCGGGGTGTGGTTAGTCCCATAGATAATTCCATTCGAAAGCCAGTTGATTTGGGAAAGGAAAAGGGGATGGAAAATGCTGTTTATGTTTCTGACCGATGGAAAGCCTTGGATTGGCTCGATTTTACTTTGGGTTTTCGCTATAGTTTTTATAGTCCAGTGGGTCCAAAGCAAGTATTTCAATATACTGATGGAAAAACGATTGATGAGCATTATATAAATGATACAATTCAATATGCAGATAATGAGATAATCAGCACCTATCAGTTTCCTGAGTTTCGATTTGCAAGCAAAATAGATGTGGATAAGCATTCATCATTTAAAATTGCATTTACACAAATGCATCAAAATCTTTTTATGTTGAATACAACATTTTCTATTGCTCCAAGCAGTCAATGGAAATTAGCTGATTATCATTTAAATCCATCTACAAGTAATCAATATTCAGTAGGTTATTTTCGAACTTTTGTAAAGAATGGATTCGAGGTTTCGACTGAGGTTTTTTATAAGAATACGGAGGATTATACCGAGTTTAAAGATGGAGCCGACTTTTTGAATTCAGAGAAAGTTGAGTTGAGCGTTCTTCAGGGAAAACAATGGTCGTATGGTGTGGAGGTGATGTTGAAACGTCAGGGCGAATTCCGTTTTACGGGCTGGATTGCCTATACTTATTCGCGAGCTTGGGTACAAGTTGATGGGGCAGAAGATTGGCAGGATATAAATCATGGATTGAAATACCCTGCATCATTCGATATTCCCCATGCTGTGAGTGCACTATTAAATATAAAGTTGAGTAAAAGACTGAGTTTCTCCACCACTTTGAATTATCAAACTGGCCGCCCAATAACGTATCCTACATCCATATACCATGTAAACGGGATTGCCTATGTGGATTATTCGAATAGAAATGAATATCGAATTCCTGATTATTTTAGAGTAGATGCTTCCTTAACCTTGGATGGAAATCTCAAGCGTAAAAAGTTTATACATAGTCAGTTTGTCTTTAGTGTTTATAATATTACAGGAAGAGATAATCCCTATTCGGTTTATTTTGATGTGAGCAATCATGGAATAACAGCTTATCAGTATTCCGTAATAGCCATTCCCGTAATAAGCGTAAGTTGGATTTTTAAATTAGGAAATTATGATGCAGATTAATAAGATAATAAGGTTTGCGGCAATTATTTTTCTGATTGCCTTGATCTCATGTGTAAAGGAATTTGAGCCCAATCTGGACGAAACGACCACGCAGAAAGTTGTAGTTTCTGGTCGCTTGACCGATATGGAAGCTTATCAAAAAGTAGATGTCTCAGTTACTTCTTCTTTGTCGAATCCAAAACGCAATCCCTTGGAACATTGTAAAGTAGTTTTACATAATAGCGATGGTAAAACTTGGAAATATAATGAAGTGGGAAATGGAATTTATCAGATTTGGATGAATAAAAATGAAATAGATCTTACTAAAGAATATCATATCGAAGTTGTTACTCCTGATCATCAAAATCTTGTTTCCAGTTCTGAGTCTTTTATAGGAAACCCCTCAGTCGATTCAATATATTATGCAAAGGATGAGTATAAAAACACATTCAATGGGCAGTTATATAAAGGTTTACAGTTTTTTATGGATTTGAAAGCTAGTGAAAATAATAGTCACTACTATTTAATTGATGTAGTAGAAACCAGCGAGTATCATACTATTATGCCTATCGAATGGTGGTTCGATGGACAATTACATCAAGAGGTGCCACCTGATTATTCCAAATCTCTTTGTTGGAATACGCAGCCTATCAAGGATATTTATGTTTTAACAACGGCTAATTTATCCACTAATAATTACATTGGCTTTAAGCTAAATTTTACTGATAATCACAGTCAAAGATTGGAACATCTTTATAGTATAAATGTTCTGCAATATAGTATATCGAAACAGGCTTACAATTATTGGAATCAGATGCGTATTAATTTGCATCAGACGGGTGGATTATATAATAATCAACCTTTTGCCATAAAAGGAAATATGAAAAACAACTCGAATCCTAGTAATGAGGTTTTGGGTTATTTTATGGTGAGTCGCTTGAAGGAGAAAAGAATTTTTATTCCACCACAAGGTTTTGATATTATCGATAATATGTGTGGAAAACCTGCTGAATTGCGTTTTGGTTTACGTGATATTTCACCAATTATGTATCCCGCTTATTTAGTAACAAGCTCTACAGGTGGTTATTCTAATTTGTTATATGATAAAGCCTGTGTTAATTGTACATCGGATGGTGGAACAACTGTAAAACCTAGTTTTTGGCCATAGAAATATTTATAGAAGATAATGAATTTGATAACAAAATATATGGTAAAAAGTAATGCAGCTCATTGGACTGTAAGGTTCTATATTGTGCTGTTACTATTGTTATCCAATGTTGTTCTATTTGCCCAAAGCCAATTAGATACAAAGTTGTTTCTTAGTGCAGATCGGAATTTATTCATTGTTGGCGAAGAAATAAACCTAAAATTATACTCTACGGAATTCGAAAAAAATAGCTTCAATAAAACCTATGTATATTGTGATTTAGTGGGACAGGATGGACTTGCTTATCAAGGAATAAAAGTTGAATTACAATATCCAAACTGTAGTTTCCGATTGTCAATACCCGAGAATTTATTGAGTGGAAATTATATTCTTCGTGCCTATACGCACGAAATGCGTAATAATCCAGATACTTATGCACTTCTTTGGATTCGAATTTTGAATCCGGATAACCCATCAGTATTAAAAGCCACAAGTACCGACGCCATAGATTTAGTTGAGGATAGCCTTTGTTTTATTGAAAATATAAAAATAGAGGGTTTGAATGAGAAATGTAAAGCCCGAAGTAAAATAAGCCTTAGTGTTGATGTTCTGGATTCTAATCTTGAATTGAATTCACTGAGTATTTCAGTAATTCCTACGACTTCGTTCTCAAAAAGTAAACTGAAATATAATTATAAGAAAGTTGTAGAAACGAAAGTAGAGACTAAATATAGAGTTGAAAAGAATGGAATAAGCTTTAAGGGGCGCTTGATTAGCAAATCCAAATCAACTAATCTTGGACAACGGAGAATCTATTTCAGTATTCGGGGTACTGAGGATATTTTTTCATGTATTAGCGACTCGGATGGCTATTTTCGAACTTATCTTCATGATCTTTATGGTCGCCATGATATTTATATCACTACTGAGAGAACTGATAATGATATTAGTATCCAGATAATGCGTGCTTTTGATACCCAGACAATCTATCATTTTGATAAAGCCTTTTCACTGACAAAACCAGAACTGAGTTTAGCTTTGCAAATGGCAAAGAATATTGCTGTGGAACAAGCTTTTAAAAAGAGTCTCAATAAAACTTCAAAAGATACTAATATTCGTTCTTTTTATAATAAGCCCGATGAAATGATTGTAATTAACGATTATGTTGATTTGGCACATCTGAGCGATTATTTTACGGAACTTCCTGGAAATGTCCATCTTCATATGAAGCATGGAAAATATGAGATGCGCATTATTAACCCCGCAGAAATTCAGCTCTTTATGGCTCCTTTAATTATGGTCGATTATGTGGTAGTTAATGATTTGCAATCGGTGCTCAAAATGGATCCCAAAGGAATTAATCGAATTGAAATAGTACGTGATTATTATCAGAAAGGAGATGCCAGTTTTGGTGGAATAGTGAATTTTATTACTAATAAAAATGATTTTGGAGGCTATGAATTTCCAAATTCATCCATTAGTATTAGTTACGATTTTTTAACTCCAATGGAAAATGTTAGTGCAGAGAATCTGAATGATAGTGTTCCTGATGCTAGGAATACGCAATTTTGGTCAGCTACACCACAGTTTATTAATGGGAAATACCAATTCGAATTTCGTACATCTGATACTCCAGGGAATTATTCGATACTTATACAAGGAATTGATAAAAATGGGCGAAGTTGTTATTTCTTAAAAAGCTTTATTGTTGAGTAGTTTATTTATCATAATCATCATAATCTCCGTGTTCACTTTCGTATTTCTCCTTAAAAAACTCGTAATCTCCGTTATAATCGGGGTGGTCAATAATCCAATTATACATTTCTTCATCATCAGGCTCAACTTCTGAAGGGAGGGGTTCTGTTGACTTGGAATTACTGTCTTCAATAGCTTCCTTTTGTCTTTGTTTTTGCTCAGGACTTAATGAATAGTTTTTGTCATCTTGTCTGAAATGGTTTTGTTTTCGTTCTTGCATGACCTTTCGATCCCATTCCGCATCTTTCTGTTGTTGAATGAAATAATCGATTAATGCAAAAGCCAACGCAAAAAGGAAGATATACCAAAACATTTTCCTTTTGCTTCCAAATAAAAAGCTAGCCATATTATTATTTAATCATGCTTTAACTTACGATAGCGAATACGCTTTGGCTCAATATTTCCCAGACGCTTTTTACGATTTTCTTCATAATCAGAATAGCCTCCTTCGAAGTAATAAACCTGAGAGTCGCCTTCAAAAGCTAAGATATGTGTTGCAATACGGTCTAAAAACCAACGGTCGTGAGAGATAACCACGGCACAACCCGCAAAGTTTTCAAGCCCTTCTTCCAGTGCCCGAAGTGTGTTTACATCAATATCATTGGTAGGCTCATCGAGCAAAAGCACATTGGCTTCCTGTTTCAATGTAAGTGCCAAATGCAAACGATTTCGCTCTCCTCCTGATAGTGTTTTCACTTTCTTGCCTTGGTCTTTTCCGCCAAAATTGAATCGAGAGATATAGGCTCTGGAGTTCATGGTGCGATTTCCCAATTGTATTAATTCATTGCCTTCGGAAACCACTTCGAATATGCTTTTCTCCACATCAATATCGGTATGTTGTTGATCTACATAACCAACTTTCACCGTAGAACCTACGCTAAACTCTCCTGCATCTGCGGTTTCCAATCCCATTATCATGCGGAATAGTGTCGTTTTTCCAGCACCATTGGGGCCAATTACGCCCACAATTCCATTGGGTGGAAGATGAAATTCCAAATTATCAAATAATAATTTTTCGCCAAATGCTTTTTTCACTTCATGAGCATCAATCACCTTATCACCCAAACGTGGGCCATTTGGAATAAATATCTCTAACTTCTCGATGTTCTCTTTTGAATCTTGACTAAGTAACTGGTCATAAGCTTTTAAACGAGCTTTTGATTTAGCATGACGTGCTTTGGGGGCCATTCGTACCCATTCCAATTCATGCTCCAAAGTTTTACGGCGTTTGCTAACTACTTTCTCTTCCATTTTCATTCGAGTGGTCTTCTGGTCGAGCCACGAGGAGTAATTTCCTTCCCAAGGAATGCCTTCGCCACGGTCGAGTTCTAATATCCATTTGGATACATTATCCAAGAAATATCGATCGTGAGTAACGGCAATTACGGTTCCTTTGTATTGTTCTAAATGCTGTTCTAACCAATCAATAGACTCTGCATCTAAATGGTTAGTAGGCTCATCGAGTAAAAGAATATCGGGTTCTGAAAGTAAAAGTCGTGTTAGGGCAACACGGCGACGTTCTCCTCCAGAAAGGTTTTTCACCAATGCATCGGGCTCAGGACAACGAAGTGCATCCATGGAACGCTCCAATTGTGAGTCGATTTCCCAGGCATTGCGTTGGTCTATCATTTCTGTAAGTACTCCTTGTCGGTCGATGAGTTTTGTCATCTCATCATCACTCATGGGTTCAGAGAATTTTAGATTCACTTCCTCATATTCCTTCAGAATATTCATGGTTTCTTGTACTCCTTCTTCCACAATCTGACGAACAGTTTTCTCATCATCCAAATGGGGCTCTTGTGCTAAATATCCTACGGAATAACCTGGTGAGAAAACTACTTCCCCTTGGAATTTTTCTTCCAAGCCGGCAATAATCTTTAGTAATGTGGACTTTCCCGAACCATTCAATCCTATTACGCCAATCTTGGCTCCGTAATAAAATGAAAGGTAGATATTTTTTAATACTTCTTTGCCATCGTAAGCTTTGCTTACTTTAACCATCGAAAAGATGATCTTTTTATCGTCAACAGTTGCCATTGTATATTTTTATTCTTAATTATCTTTATTTGATTTATTCTATCATTAAATCGAAACTGCCAAACCCAATTGGACATATTGATTATTATATCCTTCGAAACAGGAAGAACTATTATTATTCACACTCATTGTGCCATAGTAATATCTTGCTTCAATAGATATTATGGCAATTTTGAACCCGATTCCTGCAAAGGCAGGTAAATCAAAGATATTTGATTTTTTTTCACTTTCTGGATTAATTTCTTTTCCTGCGTCTGTCCAATTCTCATGCACTTTGAATGATGGTGCAACACCTGCAAGCGCGAAGAAAGGCCCAAGTTTAAGCTTTAGATCCACAGGAACACTAAGGTAATGCAAGGTGATATTATTGTCATGATCTTTATCCGATCCTCCTTGAAAATAATCTATTCCTACTCCAAAATGGAGTAAGGGAAGAACTTTAACATCTTTGAAAACACCAACATAAAAAGTATGATGTGTCTTGTAAAGGGCTGATGAACCATTATAAAGATTTGCTGCATGGTATCCAGCACGAATTCCAAATTTATCTCCTGCAAAGGAATTAATACTCACGCTAAATAGAAGGATAAAGAGCCCGAATATTTTGAGAGTTTTCATATTAATATGTGATTTGTTGAATTATTTTTAATTAAGTACAAAGGTACTATTTTAATTTCCCCAGTATTAAACCAATTTTCTCTTGGTCACTGATATTTCCATCCAACCAATGAATGCGTGTTCCGTTTTTCTCCATACGCCGCCACCAAGTTTCTTGCCTTTTGGCAAACTGATGAATGGCAGTATTTAGCAGTGTAAACATTTCATTAAACTCAATTTCACCAAGTAAGTGTTGAGTCATAAATTTGTACTCCAATCCGTAAAACTTTAACATCTCTGCAGAAACTCCTTTGTCAAGAAGTCTTTGAACTTCGTCAAGCATTCCATTGTTGAGCCTTTGGTCGAGGCGTTCGGTTATCCTATTTCGAATTTCAGCGCGATCGAAACGAATCCCAAAATTGATGGATTTTATCTTTGGAATATCTTGTAGCAATTCAGGATGCTCTCGATAATACTCATCAATTTCAATAGCGCGTAAAATACGTTCTCGATCAGTAGTATCGGTTGTATTATGCAATACCCGATTGTTTAGTAAAATTTCAATTAGGTCTTCATCAGATTTTCCTGCTAGGCGAAGGCGAAGCGCTTCATTTCTATTTACTTTGGCCATTCGATACTCTTTAAGCACTGACTCGATATACATTCCTGTTCCTCCTACCAAAATAGGAATGTTTTTGTTGTTAACTACGGTCTTATAAGCCTCATAGAAATATTGTTGATATTCATAAACATTGAACTCATATCCAGGATCCACAATATCAATAAGATGGTAGGGGATTTCCACTCCATTAACAATAAAATCTTGAAGGTCTTTACCCGTTCCAAGATCCATTTCACGATACACCTGTCGAGAATCAGCACTGATAATCTCACCACCAATAAGGGCAGCCAATTGCGCTCCCAAACTGGTTTTTCCTGTAGCTGTGGTCCCCAATATTGTAATCATTTTATGCTCCATAATTGCTATCGGATTGTTGTCGGAGTTCGTCTTCCATGCTGCAAAGATAATCTCTTATTTTGTTGAGTTGACTTACATTTGCATTTTCGAATGAGAAATCTTTCAATTGGCTTGGTTTATTTTTTTCGAGACCATAATTATTGATAAAATCAAAAAGGTTTTCGGTATCCATAGAATGATTTGTAGTCGGGTATTGCTTCAGGAATTGAAGTGTTCGCAAACCGTCAAATTTATCATGAACAGCTTTTGTAAAATGTGCTAAGTCTTTATTGTTTCTACGTAAGTTATCCCATATAGAATCGCAATAATCTTGATTTCCAAATACTGAATCAATAGGTGTTATAATATTCTTGATATAGAGTTGAGGAATTAGGCTATAAAAAGCTGATATCTTGTCAAATAGTTTTGTAGAATAAATAGGATAGGAGCTCCAATCTCCAGTGTTTCCTTTAATCATGGCGGGTCCAGTACCAAAGAAAACTCGATCAGAGAACCGAGCTGCTGGATATACTTTTTCGGAATTCCATTGGAGGATAGGACGAAATTTTATCATTTTTTGCAAAAGATAAAAATCCTCACCGCTCTTTTTTGGTGTCATTCCTCCGATTTTACGTAGTGCCCACACAGGCATGGCGATGGCAGAACCTAAAGCTGAAAATGCATAGGGACTTTGAATACGGAAAAGATTAATCAAATAATACCGCATATATATTTCATAATGAAGCATGGCACGGTCTTCAGCTTCTCTACCACTTAAAGGATGATAATAGGGAACAGCTATGGCTGCTATTTTTGGGTGTTGCTGCAACTTAGCTTCGATACTCGAAAAATAGTTTTCTGAAAATGTGGTATCAGCATCCAAACTGATAATTATATCATCTTCATTGGCAGATTGTAAAATGTTATCTGTAAGTGTTTTTCGGGCCCAACCTACACCAATATTCTTTCCTTTCCAGCCTTGTCCCAAGCTGCTTTTATCGATAATTTCAAAGGGAAAACTTGCTGTTTCTTCAATCAATTTAATACTGAGTTGATTGTTTTTACAATCCGCTATTTTATCCAATTTACCCCACCAATCATCCGGTTGATTTACACAGAAATAAACTTTGAAATTTTGATGATTCTGCTTAGCGATACAGTTTACCAGTACGGGAATATTCTCCAATTCATTAAGTAAAGGTATGGCTATGTGTAGCATGTTTTGTTATTTGTTGTTTTTTCATCTTCCCACCTAGAAGGTCCCTGAGCTTGTCGAAGGGCCTCTATTTCAATCCAGTCTCAATCTGACCAGTTTCATTATTCAATTCCGAGCCTCCCATAGAATGAGGAATCATATACATGGCAAAAAGAACAAATACCGCGATAATGGGCCAAAGTCGGTTATGAGGTTTCTTTTTCAGAACGATTACGGCAATTAACCAGAAAATCCATGCGAAAAGGGTTTTATTATCTGTCCAATCGCCACCAAATGGCCAACCTGTCCATAGGTCACCAAAGGCATAAAGCTGCACAATAGGTCCAAGAATAAGTCCACCAATAAATAGAACTATAAGGGTTACAATTGCAAATTTCCTAGTATTGTCACCTCCAGCAATTGCTTCAATTCCAGCACGTGTTCCTGCAAAAAGAGAAATAATCATAAATAGAATGTGAGGAATTAAAATACCTCGAGGAACAAAACCCTTGAAACGAACAATAACAGGTTCTTCTTTTTGAATGCTTACTGTTTTATCTCCTTTTTTGAGTTCTATATAATATTCCACTTTTCCAGCCGAAGGCTGCTCGGGCAATGTCGCCCTCAGAACCTCAATTTCATCACCTTTTCTGAAGAAAGCTTTCTTATTTGATTTCTTTCGTTGCATTTCAACCTCAGTCCATGCTTGATCCACTTTATATAATTTGTAGAATATTCGTGCTGTAACATTTTCGTCTGTAACAGGAATATCGATATTGCAAGGTGTTCCTATTTCATCTGAGCGTAATAGACTGAATTTATATTCTTTACCATCTAATTCTACACTTACCTTTTTAGGATAAGTGGGCCCTGTGGCACGTTGATAAATCATGGTGCTTACAGTAATTATTATTGTAATAGTCCACAATAAAATTGATTTTAAGGTTTTGTTCATGCTTTCTATTTTAAACTTTTTCAAAGCGCAAATTTACACTTTGTTATCATTAGTTCGAAAGGCTTTATTTATAATAATTATTAGTTAACTTTGCTTCATAAACTAAATAGGTATTTATGCATATACTCAATCTAATATATTTAATAGGATGTTTTTATGAAAATCATGACCCGATATACGATTACTTCGCCTTTGGAGGTTTCATTATTATTGTATATGTAATTATTAGTCGTCGAAAACTGAAAAAGCTAAAAAGTAAAAAAACGGAAACCAGTGGTGATGCCTTTAATATGGATACTGATGTTTTGGGAATGAAAAAATCAATTCCACATGGAATAGAGCATTTTACCTCCTTAGACAAAGTGATGAAATGGAAAACAGTTTTATTGGTTGTATTAATGATTATTGGTTTATATCTCGTATTTACTCAGGGATCTACTATATCTCATACTTCAGAAACTGTTACAGTGAGTCCTTCTGGGCCTGGAAATGCTGTAATCGAGCAAGGGGAATCTAAATAGTGCCTGCACGAAAACTGTCAATTTTTACGAAACGATAGATTTTGGATGAGATTTTTATTTTCCTGAGACGAGGTGAT
>Ga0256827_10002482_pt1 | contig 11858 bp, 10 predicted proteins | sample CV84metaG_FD_185977 | JGI IMG/M metagenome (GOLD analysis project Ga0256827, IMG submission 185977) | Hydrothermal vent microbial communities from East Pacific Rise, Pacific Ocean - CV84 | ecosystem: Environmental > Aquatic > Marine > Hydrothermal vents | place: Pacific Ocean: East Pacific Rise... | reverse complement strand
AAAAAGCCCGTCGTACTCCTCTTTGGAGAAATCATAATCCCAAGGCACACGGATAATAGTGGTATCTCTTTTTAGGAAATGGCGAATGATATTATTCTTTACTCCGCAGTCGATGAGCATAATACGGTATTTTCCATCACCATATACTTGACGATCTTTTATGCTGACTTGATCCACAAGGTTTTCCAAATTGGGGTCAAATAAATCCACGTCTTGTTCGTCAACTACGATTTTGCCAAGCATGGCGCCTTTCTCACGAATGATTTTGGTGAGTGTGCGCGTGTCGATATCATATAGTCCAGGGATTTTATGCTCAATCATCCATTCGTCCAAGCTTTTTTCGGCATTCCAATGGCTGTATTCCTTGGAATAATCAGAAATGATAAGCCCACTTACTTGAATGCTGTCCGATTCGTAGTTCATTAGTATCGAGTTTTCACTGTCTTTGTTTGGTACGCCGTAGTTTCCAATAAGCGGAAAGGTTGCTACCAAAATCTGCCCCTTATACGAAGGGTCAGTTAAGCTTTCAGGATAGCCCGTCATAGCGGTATTAAATACCACTTCGCCTGCTATGCTTCCCGTATAACCAAAGACTTTGCCAGTCATCTCAGTGCCGTCTTCTAAAATCAATTTGCCCGTTTTTGTCATATTGCTTAATGCTTGTATAATAAAAACCCTCGACAAATGCCGAGGGCGAAAAAATTAAAATAAGTAATCGATACCGCTGAAATGAACCAATAATGCATCTCTAAAATCGTCGAAGCTAATATGGTCTTTCAAAATAATCAGAATGGTATCGTTTCCAGCAATGGTACCGGCTATTTCATTAATCTCACAACTGTCGATGCTTGCAGCCACGCTTCCTGCATAGCCTCGAAGGCATTTCACCAATACCATATCGCGAACAAATTCAATGGCCGTAACGCCATGCAATTCATGATTGGTATTTGAGTTGGAGCTAATAAAGTAAATGCTGCCGTGTTCGGAGTCAGGTACTTTTCCTACCTTCAATTCCTTCAAATCGCGTGATAAAGTAGCCTGAGTAAGAGAAAAGCCGTGAGAAAGGAGCTGTTCTAAAAGCTCTTCTTGACGGCTAATACGTTGGTGTTGAATTATATCAACAATTTTATAATGTCGTTCTTCTTTAGTATTCATTCCAAATGTATAAATATTCACTTGGGATGCAAAAATATGCGGAATAATCGTATTACTTACAATTAAATTTAAATAAGGCTTTGAAAGTTATTCACATTGTTTTGAAAACAATAAAAAAGGTAGAGAAAAGGAACATTAAGAAATACTAAATATGGCCTTCTGACTTTTGAAGGATATTAAAGAGCAAATCTCGAGCACGGAATAGTTTGGCCTTAACTGTGCCAAGTGGAATATTGAGCTCTTGAGCAATTTCTTCGTATGAAAACTCTTTAAAGTAACGCAATTCAATCAAAATACGATAGTGGGGTTTCATTTTATCCACCACATTGCGCATAATCTTAATCTTCTGACTTTTGATTAATTCTTCCTCAGGGTCAAGTACTTCAGAAGGGACGCGCTGAGCTAATTCGGTTCCAGCCTCGTCTTGATATTCTTTATCCAAAGAAATTAAATGGTGTTTTTTCTTACGAATAAAGTCGATGCAATTATTAGATGCAATTTTGAAAAGCCATGTGCTGAAAGCGTAATTGGGAGTGTATTGATCCAGCTTTTTGAAAGCTTTACCAAAAGCCTCAATGGTTAAATCTTCTGCGTCGTCCTTATTATTAGTCATTTTAAGGAGCATAAAGTAAATGGAGTCACGATAGTTTCCCATCAACTCAGCATAAGCAGTCCGACTGTTCTTGTCGATTGCATCACGAATCAATTCGTAATCTCGTTTTGCCTTGTCTGTAAAATTAGGATTTACTACCATCTACGTTTTTTTACAAAAATACTTATAACCGATATTATGGGGTTAGCTATTAAAATAAATAACTCCAATAGAGGCGAAAATAACAATAATTTTTTCTCGCCAAGCAATAGCATTGTTTTTTTTGTCAAAATTAATTGGCTAATGATTCTTAGACCAAGTATAACAGCAACTACCATCCATTGAAACTGAAAGCTTAGTAATAAAATTGCGCTTAAAAAGAAAATGAAAGTGCTAAAATCCCAGAGTCCTAAAATAAATAAATGGCTTATTTTGTAGTGCTTACCAGTGGTAAGATGTCGTTTCTTTTGATAATACCAATCTGAGAAGCTGGTTTTGGGAACTGAAATGCTTCGACAACTTTTTCCCACTGCAATTGTAGTATTTCTGAAGTTTGCTGCGCTATTTATGAACAAATCGTCATCGCCAGATGAAATATTTAGATGCGCTTGAAACCCATTTTCTTTGAAAAAGAGTGATTTTCGGTAAGCGAGATTACGCCCGACACCCATATAAGGGATGCCCCATTTAGCGAGTGATAAATACATCATTCCTACGCGAAGCGAGTCGTAACGTACAAACTTATTGAGAAGTCCTTTCCGCTCTTCATAAGCACCATAACCTAATACAATCTCCTTTTTACCAATAAATTGCGATTGCATTTCAGTAATCCAGTTCTCCGAATCGGGATAGCAGTCAGCATCCGTTAATAGTAAAATATCGTGCTGTGCAGATTTAATGCCAACTGATAATGGAAACTTCTTTCCACTAAAGAAATTGATATTGTCTTGAACAACTACGTATTTTAAGTTTGAGTACTCTTGCATAAACTCACGAATCAAATACTCGGTATCGTCCTCTGAGGCATGGTTTACAAGAATAACTTCAAAGTTTGGGTAGTTCTGATTAAGTATTTTTGGAAGGTTGTTTTTGAGGTTGCGAAATTCGTTTTTAGCAACAATAATAACGGATACCGCTTCTTGCTTTTCGGGATTAGACTTTGCTGTTTTGGTAAAAAAAGCAAATCGAAGGAAAATAATCCATAGGAATATAAACTGCACAATGGCTGAGCCATAGACGGTGTAAAGCCCTATTTGTTCAATCAAACTTAGGTTTTCGGGTAATAGTAGTTCCTTCATATGTTACAAAACTACGTTAATCAATTCTTTGCTTTTTGACCTCTTGTCATATTTACTAACATTGATTTGTTTATTGTTGCTCGTTCTTTTTAATACTTTTGCAAAAATTTAATAATATGACCATTGAGCAGCGCATAAAGGCATTTGTAGCATTAGGAAATGAAATCCGTAAGGAAATAGCGGAAAAGAATGAGGAGTTTGAAACGATTGTAATAAAAGCCAAAGTGCATAATCCTTGGTTTGATCCTCGTTTTACTCGCATTGCTTTTCAGTCTATTGCAGACCTATTAACCGAGGAAAGCTTAAATGCATGGGTGAATAATTATGATAAATCATATTTTGAAGAGTCGGAGCTAAGGGTAGGAGTGATTATGGCAGGAAATATTCCTATGGTTGGTTTTCATGATTTTTTAAGTGTACTGATTTCAGGAAAAGTGTTTAAAGGAAAACCCTCTTCGCAAGACGAGCATCTTCTTCCTTATATTGCCAATAAGCTGATTGCTATTGAGCCAGCCTTCGAATCAAAGATTGAATTTGTATCTCACTTATTAAAGGATTTTGATGCAGTGATTGCTACCGGTAGTAATAATTCAGCAAGATATTTTGATTATTATTTTGGAAAGTATCCCCACATAATTCGTCGAAACCGAAACTCTGTTGCCATATTAATGGGTAATGAAACTAAAGAGCAGTTAGAAAAATTGGCTGATGATGTGTATTTATATTTTGGTTTAGGCTGTCGAAGTGTTTCCAAAATATTTGTACCCTCAGATTATTCCATGCCACACCTATTAGATCATTTTCAGCATTATGTAACCCTGCATGAGCATACCAAATACTTTAATAATTACGAATATAATAAGTCGATTTTCCTTTTGAATAAAGTGCCGCATTTTGATAATGGATTCCATCTATTAACCCAAAGCGACGCATATGCTTCACCTGTTTCGGTATTGCATTACGAAGAATATGATGATATAGAAGTGCTTGAAAGGCGACTAATGGTCGAAAATGAACAGATTCAATGTATTGTTGGGGGTGATAAACTAAATATTTTGCATGAAAATTTCGGAAATTCTCAATATCCTACACTAAGTGAATATGCTGATAATGTGGATGTAATATCATTTCTTGGAGGCTTGTCATAGTTATTAACAAAAAATATTTGAAAAATGCATTAGATTGTTTTGCTAATTCCATAAATACAATTACTTTTGCAGTCCGAAAATTAAAAGGTATTAGAAATTATGAAGAAAGATATTCATCCATCAGATTACAGATTGGTAGTATTCCAAGATATGTCAAACGGTTATTCTTTTGTTACAAAGTCAACTGTTAAGACCAAAGAAAATATTAAGTGGGAAGACGGTAACGAGTATCCATTGGTAAAATTGGAGATCTCACATATGTCACACCCTTTCTACACAGGTAAGATGAAGCTTGTGGATAGTGCAGGACGTGTTGATAAATTTAAGAACCGTTACAAAAAGCATATGGATAAGAAAGAAGCTAAATAGTAGTTCTTTTATTCAAAGTATTAAAGTCCCTTTATTAGGGACTTTTTTTTTGCCCTATTGTAAAATATATGCTCAAATATTGTATATTTACAGCAATAAAAATACGGAGAAAAACTATTTACTATGAATTATATATTATTTGATGATCAGATTGTTAGGAAGAGCTTACTTCCATTAACATTTACAAAACCAGTTGCAGATATTCGTTTTGGTATCATGACGATGCGCGAAAAATGGGAGCGTTTTCTAAATGCTACTACCTCGAGCCTTACCGAAGGCTATTTAAGTAAGAAGTATCCTTTGGTTAAATCAGATGTAAATATCTTAATTAATAGTTCAATTACGCCAAGTAAAGAGCTTATGGCTGAGATTGAAGCTTTGAAAACTGACCAAGCCCTTGTTGGAAATACGAAGGTAGTTGCTATGAAGCTGAGCCTTGAAAGTTTGGAGAATTTGGATTCGGTTGAAACTGAAGAGGTAAAATTGAAGAAGGAATCTTTATGTATCAATAATTTATGGGATTTATTCTCAATTCTTGATAAGGCATTAGAGCTCGATTTCGAAATGATGACTAAAGGTAGAAAATCACAGAAGCTAAGCGATACGAATCGTGTAATTGGTGATTATCCTATTTTTATTGAAGAAGGTGCAGTTGTAGAACTGTCGATACTGAATACTACAAATGGGCCAATTTATATTGGTAAAGATGCTGAAGTGATGGAGGGTTGTAGTCTTCGTGGTCCACTGTCTATTGGAGAGCATTCGATTATGAAGATGGGTGCGAAAGTTTATGGTCCATCAAGTTTTGGTCCTCATTGTAAAGTAGGTGGTGAAGTAAACAATTCAGTTATGCTTGGTTACTCAAGTAAAGGCCATGATGGTTTCCTTGGGAATTCAGTTATTGGTGAATGGTGTAACTTGGGTGCCGATACCAATACATCAAATTTGAAGAATACTTATGATATTGTTCGTATTTGGAATTATGGTCAAGAAAGCTTTGTAAGTACTGGCCTACAGTTCTGTGGATTAGTCATGGGCGATCACTCTAAATCGAGTATCAATACAATGTTCAACACAGGTACTGTGGTTGGAGTGAATGTGAATATTTTCGGCACAGGCTTTCCACGTCAGTTTGTTCCTTCTTTTAGCTGGGGAGGTCCAAGTGGATATAAGAAATATAATTTCAAAAAGTCGGTGGAAGTGGCAAAACGTGTTTTTGCTCGCCGAAATATGGAGTTTGATAAAGAGGAACAAGATATTCTTAAAACGGTTTACGATAATACGCTTTAAGAAAAAAAACATAAGACATAATAGCAGCCAAATTGACTATTTCGGCTGCTATTTTTGTTTGGCATAGCTATTGAAAATAGAATGCTCGCTTACTGATGAGGTAGCAAATGAAATAGTAAAAAATCAGACAGTCAAAGCTTTGAGTTTTTGGGTTGGCCTTATGAAGTTTTCATAGGCTTGAAAGAAACTCAAATACAGCTTTTTGCTGTCAATATGACAATATATATGGACTTTGGTGAAATGAAAACAATAGGCTTGACAGAAATAATGGAAGGTGAAACAGAGTTTATCCCCTTGATGCCTGGTAACGAGGAGGTTCCTTTGGATGATGCAGATGTTCCTGAGCAGTTACCAATTCTTCCTTTGCGTAATACGGTTTTATTCCCAGGCGTGATGATTCCTATTACTGTTGGAAGAGAAAAGTCAGTAAAGCTTATTAATGATGCCTATGCAGGTACCAAACTAATTGGGGTTGTTTCTCAAAAGGATGGCGCAATTGAAGAGCCAAGCTTTGATGATCTATTCAAAACTGGAGTAATGGCTCAGGTGGTGAAGGTGTTGAAGATGCCTGATGATTCTACAACCGTTATTATTCAGGGAAGAAATAGAATTGCATTGGATTCCGAAGTGCAGAGTACGCCTTATTTTATTGCAGCTGTATCGCCATTATTGACGGATGTTGTTGTTGATAATACGGAGGAATTCAAGGCCTTGATGGATTCGATCAAAGACATGTCTTTGAAAGCAATAAAACTGAATCCTAATATTCCATCAGATGCTGGTTTTGCCATTAAAAATATAGAGAGTCCATCCTTTCTTGTGAATTTTATATCTTCAAACTTAAACTCAAGTTTAGAAGATAAGCAACAACTATTGGAAATTACTGACTTGAATGAGCGTGCTCAAACCCTATTGGGGATGTTGAGTAAAGAAATTCAAATGTTGGAATTGAAGAACCAAATTCAGGATAAAGTAAAAACGGATTTGGACAAACAGCAGCGCGATTATTTCTTAAATCAGCAGTTGAAAACCATTCAAGACGAATTGGGAGGAAGCCCGCATGAGCAAGAAATTATTGAGTTAAAGAAGAAGGCGAAAACAAAGAAATGGCCTGAAAATGTAAAAGAGGTATTTGAAAAAGAGTTGGCCAAATTGAGTCGTATGAATCCAATGGCTGCTGAGTTTTCAATTCATCATAACTATTTGGAAACTATGGTAGATTTACCATGGAATGAGTTTAGTAATGATAATTTTGACCTTAAAAAAGCGGGCAAAATATTGGATGACGATCATTATGGTTTGGATAAAATCAAGGAGCGTATTATTGAATATTTAGCGGTTCTGAAATTGAAAGGTGATATGAAGTCGCCAATTCTTTGTTTTGTAGGCCCTCCGGGAGTTGGTAAAACCTCTTTAGGAAAGTCGATTGCGCGTGCACTTAACCGTGAATATGTGCGTATGGCATTGGGTGGTTTACGCGATGAGGCTGAAATTAGAGGCCATCGTAAAACTTATATTGGCGCCATGCCGGGCCGTATTATTCAGAGTTTGAAAAAGGCAAAAAAATCGAACCCTGTATTTGTATTGGATGAAATAGATAAGGTTGTTGGTGGAAATGTAAGTGGCGATCCTGCTTCTGCATTATTAGAAGTGCTTGACCCAGAACAAAACTCAGCCTTTTATGATAATTACCTTGAGGTAGAATATGATTTATCTAAAATCATGTTTGTGGCGACAGCCAACTCATTGGCAAGTATTCATCCTGCTTTGCGCGATCGTATGGAGATTATTAATTTGAGTGGTTATTTGGTACAAGAGAAGTTAGAGATTGCTAAACGCCATTTAATTCCAAAGCAGATTAATGAGCATGGTTTTAAAAAGAGCCAATTGGTATTGAAGAAGCCAATTCTCGAACGTTTGATTGAAGATTATACCGCAGAGTCTGGTGTACGAACCTTAGACAAGCATATTGCAAAGATTATTCGTAACCGTGCTAAGTTTATTGTGATGGAAGAGAAGTTCAATAAAGAGCTTTCACAGGAAGACCTGACTGAAATAATGGGGCCTCCAAGATTCCAGAAGGATAAAGCCATTTCCAACGAAAATGCTGGTGTGGTCACAGGCCTTGCTTGGACAAGTGTAGGTGGAGTTATTCTATTTATAGAAGTAAGTTTGAGTAGGGGTAAAGGTTTGTTTACCATGACAGGCTCATTGGGTGATGTGATGAAGGAATCGGCAACAGTGGCTTATAAGTATTTACGTGCTCATGCCGAGGATTTGAATATTCCTCAAAAGGCATTTGAGAAATGGGATGTGCATATTCATATTCCTGAAGGAGCTACACCTAAAGATGGCCCTTCGGCAGGTATCACTTTCTTTACGGCTTTGGCTTCAGCCTTTACGCAACGCAAATTGAAATCGAAGATAGCCATGACGGGTGAACTTACACTTCGTTCGAAGGTATTGCCTGTTGGTGGAATTAAAGAAAAGATTCTTGCTGCAAAGCGTGCAGGGATTAAAGAAATTATACTCTCGTCAGAGAATAAGAAGGATATTCATGAGATAAGTGATAAGTATATCAAAGGATTATCATTCCACTTTGTGGATGATGTGATGGAAGTGGTTGACCTTGCGATGTTAAAATCAAAGGTTAAGAAGCCGATTCGATTTTAGTAATTCTTTGAATTGATAAATATCAAGAGCCCGATAGCTAAATGTTATTCGGGCTTTTATTATGCCTTGTACTTTGCCTATACCTTTGCGGCATATTAAAAATGTAAAATTATGATAGAAATAATTCAAGCCATGTTGGCTCCAGCAATAATGATTTCCGCTTGCGGACTATTGCTTTTAGGAATGAACAATAAGTATTCATTAGTAATTAATAGAATACGCACTCTGAATGTGGAGTATCGGGGTTTGGATTTGGATAAACAAGAGCGTAAAGATTGTATTCATTTACAGCTTCCTCATTTGGAAAATCGTATGCGAATGATTAAAAATACCGTTTGGTTATATACCGTCGGAATAGCGATGTTTATCTTTACCATTCTTAGTATTGGACTTTATATCTATTTTGATGTGGAGATTCTTTCCGGAATTTCGATGTTGGTATTTGTAGCCGGTATGCTTTCAGTACTTGCGGGTGTATTCTATGCTGCGCATGAGGTACGCTTAGGTTATCAAATACTAGAAATAGAACTAGAGTCTACTAGAGTTTAATTGTATAAAAGTCAAGAAGTCACAAATGTTAAATCTGTGACTTCTTGATATTGGTATTATTTATTATCAGTTTTCTTCTTGAAGTTGCGATTACCGCCACTATTATTTCCTTTTTTACCTTTATAGTTGCTTTTATTACCGCCTGATTTTCCTCCTTTATTATTCTTATTAAAGGGTTTGCGGTTTCGGTTTCCACCGCCACCTTTTCCTTTAAATCCACCTTTTTGAGGTCGTGAAGGGTTACTGCTGTATTTTGGTCCTTCACCTATTTCTTTAGGATTGTCAAGTTTAGGAACTTCACGTTCAATAAGTCGCTCGATGCGAACAAATCGATACATATCATCCTCATTAACAAAGGTTATAGCTTCACCTTTAGTTTCGGCACGAGCTGTACGGCCAATACGGTGAACATAATCCTCAGCATCGCCAGGCACATCGTAGTTTATTACCAAGTTGATGTCTTTAATATCAATTCCACGGCTTAATACATCAGTTGCTACCAATACTTTGGTTTCGCGTGAGCGGAATCGCATCAATACATTTTCACGTTCGCGTTGGTCAAGGTCTGAGGAAATACCTTCAACCTTATAAGCTTTATTGCGCAATTGCTTTGCAATCTCAAAAACCTTTTTACGAGTAGAAGTAAATATTAAAATACTTTTATACTCTGGTTTAGAGTCTATAATAAGCTTTGTGAGTGGTGTTTTTTGTGTATCATAAGTAAGGTAAACCTCTTGAGTAACTCCAGCAGCAGGCTTTGATATTGCTATTCTTATTTCAAAAGGATCTGATAGAATACTTTTAGCCAGTTTATTAATTTTTGGAGGCATGGTGGCACTAAACATCAGTGTTTGTCGCTTCTTTTCTGGAAGAAAAGAAATGATTTTCTGAATATCATCATAAAATCCCATATCAAGCATACGGTCGGCTTCATCTAATATTAGATAGTCGAGGTTGCTGAGGTTTACATCGCCCATATTGAGCAATGAGATAAGTTTTCCGGGTGTGGCTACCACAATTTCGGCACCTCTTTTGAGTGCTCGGCTTTGCTCTGTAAAAGTAGCTGAGTCGCCACCACCATATATTGCAATGGAAGTTACATCCACATAATAGGAGAATCCCTGAACTTGCTGTTCAATTTGAACTGCCAATTCACGAGTAGGTACAATTACCAATGTGCGAATGCCATCTTTTTGCTCAGAAGCAATTTTATGTAATATTGGAAGAACAAAAGCTGCTGTTTTTCCAGTGCCAGTTTGGGCAGTGCCAATAAGGTCACGGCCTTCAAGTATTTGAGGAATAGCTTGTTCTTGTATGGGAGTTGCATTTTTGAACCCCATATAGTATAAACCGTCCAAGAGTTGCTCATTGAGCTTAAAATCGTCGAATGTCATAGTGTAGTATTAATTGCTTCTCAAATTATTTTATGTAGAAAAGCGTTTTGCAAATCTATGGATTTTTTCTGTTATAGATTTGATTATTACAGCTATTCCACCATTAGTTTACTTCCGTATGTTGCATTTTTATCAGTATACTTGATAAAACACAAACCTGATTCAATTTCGCCTACGTCAATTTGGACTTTATTTTGGTTTTCTGCAAGCAATGTTTCTTTGATTTTTCGTCCTTGGACATCAAATATTTTGATATAAGATTGTTCATTTGAAAGGCCTGTAAATTTAATGTTTACAATAGAATATGCAGTCTTTGGGAAAATTTTAAAGAATGATTGATTTCGCTTTAAGCTTGGATTTGTATGCCTGTGATAATAAATGCTAACAATAATAGGATAGAGCCTTTTATAATGTATTATTTAGGGATAATACTATTTTCTTTTAGGTCTTCGATACTTTCATATTTAGGCTTTACGATTTCTTTTCCATTACGATCAATAAAACCGAGTTTAGTTCCACTGTTAATGCTCACTAAGGCCCAATCTTCATGATACTCCCCAAATTTGCCAATACTTTCGTATATTGGATGAACGATCTCATTACCCATATCATCTATAAAACCAAGTAAGTCTGATGTTCCACTTGATACCAATGCCCAGTTTTCTTGGTATTCACCAAATTTGTCAATTGAAGAATAAACAGGTCTAACTACTTCTTCTCCTTTATTATCAATAAATCCAAGTGTGTTATTTATTCCTCTGCTAACCAAAGCCCAGTTCTCTTGGTATTCACCAAATTTGTCGATTGTTGAATAAATAGGTTTCACCACTTCATTTCCTTTATTATCAATAAAGCCTAAAGTGCTATTTGTTCCCCAGCTTACTAATGCCCAGTTTTCTTGGTATTCATCAAATTTGTCGATTGTAGAATAAACAGGTCTTACAACTTCATTTCCCTTACTATTGATAAAGCCTAAAGTGTTATTTTCTCCCCAGCTTACTAATGCCCAGTTTTTTTGATACTCATCAAATTTGTCGATTGTTGAGTAAATAGGTTTTACCACTGTGTTTCCATTATCATCAATAAAGCCAATATGCCCATCTATTGTTACCCTCGTCCAGTTTTTGGGAGAGGATTTCACAATTTTCGTTTGTGAAAAAGTGTTGAGGTTTAGTAAAAGTAGGATGCTGCCAATTAGTAGAGCTTTCATAATGTATATTTTATAGGATTTTAGGTTTATATAGCAGACTGACCACCTTTCAGCATGCTTAGTATATTTAGATGACAATAAAACAAAAAAAAAGTTGCAAAGCTTAAAATAAAGCTTGCAACTTTGATAATATTTTTATGAAATAGAGTTTTACTTTAGGCTAACCCATTGATCGCCGTT
>Ga0256827_10002480_pt1 | contig 11861 bp, 9 predicted proteins | sample CV84metaG_FD_185977 | JGI IMG/M metagenome (GOLD analysis project Ga0256827, IMG submission 185977) | Hydrothermal vent microbial communities from East Pacific Rise, Pacific Ocean - CV84 | ecosystem: Environmental > Aquatic > Marine > Hydrothermal vents | place: Pacific Ocean: East Pacific Rise... | reverse complement strand
TTATACTTTTATTATTTGGATTTTTTACAAAATCGGAAAAAGAAAAATTATTAATTATTGCTAAAAACTTCCCTAATATTGGAAAAATTAAACAGAAAATATTTTAGTGACCTTACCGAGATTCGAACTCGGATCGGTGGAACCGGAATCCACTATTCTATCCATTGAACTATAAGGCCATAATTTTTTGTGAAAATATAAATTTTCTCAAATATATAATAACCTTTAATAGTATTTGTATATTTTAATAATTAATACATTGTTATTTCTTGAGCAACCGGTTCTTTAAAAAACACCTTTGAAAAATCAAAATAATTAATAGAATTTAAATGTATATTTTGAATATTTGAACGAAGAAAATTATAATTAATATCATCTTCTGATATAGATATTTGTTTCATTATATAATATGGAGGATCATTTTGAAACTTATCAATATTTTTATCTAAAAAATCTACTACATAATTACTATTTACACCTGTTATCATATCTAATTTACCTTGTTCAAACATAGATAACTCTTTAGGTGTTGATGTTATAAAAGATACCTGTATTGTATCTATAAATGGTAATTTTTGCTTCTGTCTATTCTTTAAAAAGAAATTAGGATTAGCTATTAATGTTATTGTTTGTCCTTTTATATCAGGATACTTAAATAAATATGCTCCTGAACCTACTGTACTTCTAAAACCATACATATTAAAAGCCTCTTTTGGAAATACAAGACCATTAGTACTTGCCAAATAATGAATAAAAATTGGATCTGATTTTTCTAATTCAAAAACTATTGTAGTATCATTTATAACTTTTATACCTGATATATGTGTTGTATCATTATTTACAGTTAATTTTAAAATATCATTACTTCCTTTAATATTAGATAATTGAAAAGATATTTCATGTTGTTTTAATACATGAAACTTTGCTATCTGTTCTATACTATATTTTACGTCATATGCTGTAATTTTTCTTGTTTTATTTTTTCCAAAACATATATCTTTATGAAAATATGCATTATCATTAATATAAAAAGTATATAACGATTGATTACGTTCAACTCTCCACTTTTTTGAAAGAGATGATATTATATTTAATGTTTGTGTATTATATTTTACTAATCCTACATATACTTGATTTATAATTAATTGCTCACTTAACTTTAACACCTGTCCGGGAAATATTATATCGGGTACATCACTTGCATTTATTTTAAAAGTACCACCATATTTTTTATCTCTAATATTACCTTCTTTACAATTAGTAAATAATAATATTAATAGCAAAAATATTATATTTAATCTATTCATATTTATCTAATATTATGTTAATTACATTATATCTTAAAAAGATATAATACAGTACAGTTAATTATATATCTTTTAACAATTATAAGTATAACAATATTTTATGAAAAAGACAAGTATTTTTTATCAAAAGAACATTTGAATAATAAATTACATTTTTACATAAATTTATTTTATTACATTTGTTTTGTACAGTAAAAAGAAAAAAATGGAGTTAATTAAAGATGCTTTTAAATCATTTAATAATCAAAATATTCTGATTATTGGTGATGTTATGATTGATTCATATATGCTTGGTAATGTTAATAGAATATCACCGGAAGCACCTGTACCCATAATATCTGTAATGAAAAGAGAACATAGAATGGGTGGTGCTGCAAATGTTGGATTAAATATTAAAGCATTAGGAGCAAATGCTATTATATGTGCAATGGTTGGAAATGATTCTGAAGGTGAAATATTTAAAAATCTCCTAAAAAAACGCCAAATGTCCGATAAAGGCATATTATTTTCAAACAATAGAAAAACAACTGTAAAAACAAGAATAATAAGCAGTGGACAACATCTATTAAGAGTTGATGAAGAAAAAACTGAACAATTAACAACCGAACAAGAACAACAATTTATAGAACATATTGATAATTTATTATCATCATTAAAATTTAATGCAATAATATTTGAAGACTACGATAAAGGTAATATAACTCCAAATATCATAAATTTTGTTGTTAATAAAGCAAATACATTAAACATACCTACACTTGTTGATCCAAAAAAACGACTTTTTTTAGAATATAAAAATGTTACTCTATTTAAGCCTAATTTTAAAGAAATTTGCGAAGGTGTTAAAACAGATATTCCTAAAAATGATTTTGATGCACTATATAAAGCTACTAATACACTAAATAAACAACTTAATGCCAAACACATAATGGTTACATTATCTGAATTAGGTGTATTTATAACAGATAATAAAAAATACCATAGAATATCTGCTCAAATTAGAGATATTACTGATGTTTCAGGAGCAGGAGATACTGTAATTAGTGTTGCTGCTTGCTGTATATCTACTAAATTAGATATTAAAACAGTTGCAATAATATCTAATATTTCAGGAGGTTTAGTTTGTGAGAAAATAGGTGTAATACCAATAGAAAAAGATATTTTACTCAAAGAAACTATTAAATATTTTAACAATAAATAATACTAACATATTAATAATCAAATATCTTTATACATAAAATAATATAACAATATTTTATGTATAAAAATTTATAAACATTGTTAATATACTATATATTAATTATTTACAAAAAACTATTTAATTATAATATTAAATATCAATAACATATATATTAAATATAATTGTTAATATTTAACATAAATATGTTAATTAAATATATGAAAAATTAACAAGCATAAATTTGATTTTAAAAATTAAATATTCGATAATCTATTTTATGAAAAATCAAATTTATTTTATGAAAATATATATGTAATTAATCAACAATTAAACATTAATAATTAACACTAAAAAATATTATTTTTATTAACATTAAAATATGAACAAATTATTATTACATATGTAATACTCTTATTATTAGTTGTTTTATAAAAAATAAACTGTTAATATAATATGAAGTTATAAATATTTTAAATATGCAATAATTTTAATAAAAAATATTTAACAAAATAAACAACCTATTAATAACAACATTAAGAGATTAAATTTAACTTTTAAAAAATAATAAATAATAAAATATATATATTTTCAATTAAGTTTTTTTGATTCAATTATTGAAAATATATTTGTAAAAATTAAATGTATATTAAAAATGGAAAGTTTTATAAATAAACCTATAGATAAATCTATTAATTTAGTTGAAGAAATACAAAAACTTAAAAAAGAAAAAAATGCTATAATATTGGGTCATTTTTATCAATTACCAGAGATACAAGATATATCTGATATTATAGGAGATAGTTTAGCTTTATCTCAAAAAGCAGCATCTACAAATGCTGATATTATAGTATTTGCAGGTGTTCATTTTATGGCTGAAACAGCTAAATTATTAAGTCCTCAAAAAAAAGTTTTACTTCCCGATTTAGAAGCAGGATGCTCATTAGCTGATAGTTGTCCGGCAGAAGATTTTGCAAAATTTAAAGCACAATATCCAAATCATATTGTAATATCATATATTAATACAACTAATGAAATAAAAGCATTAAGTGATATTATATGTACATCGAGTAATGCTGTTGAAATTGTAAATAGTTTACCTAAAAATCAAAAAATAATATTTGCTCCTGATAAAAATTTAGGCGACTATATAAATAAGCTTACCGGAAGAGATATGGTTGTATGGCAAGGTGCTTGTCATGTACACAAACGTTTTTCTGTAGAACGAATAGTGAAATTAAAAAAAGAAAATCCTGAAGCTAAAATAATAGCTCATCCTGAATGCGAAAGAGATGTTTTAATTATGTCAGAACATATTGGAAGCACATCATCATTATTAAAATTTACTCAAAAAGATAATGCAAAAAGTTATATAATTGCCACAGAAACAGGTATTTTACATCAAATGCAGAAAGCAAATCCAAATAAAATATTTATACCTGCCCCACCAGACGATGTAACTTGTAGTTGTAACGATTGTTCATATATGAAATTAATAACATTAGAAAAAGTTTATAATACATTAAAATATGAAGCTCCTGAAATTAATGTATCAAATGAAATGAGAGAAAAAGCCTTAGCTCCTGTTCAAAAAATGCTTGATATATCTGCTAAATTAGGTTTATAATTATAAATAAAATATCTATACTTATGTAATGAAGATATTATCTGTAATAACAATATTATTAATTATATCTGTAACAGTTTTTTCACAATCATTAAATAAAGAAACATCTAATGGATATAATATTTTTTATTATCCTAATAAACAGATAAGTAGTGAAGGCAATATGGTTAATGGTAAACCAGATGGTTTATGGAAAGCATATTATGTTAATGGAATATTAAAATCTATAGGATTAAGAAAAAATGCTATGTTAGATAGTGTTTGGGTATTTTATAACGAAAAAGGTAATATATATCAAAAAATAAATTATCAATACGGAAAGAAAAATGGGTATTTATATACATTTAAATATTTTAAGAATATAAATGATTCATTAGTAGGTTATTTAGCCAGTCAAGAATTATATTTAGAAAATAAAAAAAATGGTATTTCAGAATATTATTATAAAAATGGTAATTTACATAAAGCAGTAAATTACAGTAAAGGACAAAAACATGGTATAACAAGAATATACAGTAAGCAAGGATTATTAAATGCTATTGTAGAATATAGATATGGAAAAGAGATAGATAGAGAAATAATAAATCAGTATAATAAAGATTCATTGAAAGTAGGAGTTTGGAAAGAATTTTATCCAAATGGAAATATTAAAAATGAAAAAACATATCAATTAGGAGTATTACACGGTTTAGTTAAAGAGTACGATTTAACAGGAACGTTAATAACAGCAAATAGATTCGAAAAAGGAGAATTAAAAGATACATCGGTTACATTACAAAAAAATATAAAAATAGTAGAAGAATTTTATAATATTAAAAATGAAAAAGGAGAATTAATAAAAAAGAGTAGTGGTGGTTTTATAGATAATATACCTATAGGTGTTCATAGAATATATGACTCTTTAGGACGTGTTAATAGTAGTAGAACATACGATAAATTAGGTAATGTAATAGCAGAAGGTATTGTTAGCGAAGAGGGTGATAAACTTGGATATTGGAGATATTATTATTCAAAAGGTAATATAAAATCTGAAGGAAATTACAATAAAAATAGAAGAGTAGGTATTTGGAAGTATTATTATAAAAATAAAAACCTCGAACAAGAAGGATTATTTAAAAGAGGATTACCCAACGGATTATGGAAATATTATTTTGAAACAGGTAATATAAAACGAGAAGAATATTATAAGTTAGGTAAAGAAGATGGAGAAATAATAGAGTATGATTTTAAAGGTAATATAATATTAAAAGGTAATTATTTAGAAGGATTAAAAGAGGGTAAATGGTTTTATGATTTTTATTTTCATACAGAAGATGGTAGTTATAAAAATGATTTAAAAGAAGGTACTTGGATATATTATTACAAAAATAAAAATATATACTTTACAGGTAATTTTATTCAAGGTAATCCTGATGGAAAACATATATATTATTATAAAAATGGTAAAATAAAAACAGTAAAATATTATAGTTTTGGTAGAAAAGTAAAAAATTGGGAATTTTACGATTATTATGGAACTTTACTAAAGATTCTTACCTTTGAAAATGATAAATTAATTAAAATAGATGGTATTTCTGTTAAAATAGATTAATTAAATTTCATTTATATACTTTTGATTTAAATTATATTTTTAGTGAAAATTTATAGAGAACTTGCCGGTCAAACAATTATATACGGATTAGGAACAATTATACCACGTATTCTTAATTTTTTATTAACACCACTTTATACATATACATTACCGGCAAATCAATTTGGTATTATTACCGAAATGTACTCTTACGTAGCATTTTTTATGGTTTTGCTTACATTTGGTATGGAAACAACATTTTTTCGTTTTGTAAGTCAAAAAAATAACTCTAAAACAATATTTAATAGTGCATTTGGTACATTATTATTATTTTCATCAATATTTATTATAACTATATATACATTTAAAAGTAATATTGCATTAGCAATAGGGTATAAAGATTATAGTAACTTAATAATGTATTTAGCATTAATACTGTTTTTTGATGTATTAACAGCTATTCCATTAGCAAAATTAAGAGTAGAAAATAGAGCAAAATTTTTCACATTAATACGAGTATTAAATGTATTTATAAATATTAGTTTAAATATTTTCTTTTTTGTTATATGTAAAGATTCAGATAATAATTTTTTAAGTAATTTATATAATGAAAATATAGGAGTAGGATATGCATTTATAAGTAATTTAATAGCTTCATTTTTTACATTTATTATATTATTACCAATAATGTTAAAATTCAAATTCAAATTTGATAAAAATATAATATTAAAAATGTTTAAATATGCTACACCACTTGTTATAGTAGGTATAGCAGGAATGGTAAACGAAGTAGCAGATAAATTATTTCTTAAATATTTAACACCCGAATATTTAAATCCTTTAAAACAAGTAGGTATTTATGGAGCCAATTATAAATTAGCAGTATTAATGACAATATTTATACAAATGTTTAAATATGCAGCAGAACCATTCTTTTTTAAACATTCAAATAATATAGATGCTAAAGAAATTTATAGCAAAGTAATGACTTGGTTTATAATATTTTGTCTATTAATATTTTTATTAGTTTCATTAAATATAGATATATTTCAATTTATGATAGGTGCTGATTATAGATCAGGTTTATATATTGTACCTATAGTTTTATTAGCAAATATATTTTTAGGTATTTATTATAATTTATCTGTTTGGTATAAAATAAATAATTTAACACATTTTGGAGCATTAATATCATTAATAGGAGTAATTATAACAATATCATTAAACTTTATATTAATACCTATTATTGGATATATAGGCTCTGCAATAGCAACATTAGCCTGTTATTTTACAATGGTAATATTTTCATATTTTATAGGACAGAAATATTATAAAATAGATTATCAAATAAAAAAAATATTAGGATATGGATTTTTAACAACTATTATATACTTTATATACAATTTTTTACAAACAAAAATGTTTATTATTAATATAATGTTGTCAATTAGTTTAATGGTAATATTTTTATTAGCAGTTATAAAATTTGAAAATATTCAATATAAAAGTTTAAAAAACTTTATATTGAAAAAATAAATTATTTAAAATAAAAGAATATGAATATAAATATTGTAAATAAATCAGATAATCAATTACCAAAATATGAGACTATAGCATCTGCCGGAATGGATTTACGTGCTAATAATGAACAAGATATAGTATTAAAACCATTACAAAGAGAATTAATACCAACAGGATTATTTATAGAATTACCAGTAGGTTACGAAGCACAAATACGACCACGAAGCGGATTAGCATTTAAATATGGAATAACAGTTTTAAATACACCCGGAACAATAGATGCAGATTATAGAGGTGAAATAAAAGTTATATTAGTAAATTTAAGTAACGAAGATTTTATAATAAAAAAAGGTGAAAGAATATGTCAAATGATAATAGCTAAACACGAACAAGTAAAATTAAATTTAGTAGACAAATTAACAGAGACTGTACGTGGTGAAGGTGGTTTTGGACATACAGGAAAATAAAATTATTTTAACTAAAAAATAATAAAATGAGATTAATAAAACTATTTACAGTTTTAAGTTTTATACTAATTCTTTATAGTTGTTCAACAACAAAAAGTATTTCTACAAGAACAGCAGAAATAAATATAGATACATTATCTTCTAAACAAAAATTAGAATTTCAATATATATTTTACGAAGCTAATCAATATTTTCTTGAAGGTAATAATAAATTAGCCATTAGTTTATTTAATGATTGTTTAAAAATAGACCCTAAAAGTTCTGTTTCATATTATAAGCTTTCAGAAATTTATAAACAAATAAACGAACCCATATTAGCTCAAAAATATGCAGAATTAGCCGTATTATACAATCCTGATAATATTTGGTATCAACAATTAGTTGGAGAATTATATTCATTGAATAATGAAAATGATAAAGCAGAAGAGGTATTTAAAAAATTAATAAAAATAAATCCTGATAATATAAATTTTTATCTATACCTAGCAGACATATACATTAAAAAAGAAGATTATAATAATGCTATAAAAATTTCAGATAAAATAGAAGACAAATTTGGTATATCTGAAAATATAACATTAAAAAAAAGTAAATTATATTTAGCTCAAAATAAAAAGAAAGAAGCTTTAAAAGAACTTATAAAATTATCAGAAGCATTTCCTGAAGAAATAAATTATAAATTATACATAGCTGAATTTTATTTAGATATAAAAGATTTTGATAATGCAATAAAAGAATATAATAATATTTTAAAAAAATATCCTGACGAAGGATATCCACTATTAGGATTAGCAAATTGTTATTTAGAAAAACATAATACCGAATTATTTCAGAAATATCTTTTATTAGCATTTGACAGTAACAAAATGCCTGTTGATTTAAAATATAATATTTTATCATCAATGTTAAAAGATAGGAATCAATATGAAAAGGAATTTATATATAAATTATCAGAAAAATTATACAATAAATATCCTAATAATATTGATGTTATTTTAATTTATACCACTATTAAATTAGAACAAAAAGATGATAAATTATCAAGAAAATTATTAATTCAAGTTGTTGAAAAACGTAAAGATAACTACGAAGTTTGGAAACAATTAATATTTTTAGATTATCAATTTAAAAGTTGGGATACACTATATAATCATTCGTCAGAAGCAATAACATATTTTCCAAATCAAGTATTATTATACTATTTTAAAGGATTTTCAGCATTTCAAACACAAGATTATCAAACAGCAATTAATTCATTAACATTTGGTTTAAAATTAATAACCAAAGATGACCCTATGAGATTTGATTTTATTACATACATAGGAGAATCGTATTATAAATTAAATGAAAAAGAAAAAGCATATAAATATTTTGATGATTTATTAAAAATAGATTCAAATAATACAATGATTTTAAATAATTATGCATATTACTTATCATTAGATAATATTAATTTATCAAAAGCTGAAAAAATGTCTAAAATAACAATCCAAAGAGAACCTAAAAATCCTACATATTTAGACACTTATGCTTGGATATTATTTAAACAAAATAAAAATAAAGAAGCTTTAATATTTATAAAACAAGCAGTTACTAATGATACTCTTATAAGTGATGTAGTATTGGAACACTATGGAGATATTCTATATAAAAATAATGAAATAGATAAAGCTGTTGAACAATGGATTAAAGCAAGAGAAATAGGTGAAGGAAGTGGTTTATTAGATAAAAAAATTAATGAAAAAAAGCTTTTCGAATAAATTATTTATAATACTTATATTAATATATTTATTTAGTTGTAAATCTAATTATAATTTAGATAAAAATTATTATAATACTAATAATGAGTTATTTATAAAAAGTAAATTATTAGATTTTAAAATACCTGTCAAAATACCTTTTAATGGTTTTATACAAAATAATATAAAATCGTATAAAGTAGGAGGATATTTAAAAATAAAAGATTATAATAACTTTCAGATATTTTTAAACTCTAAAACATTAGGTATAGAGATAGCTAGAATAGAATTTTTTAATGATAGTATAATATTTATTAATAAATTAAATAAAATAACCATTGTATCTAAAATAAATGAGTTATCTTATTTTAAAGGTTTAAATTTAAATACAAATAAAATATTAAGAATATTAACAGGTAGAAGTTTTGAAGATATAAATTATTATAAAATTCCAAATAAAGATAATTTTAGATATAATAATTATAGCTATACCGGAATTGTAAATTTTTATAACTTTGGATACTTAAAAATACATAATATAACAATAGGTACAAGTAAGATAGATATGTTATACTCAGATTATTATAAACAAAATAAAATACCTATAAATATTATTGGCAATATATTTACAAATAATTTTAAATTAAAATTTGATTTTAAATACATTAAAATACTTCCTTTAAAATCAGATTATAAACATTTGATAATTACTGAAAAAAAATAATTTTTTATGAGAATACTTTTTATTTTTATCATTTTTCATCTTATAATTATAACCGGATTTTCTCAGACAAGACAAAAATTAGAAAAACAGAGAGAATATAACTTACAAAAAATACAATACACGAATAAATTAATTAAAATAAATAAAAAAAATCGTAAATTATCTTACAATAAATTATTATTAATTAATCAAAAAGTTAAAATAAGAAAAGATATAATTAACTCAATATCAGATGAAATAAAATCTTTAAATAACTCCATTGAAACATATCAAGAAATTATAATAGGATTAGAAGCAGATTTAAATAAAATAAAAAAAGAATATGAGAAAATAATTTATTATTCATTTTTGCATCATTCAAAATATGATAAATTGATGTTTATTTTAGCATCAGATAATGTAAATACAGCTTTTAAACGTTTAAAATATTTTCAACAATATTCAAAATATAGAAAAAAACAAGCTGATAAAATAAAATCTACTAAACAAGAAATAGGTAATAAAATAGTAGAATTAGCAAAATTAAAAGATGATAGAAATAAACTTTTAGCACAAGAGATAAATGAAAAATCAAAACTAATATCTGAAAAACAAAATAAAGATAGAGAGTTAAAATTATTAGCTAATAAAGATAAAGAACTTAAAGCACGACTAAAAAAACAAAATAAAATTGCAAGAAAATTGCAAAAAGAAATTGCAAGAATTATTGAAGAAGAAGCACGTAAAGCTGCTGAAAAATTGAAAAATAATAGTAATGATTTTTTTCAATTAACACCGGAAGAAAAATTAATATCAAATAACTTTTCTAAAAATAAATATAGATTACCTTGGCCAACAGAAAGAGGCATAATAACTGTTGAATTTGGAGAACAACCTCACCCATTTTTAAAAGGAATAAAAATTAGAAACGATGGTGTGGATATATCAACAACAGAAGGTTCTATTGTAAGATCAATTTTTGAAGGCGTAGTAAGTAGAGTTTTTGTAATAACGGGTGCTCATAAAACAGTAATTATTAGGCATGGTAATTATTTATCTGTATATTCTAATTTAAAAGATGTTATTGTGCATCAAGGAGATAAAGTTAAAACAAAACAAACAATAGGTGTTGTTTATACAGATAACGATAAAGACCATAAAACAGTATTACAATTTCAAATATGGAAAAATATTGTTAAATTAAATCCGGCTGATTGGTTAGCTAATGCAAAAAATAGATAATACAAAATACTTAGAGTTTAAAAAAAATATTGATAAATTTATTGATAAATATTATAAAAATTTATTGATAAGAGGTTCTATTCTTTTTTTTATTTTAGCATCTGCCATATTTCTTATAGTAACAACAGTTGAATATATTGCTTGGTTTAATAATTTAGGAAGATTATTTCTATTCTTAGTAAGCCTTACATCATTTCTATTTATATTTTATTATTACTTTTTATTACCATTATTACGATTTTTAGGTATTTTCAAAAGAATATCTTACAAAAAAACAGCTGAAATATTAACACAAAATATACCTGAACTTAAAGATTATATTTTTAATATTTTAGAATTAAAAGATATATCCTTTAATTCTAAAAATTACGATCTGATTAATGCAGCATTGCACCAAAAAATAGATGCTATCTCTAAATACGAGCTAACTAATGTAATCTCCTTTAAAAGCTCTAAAACACTCTTAAAATACCTATTCTCACTATTTATTATTTATATAATAATGTTT
>Ga0256827_10002478_pt1 | contig 11866 bp, 11 predicted proteins | sample CV84metaG_FD_185977 | JGI IMG/M metagenome (GOLD analysis project Ga0256827, IMG submission 185977) | Hydrothermal vent microbial communities from East Pacific Rise, Pacific Ocean - CV84 | ecosystem: Environmental > Aquatic > Marine > Hydrothermal vents | place: Pacific Ocean: East Pacific Rise... | reverse complement strand
GAGGGAGGTAAGCTCGTGCGTGCCATCACCCGTGGGGATGGTGTCATAGGAGAAGAGGTGACGGACAATGTACGTACCATACGCTCTGTACCCCTTACCATAGACTATGATGGACAGATAGAGATACGTGGTGAAGTAGTTATACGTAAAGATGACTTTGAAATCATCAACCGTGAGAGACTAGATGAGGGTGAACAACCTTTTGCTAACCCACGTAATGCAGCAGCAGGAAGCCTTAGACAGTTAGATAGCTCGATTACCGCGAAGCGTAGATTAGTTTTTTACCCTTGGGGTCTTGGAGAAAACAGTTTAAGTCAAAGCAGACTCTCTGAAAAGATGGACTTTGTTTACGAGCAAGGTTTTCTCAAACCACCTTACTCTAAGGACTGTAATACCATAGAGGAGATAGAAGAATTCTACCATTTTCTCATAAGCAAGCGTGATGAAATACCGATGATGATGGATGGTATGGTCATAAAAGTAGATGATGTACATCTGCAAGAGGACTTGGGCTACACGGTCAAAGTGCCCAAGTGGATGTGTGCCTATAAATTTCCAGCGGTAGAGAAAGTAACAAAAGTCAACGACATTACCATACAAGTAGGACGAACGGGTGTCCTTACTCCTGTAGCAGAAGTAGAGCCTGTAGACTTAGATGGTGCTATCATCGCTCGAGCAACGCTACATAACTTTGATGAGATAGAACGTAAAGGACTGATGATAGGCGACAGCGTTATACTCATACGCTCTGGCGATGTGATACCTAAGATAACCAAAGTATTGACTGATAGACGAACAGGCTCAGAAATAGCCATAGAACGTCCTACAGAGTGCCCTACATGTCACTCAGGAGTGTTAGATGAGGGTACACTCATCAAATGTCAGAACTTAGACTGTCCAGACAGAGTGGTAAACTCCATCATACACTTTGCTAAAAAAGGGTGTATGAACATCGACGGACTGGGTTCTAAGATAGTGGAGATACTCGTAAAAGAAGGAAAGATAACAGATATTTTAGGACTGTATCATCTAAAGTTTGAAGATTTAGAGGGTATGGAAGGCTTTAAAGAGAAGCGTATCAATAAGTTACTAGATGCCATCACCGATACTAAAGGAGTACCATTACACAGACTCATCTCAGCCATGGGTATAGAACACATCGGTGAAGTAGCTGGTAAGTCACTAGCTTTAGAATTTGGGCTTGGTATTGTAGATGCTACATTTGAAGAGGTAGTAGCCATAGACGGCATAGGCGAAGAGATGGCAAACTCTCTGTTAGAATTTATGAGAGTAAACCATGACTTTGTACTTAAACTGTTCGATGTTATCGAACCTACGGTGGAAAAGAAAGTAGAAGCTGTAGAGAATCCGTTTAAAGACAAGACAGTAGTTCTTACGGGTTCTATGTCTGTGAGTCGTGGTGTGGTGAAAGAGATGCTTGAGAAGCTTGGTGCTAAGGTGAGTGGTTCTGTGTCTAAGAAGACGGATTATGTTATTTATGGAGATGATGCTGGGTCTAAATTGACTAAGGCTGAGGGGCTTGGTGTGACTACTTTGACTGAGGATGAGATGAGGGGGATGGTGTGATGAAGGTTTTTTCAGAACGATATGGTTTTTCAAGTCCAAGGGATAGTTTTCAAACAACGAATATGGATGATGCTTTAAAAAATAAATTATGGAAAAAAGTAAAAAGTATTTTAGAACATGATTTTTTATCTTCTTACAATCTGGGATTGAATGTTTCGCTATATAATAATTTTTTTAAAGATAGAATTGATGTAACAGAAGAAAAATGGATTACAATAAAAGAAGATTTAGAAGAAAAGTATTTTGAACTCAATTGGTATGATATTTATAATTTAGTAGAATTTTTGTTGAAAAATGATAATTTTGATAATGCAAATTATACTCCTGGTGAATCAAATATTGATGAAATTAATAAGATTTTAGAAGAAGAAATGAGTGGTTATAGAATTGTAAATAATTATATAGTACCAATTATAGATGAAATAGAAATGCAAGAAATAGAAGAATCATTAGAAATAGAATATAATGGAGCTAAACGACACTTATCAAATGCCTTAGAATTTTTAAGTGATAGAGAAAACCCCGATTATCCCAACTCAATAAAAGAGTCTATTAGTGCTGTAGAAGCAGTGGCTAAAGAGATTACGGGTAAAGAAACAGATCTAGCTAGTTGTTTAAAAGTCATGGATTTAGATTTAAATAAACAATTTAAAACAGCTATGACCAATATGTATGGTTGGACTTGTAAAGAAGATGGTATTAGACATGGACATACAGGTGAAGAGTTGAAAACTTCTTTTGAAGAAGCAAAATATATGTTGGTTACTTGTTCAGCATTTGTAAATTATATGATAGCCAAGAAAGGGCAAAAATGAGACTAGCTAGTTCCCATCCGTCCTCGGTGGGAATTCATACTTAGGTATCAAGTGCATGAGAGTTTATTTGGCTCACTAAATTTCGGTATGTGTTCCCACGCAGGAGCGATGGGAATAAGAGAAAATTATGTTATAATACACATACTATACCCACATAAAGGATACACATGTCTGCTATCTATGATGAAACAGCTATAAAAAAAGCAACCAATGTAACCATAAACTCTGATTTACTTCAAAAAGCAAAAAGTTATAAAATCAATATCTCTAAAAACTTTGAAGCCTATTTGGCTGAGGTAGTAAGAAAAAGAGAAGAGCAACAGTGGCTAGAAGAGAATAAATCTGCCATTGATGCTGTGAATAAGAGAATAGAAAAAGAGGGTTTGTTTTCTGATGAACACAGGAGATTTTAATGGCTCAGTTTGATGTTTATAGAAATCTTAGTACGAGAAGTAGAAAACGATTTCCTTATTTTTTAGAGATACAACATGCGTTACATAGTCGCTTAGATAGTAGAATAGTAGTACCCTTGGCAGTAGATGTAGAACCAGTACGCCATTTAACACCAGTATTTGAGATAGAAGGTCAGAGTGTGGTGATGTATACCATGGATATGACAAGTGTAATGCAAAATGTTTTAAGTGAGAAAGTGACAAATATAGAAGAGCATCGTACTGATATAGTAGATGCTTTAGATTTTTTAGTGAATGGATTTTAATGAGACTAGACAAATACCTAGTAGAAGAGGGTTACTTTGAGAGCCGTAATCGTGCGCATGATGCTATAAAGGCTGGGCAGGTGATGGTAGATGGTAAGAAGGCGAAACCTTCTGCGAAGATAGATGAAAATACTTTAGTAGAAGTAGCTGATGCGAAGTTTTATGTGAGTCGTGCTGCACGTAAGTTAGAGAACTTCTTAGCAGAATACCCTATGAACTTTACAGGTAAGAGAGCTTTAGATATAGGTTCATCTACAGGCGGCTTTGCTCAGATAGTGTTAGAAAATGGTGCAGAGACTTTGACTTGTGTCGATGTGGGTTCTGACCAACTACACATCTCTTTGCGTGAAAATGACAAAGTAACCTTGCATGAAGAGACAGACATCCGTGAGTTTCAAACTGATACACCTTTTGATGTTATCACTTGTGATGTGTCGTTCATCTCCATTTTGCAGATAACAGATGATATAAACAGACTAAGTCAAGAGGGTACAGATATTGTCATACTCTATAAACCACAGTTTGAAGTGGGTAAAGATGCAAAGCGTGACAGCAAAGGTGTAGTACAAGATTTAGATACCATCGCTAGACGTAAAGAAGAGTTTGAAGCAGAGGCGAAAAAGATGGGCTGGGAAGAGAAGTACCAAGCTCAGTCAAAAGTAACAGGTAAAGATGGTAACCAAGAGTATTTGTACCACTTTAAGAAGATGTAGGGTGTTGTGCCCTCACAACACCATTGGTTGGAATAAGATAAATAATAAAAAAGGTGTTGTCATGGGACAACACCCTACGGAGAAATGATTGAAATATAATAATCAAATAACATCCATTGCCATTGGTTCATTCGATGGTATACACATCGCCCATCAAAAGTTAATAGAACAGGCAGAAACTATTGTGATCATAGAACGTAACGGTGGGTACTTGACCCCTGGATATAAACGTGCGAACTTTACTTCTAAAATGTGTTGCTTTTACCATTTTGATATTATTAAGGGATTGACTCCTGAAGCCTTTATAGAGAAACTCAAAACAGATTTTCCTAAACTTGAGACAATAGTCGTCGGCTATGACTTTGGTTTTGGTAAAGACAAAGCAGGTACTGCAAGGACGTTGAGTACATTATTTGATGGAAAGGTAGAGATAGTCCAAGAAGTGAGTGTAAAGGGCATTCCTGTGCATTCTCGAACGATTAAAGCGTATTTACGTGAGGGTAACCTAGTGATGGCAAACAAGCTATTGGGTAGAACCTATAGTATAGAAGGTGAAATAATTGCTGGACAAGGATTGGGTAAGCATAAACTTGTAGCAACACTCAATTTAAATATTAAAGAATATCAATATCCATCAGAAGGTGTATATGCTACACGTACTAAAGTAGAGGGTACATGGTATGACGCTGTGAGTTTTTTAGGACATCGTGTGAGTACAGATGGTTCTTTCGCAGTAGAGACGCATATACTAGATGAAACGTTAGGTGAAATACGGGGTAAAGCTGAGATAGCCTTTGTAGCCTTTATGCGTGCAAATAAAAAGTTTGAGAGTTTAGCAGAGTTGAAAAAACAGATAGACATAGATATACAAAGTGCAAGAGAGCTATTAGTTTGAAACGATTATTAAAAATAGGAATAACTACTTTTGTTTTGGGATATCTAACTATAGGTACATTACTGTATGTATACCAAAAAGATATTTTGTATCATCCAACACCAGATATAAAAACAGACTATGGTGGTTTTGTGCTTAAAGATGGGAATGTCTCTACGTATATTCATGTACTTAACGAAGGACACAAAAATGCGATACTTTACTTTGGAGGCAATGCAGAATCTATGGCACAGAGTTCTGATTACATCGCACAGCAGTTTCCTGAGTTTACTTGTTATTTGATGGATTATAGAGGATACGGGAGCAGTACAGGGGAGCCTAGCCAAAAAGCTATCTATAAAGATGCCTTGGCACTTTATGATAGAGTAAAACAAAAGCATCAGCGTATAAGTATAGGTGGGCGTTCTTTGGGTACGAGTGTAGCTGCCTATGTGGCATCGCGTAGAGAGGTAAGTAAATTAGCCCTCATTACACCATTTGATAGTATAGTTTCTATCGCACAGGAGCGATATCCGATATACCCTGCATCGTTATTGTTAAAAGATACCTATAAATTGATATCATATGTTAAAGATATCAAAGCCAAAACATTTGTAGTGATGGCTGAGAAGGATAAGGTAGTTCCCAAATCACATTCACTAAGATTGATAAAAGCATTTAACAAAGAGCAGTTGATTACTACAGTGATAAAAGGTAGAGGACATGTAGATATCTCTGATGATGAGAGATATTATAAAATAATGCAAGATTTTATAGGCAAAGGATAGCAGATGGCAGAAGATAAAGTATTCACAGAAAAGATAGTGAAAAAATTTGAATTTGATGAAGCAGTGGCTTCTGTGTTTGATGACATGTTATCTCGTTCGGTTCCTTTTTATACAGAGGTGAGTAAATTAATTATTTCTTTGATTTTAGCTGAACAAAAAGAGGGTATGAAAGTACTTGACTTGGGATCATCTACTGCCAAGTTTTTGTTAGATTTACATGCTAGAAAATCTGTAAGTATGAAACTTAAAGGCTTAGACAACTCTCAAGCTATGTTAGACCGTGCAGAGCAAAAATGTCAGGCATTTGGTGCAGATATAGAGCTGGAACTTGCAGATATGTTAGCGTATGACTATCATGATAAAGATGTAATTGTGGCAAACTATACCCTACAGTTTATACGCCCTATGCAGCGTTTAGAGCTTATGAAGAAAATTTATAAAGGGCTTAATGAGAATGGAATGTTTATTTTTTCTGAAAAAGTAGTCTTTGAAGATAAGGTCTTAGATAAGCAGATGATAGATATCTATTATGCGTACAAAAAAGAGCAAGGCTATAGTGAATATGAGATAGCACAAAAAAGAGAAGCCCTAGAAAATGTACTTATCCCTTTTACGATAAAAGAGAATATACAAATGTGTAAAGATGCTGGATTTAGAAAAGTTGAAACTGTTTTTCAATGGGCAAATTTTGTGACATTTGTTGTGAAAAAATAGCCTATTTCTTTTCACGCCCTAAAATACGGGTTGCATTTTTTAATATGAGTTATTCACCACTTATTCACCATGTGAAAAGGCATATTTTTTCTTAAAAATAACATAAATGTTACTAAAAAAATTAAGTTTTTTTACAATCCCTGCTATAGCTTGCTTTTCATAGATTTTAAGCTATAATCATTGCATTAATTTTTTGGGTATGTAAAATACCTGATATAAAGAAGGACAAAATATGAGTTGGACACCAAGTAGCTGGAGAAATTTCCCCATTAAGCAACAACCAACATACCAAGACCAAGATCAACTTAAAAAAATAGAAGCAGAGTTAAGTTCATATCCACCATTAATCTTTGCAGGTGAAGCTAGAAGACTCAAAGAAAAGCTTGCAGCTGCTGGACGTGGAGAGGCTTTTTTACTTCAAGGTGGAGATTGTGCAGAGAGCTTTTCTGACTTTAATGCGAAGAACATCAAAAACCTATTTAAACTTATGTTACAAATGAATATGGTGCTTATGTACTCTACAGGTAAACCTGTAGTTAAAGTAGGGCGTATAGCAGGGCAGTTTGCTAAGCCAAGAAGCTCAGACTACGAAGAAATTGATGGCGTAAAATTACCATCATACCGTGGAGATATTATCAACGGTATAGAGTTTGATGAAGCAGCACGTGTACCAAACCCTGATAATATGATTAAAGCATACAATCAAGCAGCATCTACATTAAACTTACTTCGTGCATTTTCACGTGGTGGATTGGCTGATTTGAACAAAGTACATCAGTGGAACCTAGAGTTTATCAAAGATAATCCATTAGGTAAAAAATATGATGAGCTAAGTGATAAGATAGACCATTCTATGAAGTTTATGGCTGCTTGTGGGCTTACTTCGGATATGCTTCCTCAGCTACATCAAACAACACTATATACATCACATGAAGCACTACTATTGAATTATGAAGAAGCACTAACAAGACAAGATTCAGAGACTGGTGAATACTACGACTGTTCTGCACATATGCTATGGATAGGTGATAGAACGAGAGATTTATCTGAAGCACATATAGAGTACTTTAGAGGGATTAAAAACCCTATCGGATGTAAAGTAGGCCCTACTATGGGTGAAGATGAACTCATTGAGTTGATAGATGCACTGAACCCTGAGAATGAAGAAGGAAGACTAAATCTTATTGTACGAATGGGTGCATCTAAGATAAAAGAGTTTTTCCCACCATTGTTGAAAAAAGTAAGAGATGCTGGTAAAAATGTCGTATGGACTATAGACCCTATGCATGGTAATGTTGAAAAGTCTTCTACTGGATTTAAGACAAGAAACTTTGATAATATACTCTCTGAAGTAGAACAGTTTTTTGCTATACATAAAGAGATGGGAACGATTGGTGCGGGTATACACCTTGAAATGACAGGGAATAATGTCACAGAGTGTACAGGGAGTACTTCATCACCTATTGATGATGAAGGACTTGCAAGCCGTTATCACACGCAGTGTGACCCAAGGCTGAATGCTTCTCAAGCATTAGAACTTTCATTTATGCTTTCGGATACCATTCCAAAAGTATAGGGATATATAATCTAAATCACTGTGAAGATGTTTTCTCCATCTTCATAGCTATAACGCAACTCCATCTTATGAATATCCAAAATACTTTTCACAATATATAGACCTAAACCTAATCCTTGTTTAGAGGTATGAAATGGCTGATAGTAATTCTCTATAGGCTCGGTGAGAGCTATACCACTATTGACTATAGCAATCTTATTATTATTTACTTGTACAATAATCTTGGGCTCTGTTTTATATTTTAGAGCATTGTCTAGAAGATTTTTAATCACTAAAGTAAAGAGTTCAAAATCTACCTCTACCTCATAATCATTGATAATTTGTAATTCAATCATTTTTTGAGGGTTTTCTATCATAAGTAAATCCATACTGGCTTCAAGTAAATCACTCATTTTGTATTTTTTTGTATTGAGTTGAAAGTTCTTAGAAGTAATCTTCTCAATTTTGGCAAACTCATCTATAAGAAGATTGAGACGTTCAAAGATACTATGCATACGTGCTTTGTTTTTTTCATCAGGTAGCATTTCACTGACTAAACGTCCTTTGGCTATGGGTGTTTTTAATTCATGCATAATAGCACGTAAAAAGAGTTGTCTTGATTGTAAAAGTTCACGTATCATCGTAACAGCATGATGAAACTCATTAGCAACCTCTGCAATTTCATCTTTTTTATCACTGGCACACTGTATGTCTAAATTACCTTCTGAAAAGGTTTTAATCTGATTTTTGAGTTTTGCAAGAGGTGTAAAACTTTTCATTACCCAAAAGTAAAGCATAAGAATGAGTAAAAAGACAATAGTAAATAAGATAATACGTTTTATTGGAAATTTAGCTTTATTTTTATTTTTCAAAAAGAGTTTAAAATTATCATTGTCAATAAGAATAATACGTTGTAGTTTATAAGTCTCAACTGCATATTTTCTAGTTGTATTTTTATCTCTATCTTGAAAATAGTGTTCTATTTGAATGATTTTTGCTTTGTCTTTAATGAGAGAAAAGTTTTGTGATTCTAAATAGGCTTCATCAATTTTACCATTGATGAGAAAGTAGTTATACAAATAATGTGTAACAAGACGTTCATGCATTTCATTGTTTTCATCATATTTTAGGTGGTCATACTTGATGGACCCTATGAAGAGAAATGCAAGTAAAAGAAGTGTGAGTGTAAAGATGAGCCGTATTTTACTCTTTAAAGAACTAAATCCATCAAACAAGCTTGTATCCTACCCCTCTTACTGCTTGTATACGTTTACTCTCTTCAGGATCTTTTTCGCCTAGTTTTGAACGTATTTTAGAGATAATAACATCAAGGCTTTTGCCTTGAGAGTCTATGCTCATATTTCCAGAAGTATTGATAATCTGTTCTCGTGATTGTGTAATCCCTTGATGTTTAACGAGAAGATTAAGTACTTCGAACTCTGCAGGAGTTAGTGACAGAGCTTCACCTTTAAAATAGATAGTGTCACCTTTGAGTTCAAAATCACTTTTAGGGGCATCTAAATCTGCATTTTGTGACTTTGAATAACGGCGTAGCAGAGACATAATACGTGCGTACATCTCTTTAGGGTCATAAGGCTTTGGTAGGTAGTCATCTGCACCTATGGCTAGAGCTTCTACCTTGTCATTGATATCTGAACGTGCAGAAGAGATAATGACAGGGATATCATACTTGCGTATCACTTCTTCACAGACTTCTAGTCCATCCATTCCAGGGAGTGTGAGGTCTAAAATAAGTAAATCATATTTTTTAACACCTGCACTAAGACCTAAATAGGGATCTTCAAAGTTAGTCACTTTCATATCATATTGAGCCAAATACTCTGCTAGTAATTCTGCAAACTCTGGATCATCTTCAATCATAAGAATGTTTATCATAAAAGTAGACTCCTTTTTATTATATTGTAATCACTAAAGGTTAATTGAAATCAAATGCCTTCTGCATATAAGGTTTGATTTCATCAAAGTTATAGGCATGATTGGTGAAATACTCAAAAGCAATAATACCTTGATAGAGCAACATATCTGAGCCATCTTTGGTAGGTTTATTATATGCCTTGCATAGTTTTAAAAAAGGTGTCTCTTTACCATAAATGACATCTACACAAGCTTTTGCTTGGGGTATAACAATATCTAGTATCTTTTTGGGACATGGTAGATTGTCGTCTTCTAATCCTGCTGATGTCATATTAATGACTAAATCATACTGTTTAGCCTCGAAGTTCTCAAAAGTATAAGTCTTAAATCCATTAGATTTATATTTCTCTAAACGACCAGCACTTCTATTGAGTAATGTAACTTCATACCCTTCATCACGTAGAATACTTGAGGTTGACTGTGCCGTACCACCTGCACCTAAAAAAAGGACTGTTTTTACTTCAGTAAATTCAGAGATGGCTTTAAGAAAACCAGGGGCATCTGTATTGTAGCCATAAAGTTTACCTTCACATTCTACAATGGTATTGACCACACCAATTTTTTGTGCAAAAGTATCGAGTACATCGCATGCATTATACGCAGCTTCTTTGTGAGGCACTGTAATATTAATGCCCTTGAGTCCTAAATTAAAAAATGTTTCTTTGAGTTTATTACCATCTTCTAGTAGGTGACGTGTATAGCAGCCGTCATATCCCAGACCTTGAAAGGCGAGGTTATGCATTAGTGGAGATTTGGAGTGAGAAACGGGGTTTCCAAAGATTGCAAAAATTTCTTTAAGGATATTTGAAATATTATTTCTAATCAATCTCCATTCCCCTATCATACTCATTTCCGTAGTCATCATTATTACCATATTTCTCTGCAATATCATCATAGATACGTTCTTCTGCTTGTGCAAATTGCTCTTCTTGATCAAACTCTTGTTCTTCTGTTTGTTCTGCTAGGTTGTCTTGTAACGCTATTGGTCTATGGTTTTTAGGTGCGCTAAAAGATTCATCTTCACTATACGCATTACTATTCTCAAAAGTAGTACTACTATACATATCTCTATCTTCATAAGATTGTGAACTATTAGACTCGTCTTTACTTATTTCTCTTTGTTGTGTATAGGTATTATTGGCTTGATATTCTGGAAATATATTACCTATAACTTCTTGGGCTTTAGCAGTGCTATCTAAAGGCACTTCTTTTGTATCACTTGCTATGGCTATAGATGCAACAGTAGCTAGTGCTGCATCTGTTTTTGTAAAGCGTACTGCCTCTCCACGTTCCATGATTGGAGAACTATGTGTATTCTCTCCTAGCTCTTTTTTCATAGCTTCTGTGGCTGTATGGTCTATATTTGTTTTAAAGTTTTCTATTTTGCTACTTATCTCTTTAGCTTGGGGGGTAGAAGATTTTAAGAAATCATCTATTTTATCAGGTGTCAGAGATAAGGGATCTTTTACGTCTAACGCTTTGGCTACTTCAGTACGTGTATAGTGTGTGGTTTTAAAGTGGTTGAGTTGATGGTGTAAAGAAGGCTCTTTCTCTAATGTTTTAAAGAGGTCTATTTTATTAACACCATCTAAATGTGTAATATCTTTATTGAGTGCCGCAGTTACTAATTCTGTACCTTTAAGTACCCTTTGTGCATTTGCTTTTTCTCCTACAATGGTAATGACATTACCTTTACTACCTTTTACAAACTGATGAGAGATAATATCCCATGCACCATGTTGGCGTGGAAAAACTGAGTCGTCTCCGTTGATGAAGATGTTGGCTGGGGTGTTACGATCATCAAAATCAATTTCTTCTGTATCATAAACTTTTTTTAGAGCATTTTTAAGCCCATCATTTTCTTCAAGTGCATTTGGTTGTAAAAACTTAAACGCCTCAGTATCATCCAGTAATGCATAGTTAGGGTCATTGACAAAATGCTTCATATCCTCTTTGGGCATACCACTATAGAGTGCTGTAGTGGCATCTTTGTTTACTTCTTTTGGTATCGTATCTAAATGGTTAATGATACGGTGAAGCTCTTGCTCTATCTCTTTAGGTTTTAAGGCATCTAAATCTATTTTAGCTATCTCATCTTTGGCTTCATCTGCAGTATAGGTCACGATACCCTCTCTTGCTCCTGTTGCTACTTTGGCAGCTTTAACAG
>Ga0256827_10002476_pt1 | contig 11870 bp, 11 predicted proteins | sample CV84metaG_FD_185977 | JGI IMG/M metagenome (GOLD analysis project Ga0256827, IMG submission 185977) | Hydrothermal vent microbial communities from East Pacific Rise, Pacific Ocean - CV84 | ecosystem: Environmental > Aquatic > Marine > Hydrothermal vents | place: Pacific Ocean: East Pacific Rise... | reverse complement strand
AATGGAACAAATATCTAAACTTGCTTCACAAAGAGAACCTTTTCTCTTTGTTCTCTCTTATGATTTAAAAGAGAGGTTTGTTCAACCACTAAAAGAGTTAGATGATGATATTTTTTTTAAGATAGGCAACCAAAGAAACTATCCCAAAGAGCCTTTAGAAAAAAAGTACTATCTTAAAAAGATTCCTATTAAGTTTAAAGATTATAAAAATTCTTTAAATAAAGTTCTAAATGAAATAGGTTGTGGAAATAGCTATTTATTAAATTTAACATTTAAAACAGAGATAGAATCAAATCTTTCACTTAAAGAGATATTTACATACTCAAGAGCAAAATATAAACTCTATTTTAAAAATCAGTTTATCTGTTTCTCTCCTGAAAAATTTATAGAGATAGAGGGAAACAAAATATCAACCTACCCTATGAAAGGGACAATTGAAGCATCTATTCCTAATGCAAAAGAGAAGATACTTGCAGATAGTAAAGAGATGGCTGAACATGTGATGATTGTTGATTTAATGCGGAATGATTTAGGAATTGTAGGAAGAGAAATCAAGGTAGATAGGTTTAGATATATTGAAAAAATTAGAGCAGGAGACAAAGAGCTTCTGCAAGTAAGCTCTAAAATAACTGCTAAATTACCAAACAGTTGGCAAAATAACCTTGGAGAGATTCTGGAAAAGATTCTTCCTGCTGGCTCTATTACAGGCACACCCAAAAAAAGCACTACAAATATTATAGAAAATATAGAGAACTATAAACGTGGTTTCTATACAGGGGTATTTGGTATTTTTGATGGAAAAAATTTATATTCAGCCGTTATGATACGTTTTATAGAGAGAGACAATAAAAAACTTTACTACAAGAGTGGTGGTGGCATTACAATAGATAGTAATGCCCTAGATGAATATAATGAGCTAATAGATAAAATATATCTACCTTTTTAATTGTTAACGAATAGTTGTTACAAATCCATTAGCAATTCTTCCCGAAGCTAAAGCACGTTTTGCATCAGAACGACTAGAGAAGCCTGTTAAAATAACTCTATATATTTTTCTACCTCTACTTGTTCCCTGCTGTACAACAGCTTTATAGTGTCCACTATTTGCATTCGCTACACTTTGTGCTTTTGAACGACTAGAGAATGCTCCAATCTGAACACCTACTGAACCAGATGATGCTGAAGAGTATGAAGAAGAAGATGATGAAGATGAAGAGCTATATCCACCATAAGCACTGTTATCAGTATAGCCTCCTCCACTATATGAAGAACCTCCTCCATAAGAAGGTGTTGGTGCAGAAGTATATGCAGAACTAGAAGAGCTACTACCACTATTACGAACAATAAACGCTCCTGGGAAACGACGCTCTTTTAATCTATTAGCTTCATTAACAGAAGAGATTCCAGAAATAATAACTTTATTAATTGCCCCACGTTGAACATAAGCACTATACTTAGGGTCTAAACTCAAAGAGTTCTTAAACTCTTCTGCTGCATAATAATCTTTTAATGCCGCAATTTGAAGGTGAATACCACCACCTGTATTAGTAGAGGACGAGGTACTTACTGGTGATGAATAACTAGAAGAACTAGTAGTGCTTGATGAAGAGTAGTCTGTTTCACTATATCCAGAGTAAGGATTTGTATATGTCGTACTCCCTCCACCTGAATTTGTACTAAATGCTCCACTACTATAACTATCACTATAGTTATCTACCACTTGACCCTGACCAGAGCTAATATCTGTTGTAGTAATAACCGTATTATCAGGTATAATCTCTGTATAACCTCCTGTAGAGGCAACCGAACCTACACCATTATCATAGATTAGTGGTGGTGCTGTCTCTAAAGTTGTAGTTGTTCCAACAGATGGATTATAAGGTGTTGAGGCAGAGGCATCATAGATTCCATTAGTAGTAGTATTATTATACGTTCCATTAGATGTCGTATTATACGTTCCTGATGCTGTTATATTGTCCTGTTTTTTAACACATCCTGTCGCCATTAATGCCAACGTCACGGTTGAAAATAGTAGACCATTATTGAGTTTCATGATTGTCCCTTTAAAATCTTTTCATATATTATAACAGCCTATTGATATTATCAATATTAATCTTATGATTTAATAGGAAATATTTTATTATATATTGTTATAAGAGTTAAGGGTTTTGATTTCTTTTAATGGTTCTATCTTTACGACTTGAGTTTGAAAAAACAAGCAAATCATCAGCTGTTTTAATATATTCAGGTAACCCTTGAAAAGCAATTTCTAAGAGTTTAGATGTAGCAAAAGCATCTGAAAAAGCACGATGATGATTATGTTCACCAAGATCTAAAGATTCACTTAAATATGCCAATCCATAACGTTCACTCTTTATAGTTCGTCGAGATAAATCAATAGAACAAAGCTTTTGATTTCCAATAGTTCCTAGACCAAAACGATCAAAAGAGTGATTCAAAAAGCCATAATCAAAATTAACATTATGTGCAACAAATATAGCATCTCCCATAAAAACTCTAAGCTCTTGCAGAACACTTAATTGTGTTGATGCACCAATTAAGTCATCATGAGTAATACCTGTAATTTTACTAATATATTCAGGTAGAAATGTACACTCTACAAAACTCTCAAAACGATCTATAACCTCGCCACGAAGTATCATAACTGCACCAATCTCTATAACTTGAGCTGTTTCAGGTTTGCTTCCATTAGTTTCAATATCAATAACACAATATCTCTGTTGGTTATATGGTGTAAAAAAAGTTGTTAAACAGTACCGATATTCATCTTTTACAATAGGATAACCAGATGCTTGTAGAAAAAGAAATAATGTATCTGTATCTTCAAGTAGTGTTGCATGTTTTTTTACAATACGATCATAAGACTCTTTTGATAAATAACCCTCATTTCTACGAAATGCTGATGTTAATTCTTCATAGACTTTTTGCATTCTTTATAAACTCAGTAACCTTTGCATAATCTTTTCGTCCCTTCATTCGCTCTACACCAGAGCTTACATCTACACCATAAAAATTATATTTTTTTAACTCTTTCACATTCTCAGGAGTTAAACCACCTGCCAAAATTATTTTAGAGCAATCAACACCTTTAAACCACTCTAAATTAAGCCGTTTTCCTGAACCACCATACTCTTCACAGTAAACATCAACCAATCTATATCTATCTGCATATTGTAAAACATCTTTTGCCTCTTTAGCACGAATCACAGGCATAGCTTTTGAACCTATCATATCTAAAGCCTCTTCATCTACCTCAAAATGAATCTGACAAAGTGTCAAATCACAATATTTTGAAATAGTATCAATAGTATCAATTCCTTCATTTACAAATAGCCCTACTCTGCCTATAAAAGGAGGTAATTTTTCAATAATCTTCTTTGCATCGCTTGGTTTAATATAGCGTGGAGAATCTCTATAAAAAACAAACCCTAAAGCATCTGCTCCTGCTTTTATTGCCTGCATTGCATCTTGAACATTGGTTATACCACATATCTTTACTCTCATATCCATCTCCTCCTTACTTCCCTCAAAGTAATTATTAAAAAAAATTATACCTTTAAAGAGTCAATAGCGTGCTTATAACCCTCTTTATTTCCAAAAACATAAGAGCCCGCAACCACTATATTCACACCAGCATCTCTTAACTCTTCAATATTTTCACCATTAACTCCACCATCAACCTCTATTAGACAAGAGGGGTTATGCTTTTCAATCAATGCTTTCAAACGTTTGGTGCGTTCTACTACAGATGGAATAAACTTCTGTCCACCAAAACCAGGGTTAACCGACATTAAAAGTACCATATCCAAATCAGCCAAAAGAAACTCTATAGTTTCAGGAGGTGTATGAGGATTTAAAACAACTGCTGGTTTAATTCCCAAAGAACGAATATGTTGAACTAATCTATGCGGATGTTTCTCCTCTTCTATATGAAAAGAGATATACTCTGGTTTGAAAGGAGCAAAAAGATCAACAAAAAAAGTATTATTTTCGACCATTAAATGTATATCCATTGGCTTTGTTGTTGCCTTTGCCACAGCAGAAACTACAACAGGTCCAATGGTTAAATTGGGAACAAAATGTCCATCCATAACATCAACATGAACCAAGTCACATCCTGCTTCACAAATTGCTTCTACATCACGAGCCAAATTTCCAAAATCAGCAGAGAGTATACTTGGAGCTACCAACATTTTTTAAATCCTTATAATTTTTGCATATTATATCGAATCTAATAGAAAATTACTATTCATCCTCTTCTAAAAGCTCTTTTTCTCCTATCTCTTGCATCACTTTATTAAGGTGTGATGGCATATTTTTAGCAAAAGCATCCCAATCGTTCATCCAAGGTAGTTTTTTCATAATTTCATCTTTTACTTCATAAGACTCTTTATCATCTTCATAGGCTTTTTTACCATCTTCTGCTAAAACTTTTAAATAGTTTAAAAACATATCAATAGTTTCATCTTTTTTACCAGACTTACCATGACCTGGAACATATAATTTAAACGCTGTCTCTTTTTTAATATTCTCTAAAAGCTCTATATTCCCCAATATACTAGATGACTCATCAAAACTACCCAAACGACCTTTCATTAGATTGTCCCCTAAAAAAAGTGTCATAGAGTTCATATGTGCAACAAGTATATCTGTATCGGTATGTGCCACAGGTGGATGTTGAATCACAAAATTTTGACCATCAATCTCAATTTTTTGAGCATCTTTTAAAATTTTAGTTGGAAAAGCAAATGCTTTTGTTCCTTCAAGATTTCCTGTTGTTCGACTTAAAATCCCATACCAAATCTCTGCTTCTCCTTCTTGAGAAACTTTTATCATATTTGGATGAGCATATATATCTACTTTTGGATATTTCTCAACAATTGCCTTATTTGCAAACCAGTGATCCCCATGTTTATGAGTATTTAAAACAGCAATAATAGGTTTTTTACTAACTTTTTCTATCTCTGCTAATATTTTTTTGCCCACATTATAATTTCCACCTGGGTCAATTACAATAAGTCCATGTTCAGATTCAATCACAGCAGGATTGTTCATAAACCCTTGATTCTCTTTATTTGGACTGACAACTGGACCATGCATAATATAGACATTATCATTGGCTTTTTCAAACTTAAATGTTCCATACTTTCCAAGTGTAAAAGTATCATCTACTTTATTAGAAATATTTGCTTCTGTTCTATTTATATCAGATAGATTATTATCTATAGAGACAGTACTTGCAATTGCCTCTATTTTGATTAAAGCATCTTGCATAATTTGAGCAGGAGTTTTAGCCTCATTCCCATAGACATTAGTAATTAATGAGAGTGTTACAAGAGAAAGAAATATTGTTTTTTTCATGTTCGTATCCTAATTTTTTAGCATATTATAATCTAATACACTAATAGTTATAATAGTTATTTACATAATCTTGTAGAAAAGTTCTACAAATACCTATTTTTCACTCAAATATAATGCTACAATACCCAAAAAAAGAAAAAATTATGATAGAACCAATTATAGGAAATATAGATTTTATAGAGAGCTTACGTGGGAAAAAAGCCACATTTATCTTGGCAATAAGCAACACAAAAACAGCAAATATAGCAGGAATTACCCAAGCAGGTATTCCAAATATGATACATTTAACCCCAACACTTGATTCTGAATTTCTATGTACAGGCGAGGTAAGAAGTTTAGAGAATATTGCCAAAACCCCAAAAGGTGTACCAACACCTGCACTAATTACTCGTGCTGTACACCTTTTAGCTCCATATGGTCGAATAGAACTTTTAGATTTGGGTCTAGAGGTTAAACCAAAACTAAACTACTTTAAAATTCACAGTTTTGATATAACTCCAAGTGAAAGTATTGCAAAGGGTGCAGATATTAATGCTCAAGAGCTTTTTCAAAAGGGTGTAGAGTTTGGACAATCTTATGAGTCTAAAGATGAGTATATTATATTGGGAGAGTCTGTACCATCAGGAACAACCACTGCAATGGCAACAGCAATTGGATTAAAATACAAAGTAGCAGACTGCTTCTCTAGCTCTTTTAAAGATGTACCCAATGATATTCGTGAAAAAACCCTAAAGCTTGCACTTTCACATTTAGGAGAGAAAGATGATATTTTTGAAACTCTCTCTAAAGTAGCCGACAATATGCTTATTTTTAATGCTGGATTTATCTTGGGTCTAAATAATAGAACCAAGCTTATCTTGGCAGGAGGAACACAGATGGCATGTGTACTTTTAATTGTAGATAGAATCTTAAAACTTATGGGAGGAACAATGAAGAGTTCAAACTTGGCTCTATGTACTACAAAATGGGTTGCTAAAGATGAAAACTCTGACATAAAAGCAATTTTAGAGAGATTACGTTTCCCTATTAATGCCTACTATAGTGATTTTGACTTTTCAATAAGCCAACATCCTGCACTAAAACTTTATGACCAAGGAGAGGCAAAAGAGGGTGTTGGTGCAGGAGGTGCTTTAATGTATGGTTTTCTAAATGGTCTCTCAAAAAAAGAGATTATAGACCAAATAGAAGAGTTTTTAAAATAAAACTTTACTGTTGTCTAATCATTAAATAAAAATGGTTACTATGTTTTAACAAAAAGAAGGATAGAACGAATGATAAATCTTACACACCATATCAAGAGTAAAATGTCTCAACGTGGTATTAATAAAAACCTTCTAGAGATTGTTTTAATACACGGTATTATTAAAAAAGATAAAGTTATTCTAAATAGAAAACGATGTGATAAATTTTTAAAAAAACTTGATAAACACCATAAAAAAGTCAAACGCCTAGGAAATCAATTACATATAGATAGACTAAATATATCCCGCTCTATCTTTTTAAAAATTCGTGACAAAGGTGGAATAACACTTGTGATTATGGGTGAAGTACTCATCACTACATACAATACAAATATAAAAGTAAAGAAAAAAAGACGTTACAAAGGTCGGAAATAGACAATGAAGATATTATATTATGGTGGTCAAAAATCTGGGAAAAGTAAACTTGCAGAAGCTAAAGCTATAGAGCTTACTTATGATAAAAAACCATTCTACATAGCAACTTATGATAATAGCTACAGCGATGAAGAGATGCAAGAGCGTCTATATACCCATCAGTGGCAAAGAGAAGATAAATTTATAACTATAGAAGAGCCTTACGAACTGCCATATGTTATTAAAAATAGAGGTACATATTTAATTGATTGCATCTCTATGTGGATATTCAATACCTTATATATAGAGATAGAGGAGCTATTTGAACAGCTTAAGCAACTAGAAAAAAAAGATGCCAACATTATTTTTGTACTTAATGATGTAAGTTCAGGTATTATCCCTATAGATAGCCAAAGCCGTCTATTTGTAGATAGAACAGGTATTATTGCTCAAAAGTTAACATCATTTTGTGATGAAGTCTACGAAGTAAAATTGGGACTACCAAGGCAATTAAAATAAACCTACGTATTGGTTATATTTTAATTAAAAAATATTATCAATACCCCTTAACCTCTATACTTCTCATCAAAAACTTCTGATAATCAGTCTTATACTCATCCATTGTTACATCATTGGTAAAGAGTTTATAAACATCTTTATTATCTCTAATAGGATCTGCTAATACAAAATCTCTTTTATCTTTTAAATCAGTAAATATAAAATCTAAACTATTAACTTCATTTATAATCTCATCTCTATTAACAAGATGAACTTCTATATTATGCTCCAATAGCTTATTAAGAAGATTTTTAATATGTCCCGAAAGTTGATTTATATTTTCAACAACAAAAATAATTGTTATTGTAATGTTTGCCTTAGAGTGAAGATTTAAAAACCTTTTCTTTATCTCTAAATTTTTTTGAGTCAACTGTAAAAATATATTACTTGCATTTAACTCCATTACAATATAGAGTGGAATATTTTTAATATCTTCGACAGTTTCAATCAATTCACATAAAGCACGTTGATAGTCATAGATAAAATAGGTCTCTTTTTTAGAGACTCTTTGAAAAAGCTTCTGAAGAGCATAAAACTCTTTAAATGCCAAACGATAATAGAAACGCTCTTTGTACTTCTCTTGGCTTAAACCTGTAAAAAATGTAAAATACTGCTTTAACTTATTGGCATACTTAACAAAATGAGTCACCTTTACATCTTGAAAATTAAGATTTAGACGATTCTCAATAGCAGAGATAGACTCAGTTTCATTTAATATAAACTGTAAATCAAATAACTTCTCATCTAACTCCTCTTTTGCAAAAACAACTTTTTGAGAACGTGGTACTTTGTTATCGTGTGGAAGATACCCCATACTTGTTCCTACAATATAAGGGCAACTTCTATCATTATTATCATGAAAAAGAAAATAGAGTGTAATAGTATCTATACAGAGAGTAATAAAAATATTATTCTCATCAGATAGTGAAAAAGTACCTTGATAAAGAGCATTATCTCTCTCTACTGTAATAACTGTTTCACTCTCATCCCCCTTTTTCCAATTTACTATTTTATAATAGATGATTTTCTTTTTAACTTCACAAAAAGTATAAATATATACATAGTCAGTTTTTATCTGGACTCGATTTCGATTATGCAAGAAATGTTCTATTTTATCTTCAAAATGTTCTAAATTGTTATTTACTCGGAAATCATCTAGTGTAAAGAGAGCCTTTCCTTTAAATTGGTAAGAGGATAGTTTATAGTTTTGAAAACTTTTCTGAAAATCAGGTGTACAACTTGTCCCCTTTAATAACCAACGACGTAATACAGTTTTACGATTTAAAAAAAACTGTTTTTGGTTCTCATCTTCACTTTCTAAATCAAATCTATGTTTCTGAAATTTATGATGGTCTATTAGAGCTTCTGTAAATTTATCTATATCCTCACTAAACAATTTGCTGTAAATGAGCCTAAGTTTTTGCGTAAAACCATCCATCTAATCCCTTTTTTTAAGTTGTAATAGTTTTGGTATAAATTATACAAGAGTAAAATTAATTATAAACAAGATTTTGTTGAAATTATATAGCTATAAACACCGTGATTAAATACTTCACAGTTTCTTATAAAAAAGTTTTAAAAAGTTTTAAAAAGTTCTATTGTAAAACTTTATCTATTCATATAAACTATCGCTTATAAATTAAAAGATTAAGGGAGATAGGATGAAACATTTTAAAAGTTCAATTCTTATTACGATTATAGGTTTGGGTCTAGCACTCATTATTGGAGGGCTTCATGCTTTCTATATTGTAGCACTTTTAGCTATATTAGAGGTGTCATTATCATTTGATAATGCTGTAGTTAATGCAAAAGTTCTAGAGACAATGGAAGTAAAGTGGCAAAAACGCTTTATAACATGGGGTATACCAATTGCTGTATTCGGAATGAGATTTCTATTCCCAATTATTATTGTGGCTATTGCCAGTGGAATGGGTATATTTGAAACATTTAATATAGCACTCAATGACCCTTTAGAGTATAAAGCAACACTAGAGTCTGTAGAGAAACTTATATATGCTTTTGGTGGTTCATTCTTGATGATGGTATTTTTACACTTTATCTTTGAAACTGACCGAGAAGAGAAGTGGATAACCATTATTGAAAACTCTAACATGCTTGGTAAAATGGGTGAAATGAAGAGTATTCAGATGATGTTAACAACTGCAATTGGTATTGTTATAACCCTATATAGTGAAAGTTATCAGATAGCAATAGCGTACTCTATGGGAATAGTACTCTACTCTTTAATTGCTTCACTTGATAATCTGTTTAATGTAAATGGTGTACGAAGTGGAATTATGGGCTTTTTATACCTAGAGGTTTTAGATGCTTCATTTAGTTTTGATGGCGTAATTGGAGCATTTGCATTAAGCTCTGATATTTTTGTAATTATGATTGGTCTAGGGGTTGGAGCGATGTTTGTAAGAAGTTTAACACTCTATATGTTAGAGAAAAAAACCCTAACTGAATACCGATACCTAGAGCATGGAGCTCACTATGCAATTTTTGCTCTCTCGACAATTATGCTCTTAGAGATTTTTGTTCATATCGACGAGATAGTTGTTGGTACAGTTGGGGTTCTATTTATAGTGGTTGCTACCTATAACTCAATTCAAGCAAATAAAAAAGCTAAAGTCTTAGCAAAATAGTTTGGTGCAATAAATTGCACCCTACTGCATCTTCAAATTAGAAAATAGAGTCTCTAAATTTAAATCCACTTTAACTTGTGGAAAAAACGAAGGCTCTTTTTCTAGATTAACATCTATAAAATCTATCTTTGTACCGTTAAAATCATCTCTAATCTTCTTTTTAACTCTATATAACGAAGAGATTTCATCAACCAAAACACCTTTTATCTCTGGAACATTGGCTATAAATATTTTACCCTCGGCAAATGGCAAAATATCCTCTTTTTTTAGCCCACGATTATCTGCCACAGACTGCACAAAGTTATCATAGGTTGGTTTAAGTAGATGCTTTGTCATATACTCTCTATTCTCATCATCAATCTTAGAGAACATAGAGATAGGTTTTTTAAACTTCCCTGCTGCCATAAAGTCCTCTTCTACCCCAACATTCTTTGCCAACTCTCCAAAGTTATAATGAGGCATAATAACACCAATAGAGCCAACAATAGCATTTTTATTAGCAATCAGAGGCTTAACAGCCGAAGCAATATAGTACCCTCCACTAGCTGCTATTGAATCAACATACATAGTAATAGGCAAATCTTTTTGGTAATCTTTTAAATACTCGCTCAACTCTTCACTAGCTGTTGGCGAACCACCAGGAGAACCCATAATAAAAAGAACCGATTTATAATCTTTATCCTCTCTAATTTTATCCATCTTCTCCATAACTGTTGTGGTAAACTCTTCGGTTACCTGTTTGTTATAACGAATAATAGCTACCTTATTTTGAGATGTACTAACCTCTCCTAAAAGACCTGATTTATTAAAGTAAGATATAACAAATATAATTTCAGCGATTAATATTATCAATATTATCCAAACTTTTAAATTAGAAACAAATATCTGCTTCTCTAAAGCCTTAATCTCTTTTTTATGAACCTTCTCTTTTTGTCTAAAAAGCCTATGTTCGTAACTATCTTCATGCTCTTGCAATAAAAATCCTTTTAATAAAAAATATATACTATAATGTGCAAAATTACATTAAGTTATAGTTAAAAATAGTGAAAAAATTAAAAAATAGCTCTATTTTCATAAACATACTCTTTGCCTAATGAAGTTATGGCAATTGCTATATAGGTTCGGTTTTTATTCCATATCTCTACTTTTATAGGCACTATTTTTTTAGGGAAAGTTTTTCCTAGATTTTTAGGGGAAAATAATTTTAAATTTATCTTCAATATAATCCGTAGGTCGGGATGCCCTCATCCCGACACACACACAAACAAAATCAAATTTTGTCGGGATAATGGTATCCCGACCTACGCGAATTCAATATAAAATCCCCTTTATGTCGGGTCAATATGCTCTAACTATGATTTGGATGTACCAGTAAAAATATTTGGTATCAATCCCCTTTATATCGGGTCAATATCATTAATCGCTCTATTAACCCTTCTTTCTAGCTCTATGTATCAATCCCCTTTATGTCGGGTCAATATTTTTACCAACAAAATTTATTGTTGCAAAAAATAGAGAGTATCAATCCCCTTTATGTCGGGTCAATATTCTGTCATCCCAAATTTAGGAGCAAATTTAAAATCAGTATCAATCCCCTTTATGTCGGGTCAATATGCGTTATCGTTAAGTGCCAAGACGGGGAATATCTTGGTATCAATCCCCTTTATGTCGGGTCAATATGAACGTA
>Ga0256827_10002474_pt1 | contig 11879 bp, 13 predicted proteins | sample CV84metaG_FD_185977 | JGI IMG/M metagenome (GOLD analysis project Ga0256827, IMG submission 185977) | Hydrothermal vent microbial communities from East Pacific Rise, Pacific Ocean - CV84 | ecosystem: Environmental > Aquatic > Marine > Hydrothermal vents | place: Pacific Ocean: East Pacific Rise... | reverse complement strand
TATTTTTCTTAATGTTGGATGGCCATAGGCCACTATTGGAAAAATCATTATTTTGTTGTTTGTTGTTCCTTGTTTGTTGTTCCTTGTTTGTTGTTCCTTGTTTGTTGTTTGTTGATATTACTGAAGACTGCCAACTAAAAACTGCCAACTAAAGACTGAAGACTGCTGACTGCCGACTGCTGACTGCCGACTGAAGACAGCCAACTTTCCACTTTAGCCTTTATACTTTAGCCTTTCTATTTCCCTACAGAACTCATATACGATTGCAAAATAATTGTGGCACTAATTTTATCAACTAGTCCTTTATCTTTTCTTGCTTTCTTATTTATTCCACTATCTATCATTGTTTGAAAAGCCATCTGAGAAGTAAATCGTTCATCTACTCTTTCAATGGGAAGTTTAAACTTATTTTTAAGCCAACTTACAAAGTTTTTTACATATACAGTAGATTCAGACGCCTGATTATCAAGTGTTCTTGGCAGGCCTACTACAAATCTTTCCACATCATTATTATTGACATAATTTGTAATATACTCATGAATATCTTTTACTAAAACAGTATCTAAAGCTGTTGCAATAATCTGATACTCATCCGTAACTGCCAGACCTATTCTTTTTTGGCCATAATCTACTGCAAGGATTCTTCCCATTAGATAATCGTACTAAAAAGATTTAGCGATAGTAAGAAAATCTTCAGATTTAAGAGCAGCACCCCCTATTAAGCCTCCATCAACATCCTGTTGAGAGAAAAGCTCTTTAGCATTCTTAGCATTACAACTTCCACCATAAAGAATTGAAGTATTATCAGCTACTTCTTGACCATATTTTTCAACCAATAAAGTACGAATATAAGCATGTACTTCTTGTGCTTGCTCCGGGCTCGCTGTTACTCCAGTACCTATTGCCCAAACAGGCTCATATGCTAGAATAACATTAGCAAATTCCTCAGTTGAAAGATGAAAAACACCATTCTCAATTTGATCTTTAATAACATCAAAATGATTACCAGCTTCTCTTTCTTCTAATTGCTCACCAATACAAAAAATTGGTTGAATTTCGTTTTCAAGAAGTAAATCGACCTTCTTTGCTAGCATTTCAGAAGTTTCTCCAAAATACTTTCTACGCTCACTATGACCAATAATACAATACTCTAAATCCATAGAAGCAAGCATTTCTGCGGAAATCTCTCCAGTATAAGCACCCGCTTCATGCTGACTAATATTCTGTGCTCCAATCTTATATTCATAATTCTGAGCAAAGTCAGTAGCCATTTCTAGAAATACAAATGGAGGGCAAATAATTAATTCTACATCCTCTGGAACATTATTTTCCATATTATCTCCTATATTAAATAGAAGTTCATCTGCCTGAGCAAAATTTTGGTTCATTTTCCAATTTCCTGCAACAATTTTCTTTCTCATATTATTATTCTTTAATTTATTATTACCTTAATAAAGATAAAATTTAATATTCGTAATTAACCTCCAGTAACCATCTTTTGGTATTTACCTGCATTTGAAGGATCTATACTAATAAGAACCTCCTTAGCTTGAGTTTTCTCATTTGCCTGCCCTCCTGCAAATAAACCAATAAACTCATCACGCTTGGCATCAAAAAGTACTTTCATTACCCTTAAATTAGGTCTTACTTTATGCACTTTTGCCAATAATTTAATGGCTTTCAATGCTTCTACTCTTCCTTTACTTGGATTATCATACATCACATCAAGCCCTTCTCTATGAAACTTATATGTGAACCCTCGAAAATCTTCGTATCGTGAATTTAAAATATTTTCAATAAACCAATATCTATTTTTATCACTTTCAAACGATTTCCAACCTGTATAACTTGTACTCTGAGCATTATTTACAACAGTTTGAGCATAATTAAAATATTCTGTACCTCCTAATGATGAAAATGAATCGAAATCCATTCCAATAATCAAATAAGCATAATATGCTAATATTGAAGTCAAATTATTGGTATATGAATTAATATCAAAGTTTAAGGGATCGTATTCAACCCATGTAAATGAAAAATTATCATCTTTAATATTCAATAAAGGTGAATTATACGAACTATTATGAATAGGTCGTCGCGATTGAATTTGAATACTTCCTTGATAAGACTCTCCAGAGGTGCTTTTATTGAAAGTAATGAATACGCTACAGTCAATTCTCTCCTCTGTTTTAAACTTTCGATTAGTCCATATTCTACTATTCATAAACTCATAAACAGAAGTTTGCAAAGTCTGAAACCTACGCTTATCAGCACCTTCAACTTGTTGACTATTAATAGACACTTGACAGTTCAGTTCTTGAGCAAAAGTATTTGCACTAAGAGTAATAAACAAGAATATGAAAAGTATTTTTTGCATTATATCATTGATTCAATTTTTTCAACAATATCTTTAGCTACTATTTTTTTACTCTTCAATGGAAAACTTTGAGCATTATCTTTATTGTCAATAAGAGTAATTTTATTTGTTTCTACACCAAATCCAGCACCATTATCATTCATAGAATTAAGAACAATAAGGTCAAGATTCTTCTTATGAAGTTTTTTCATTGCATTCTCAACTTCATTCTCCGTTTCTAGGGCAAAACCAATCAATAATTGTTTGTCATTTTTAATTTCACCCATTGAAAAAAGAATATCTTTAGTTGGAATCAACTCTATTTCAGGAGTAGAATCTCCTTTCTTAATTTTCTGTTCAGCAATATTCTTGGGTGTAAAATCAGCAATAGCAGCTGCCATAATTGTAATATCCATTTCAGAATAGAGAGAATGGCAAGCATCATACATCTCTTGCGCCGATTTTACATCAAAACGCTTAATAATTCCTTTGGGAGTTTCAATGCTCACAGGGCCAGAAACAAGATAAACCTCAGCTCCTTTAGATGCTAATTCCTCCGCTAGTGCAAATCCCATTTTACCAGACGAATGATTCCCAATAAATCTAACAGGATCAATAGCTTCATAGGTAGGCCCTGCAGTAATTAGAACTTTTTTTGATTTTAGATTACTCTTATTCTCAAAATATTCTTCTATTACTTTGAAAATATTTTCAGGTTCTTCCATTCTACCAGCACCACACAAACCACTAGCCAGCTCGCCTTCAGTAGGTTCTATTAAAATATGTCCCCAATCAACAAAAGTTTGGATATTTTTCTTTGTAGAAGGGTGTTGATACATGTCTAAATCCATGGCAGGAGCAAACATCACATCCGATCTTGCACTGAGATAGGTAGTTAGTAGTAGATTATCAACTATTCCATTTACCATCTTACCCAAGGAGTTTGCTGACAAAGGAGCTAAAATAAATAAATCTGCCCATTCTGCAAATTCAATATGGCTATTCCATTCTCCTGTTTCTTGTTCAAAAGCCTTACTATAAACTGCCCTATTAGAAACAGTACTTAATGTAAGAGGTGTTACAAATGCCTTAGATGAATCAGTCATCAATACCTGTACGTTAGCACCAGCTTTCCGCAGAAGTCGAACAAGAATAGGGATTTTATAAGCAGCAATACTACCTGTAACTCCAATTAATATATTCTTGTCTTTTAACATTTTGTATGCAATAAATTAGTGCTTTGAATAATTCAGAACAAAAGAATCTGCGCTATCAATAAAACAATAACGAAGTTAATTAAATAATTATAAGCTAGATAATAGCCTAGAATCCATCTTTACTTTGTTCTTTCAATGGATTTCTCATATATACTTCATCATGTAAAAATTCATGTATAGCAAGCAATGATGGTTTTGGCAAACGCTCATAATAACGAGCAACCTCTATTTGCTCACGATTTTCGAATACTTCTTCTAAAGTATCATTTTGAGTCTGAATTCAGCAACTTTCTCATTAAGCTCTTCTTTTAAATCAAGCCCAATTTGATTTGATCTTTTTGCTAACACAGCAATTGACTCATAGATATTATTTGTATCTTTCTCAAAATTAACAACATCCAATGATTCTGCTGTTGTGGTGATTTTATCTTTCTTAAAATCCATAATCTATATTTTAATTCGTTTACTACTCACTTTATCAATTCTCTTTATTCTCACTTGGGCAGAATGCAAATATCGTTTTGCACTATTAGCATCTTCCCCTTCTGGATATGAATCCAAATAATCGTTTACTGCTGAAATTGCAGCTGTATATCTTTCTTTCTGTTTAAATGAAATACTCTTTTCTGCATAATCAAAATTTGCAACTATAGCTAAATACATTGCCTTCTCTTTAAAAGGGCTTGATGGATAATCCTTAATATGCTGTTTTAAAGAATATATTGCAGAACGATAATACTCAGTTGTAAGATATAATCTAGCAATTTCGAAATTCTTAACAACCAATTTAGCTCTAAGTTCATCCATTACTTTATTGGCCTCCACTACTCTATCACTATTGGGATAAATATTGATAAACATCTGCATATCAGTAATTGCCGCCTTAGTACTTGATTGATCAAGCTCGGTAGGTGCTGAATCAAGATACTTACAATAAGCACTCATATATAAGCATTCCTCCGCATATTCGCTCCTTGGGAAAGTCTTTGCAAAATACTTAAAATGATAACTTGCTACAACATACTCTCCTTGTTTATAATATGTATTTGCGTAGTAATAATATATCTTCTCAAGTTTATTGGTACCACGATATAGAACTACTAATTCATCAAACAACTGTTGAGAGTGATAATAGTCATCTTTGGCATAATATTTTAAAGCAGCCTTATATTTTTGCTCAGGCGTACCTTTTTTAACTAATGTTTGATACTTGCTACAACTCCCTAAAGCTAGTAGAATAAGTAAAAACATTATGTATTGTCTAAGTTTTAACATGGCTGCAAAAGTAGTTATTTGTTTGTTACCTTTCAAGTACTTGATAAATTTTATAAAATATTAATACTTCTACCTATCATACCGAAAATAAATGGGAATTATTGTGTTTATTTAAAGCAAAAGAAACATAAAATTTCATTATAATTGCCATTCAAATTCACAAATCAATATTTTTATTATTAAACTAATAATAAGAGTATTACATACTATACTTCAGTACTAAGAACACCTATGAGGCAACTTGCAGATAGAATTGGACAGTGGATAAGAGATTTTTTAAACATCTTTTATGAACCTATTTTCAAAAGATTTCTCCCAAAAGAAACCTATTTGTATGCTGTAACTGGGGGACTAAATCTAGTATTAGACACAATATTATACTTTATATTCTATAATTTTGTACTTGATAAAGCATTGGTTGATTTAGGATTTATTGCAATTAGCCCGCATATCGCTGCATTCTTAATGGTATTACCTATTACTTTCACTACAGGATTTCTATTAGCCAAATATGTAACCTTTACTCAATCACCTTTAAAAGGCAAAAAACAATTCCTAAGGTATGGTATGAGTGTTGGTGGATCAATAATATTGAATTATATACTATTAAAAATATTTGTAGAATCCTTTGGTATCTACCCTACTCCATCCAAAATTCTTACAACTTCTGTTGTTGTTATTTACAGCTATATCATTCAGAAGTTTTTTACTTTCAAAACTGGTAAAAATCAATTAAAAAATAGCATGCTGGATTAAATTATAGTAATTATCTAAGGAATCAATTTTATCAAACATATATTTAAGCACTCAATTACAATAATTTGATTAAATTTGCAGTCAGATACTTAAATAAACATACATTATTATGGCAAATAAATTAATGGATCCTATTGGCAGACTAATGGGATTAAGATATAAATCTCACCCATGGCATGGTGTTGATATTGGACCTGATGCCCCTGATATTTTAACTTGCTTTATTGAAATGGTTCCCACTGATACCGTAAAATATGAGGTAGACAAAGAATCAGGATATTTAATTATTGACCGTCCTCAGAAATATTCTAATGTAATACCAGCTCTTTATGGTTTTATTCCTCAGACATATAGCGACGAATCTGTTGCTGAATATTGCATGGAGAAATCTGGCAAAAAAGACATTACTGGAGATCACGATCCTGTTGATATTTGTATACTTACTGAAAAAGAAATTGCTCATGGCGATATTCTAGTAAGAGCAAAACCTATTGGTGGTTTCAGAATGATTGATGGTAATGAGTCTGACGATAAAATAGTTGCTGTACTTAATAATGATGCTGTATATTCAACTTACAACGATATTGAAGATGTACCTGAATTGGTAATAAATAGACTAAAGCACTACTTCCTTACCTATAAAGATTTACCTGGTAATACAAAAGATGTAGAAATTACACATGTCTTTGGTAAAGAAGAGGCACATGAGATAATCAAAAGATCTCAAGCAGATTATCAGGCTAAATTTGATAAATTGGGCAGCTTACTTAGTAACGTCTAGTTTTATCAAGAATATGAAATATAAATAAAGATGAGACAAAATATTTCTTCTTTTCATTTATCAATAAATACTTAAACATTTTTCAATACTTTTGACTTTCGTTTAATCCCATATTATTTTATCTATGAAGAATATCAAAGAAGTAAAAAGAGCAAGTTTATTTCAAGCATTAATTCCAATAATTTTTCTAATAGGATTTTTAGCCTTAAATATTACTATTTGGGGTGATGAAAGTCTTGGAGGTCCAAATCAACTTGCATTAATTATTGGTACCGCAATAGCTGCACTTATTGCTTCAAGATTAAACGTCCCTTTTGATAAAATGCGAGCATCAATTGTTAATAATATTAGTGACGCAATGCCATCTATTCTGATACTACTTCTCATTGGCTCCTTATCTGGAACTTGGATGATAAGTGGAGTCGTACCAACTCTAATTGTTTATGGATTGGATTTACTTAACCCTAGTATTTTTCTTTTTGCAACAGTAGTAATTAGCGCTGTAATTTCTATATCAACAGGTAGTTCTTGGTCAACAATTGCAACCATTGGAGTTGCGCTTTTGGGAATAGGAACTGCAATGGGATTTAACCCCGGAATGGTAGCAGGAGCAATTATTTCAGGTGCATATTTTGGGGATAAACTTTCTCCACTTTCAGACACAACTAACCTTGCTCCAGCAATGGCGGGGACTGATTTATTTACCCATATAAAGTATATGCTTTATACTACCACTCCTACTATTATTATCACTCTTATTATCTTTTTATTCTTAGGCTTTTCACATGGTGATAATGTGGAAACTTCAGGTGTTGAAATATTAAAACAAACTATTGAATCAAAGTTTAATATTACACCTTGGTTATTGCTTGTTCCTGCAATCTTAATATTCGTAATTGTAAAAAAAGTTCCACCATTAATTTCTTTATTTATTGGTTCATTATCAGCAACAGTATTTGCCATTATTTTCCAATCAGAATTATTACACAGTATGGCTGTAGAAGGAAATTCGTATATTCTAACTGCATATATTGAGATTGCTCATTCTTGGTTTGGGGCTTACGACATTCATACAGGAGTAGAATCTGTTGATAGTTTATTATCAACTGGAGGAATGGAAGGCATGCTTGATACAGTTTGGCTTATACTTATTGCTATGGCTTTTAGTGGAGTTATGGAATCAGCAGGCCTGCTAGTAAGAATTGCAGAATCAATAATTGCTAAAGCTAAGTCAACAGGTTCGTTAGTTGCTGCTACTGTTGCAACAAGTATATTTATGAATATCACAGCTTCTGAACAATATATCTCTGTTGTAGTTCCTGGAAGAATGTATGCCAAAGTATTTAGAAAGAGAAAACTAAAACCAGAACTATTAAGCCGCTCATTGGAAGATGGGGGAACGGTTACATCTGTTTTAGTACCTTGGAATACATGTGGTGCCGTAAATTCTAGTGTACTTGGAGTTGCTACTTTAAGTTACTTACCTTTTGCATTCTTCAATCTAATTAGCCCATTAATGTCAATCCTATTTGCTTACCTTAATATAAAAATTCGCCGCTATTCTGATGAAGAATACGAGGAAGTAATGAATATTGAAAAAGCTCAGGATGTTGCTGGTGTTTAGTAAAATGTTCGCAAAACACGAATTAATGTTCCCATTTTAAGAATTATAATTATCTTTGCAAAATAATTAGTTAACAATGAAACGAATATTTGCTAAGAATACATTACGAAATTATTGGGAAAAGCATTCTGATTGTGAGCAATATTTAAAAACATGGTTCGATACCGCAATAAACTCTGATTGGAAAAAACCAAGTGATGTTAAAAAGACATATGCTACAGCAAGCATACTGAAGAATAGCAGAATAGTCTTTAATATAAAGGGAAATTCATATAGACTAATTGTTAAGATTAATTTTGAAAAGCAATGGGTTTTTATTCGTTTTATTGGAACACATACAGAATATGACTTAATTGACGCTAATACAATTTGACTTAATGCATTATGAATATTAAACCTATAAAAACAGATAAAGATTACCAAGAAGCACTTCAACGCTTAGATGAATTGTTTGATGCTAAAATAGGTAGTCTAAAAAGTGATGAAGCCGACATTATTGCTTTATTAGTTGATAATTACGAAAACGAATACTATCCAATTGAAGCTCCAGACCCAATAGAAGCTATTAAAATACGAATGGAGGAAATGCAAATTAAGCAAATTGATTTAGTTCCTGAGATTGGTGGAAAAAGCCGAGTATCAGAGATTCTAAACAAAAAAAGAAAACTCACTGTAGATATGATTAGAAAGCTTACTGTAAGATTGAATTTATCTGCTAGTTTGTTGATTAATGAGTATCAATTGAGTAAATAATTTGCAAACAATTAGCATCAATAGGAAGGGATTACCCTCACCTAATAAATTACAAACCAATTTATTTTCCAAAAAACAAAGCACTAAAATTCTTATTTTCGCAGTCTAAATATAAAAGACTATGGAACTAAATAACTTAACAGCAATATCCCCTATCGACGGTCGTTACCGCAAGCAAACTCAAGACTTTGCAGAATTCTTTTCTGAATCTGCTCTAATAAAATATAGAATTCTAATAGAAGTAGAATACTTTATTTCGCTTTGTGAATTACCATTACCTCAATTGGTTGATTTCGACAATAGCAATTATGAAAAACTTAGAAAACTTTATAAAGAATTTGAGCTTTCTGAAGCAACAAGAGTTAAAGAAATTGAAAGCGTTACCAACCATGATGTAAAAGCCATTGAATATCTAATAAAAGAAGAGTTTGACAAACTTGGTTTGCAAAAATTCAAAGAGTTTATTCACTTTGGACTTACATCTCAAGACATCAATAATACTGCTTTCCCAAAGATGGTAAAAGATGCCTATGAAACGGTTCTTATGCCTGAGATGAATAGTGTTGTAGATAGACTCACAGAATTGGCAAATGATTGGAAAAACATACCAATGTTGGCTCGTACTCACGGACAACCAGCCTCTCCTACTAAGCTAGGAAAAGAAATTTATGTTTTTGTGGAGAGATTACAGAATCAGATTAATTCATTGAAAGAAATTCCATTTGGTGCTAAATTTGGCGGTGCTACTGGTAACTTCAATGCTCATTTTGTAGCTTACCCAAATACCGATTGGAAAGCTTTTGGTAATAAATATGTAAATGAAACTTTGGGACTTCACCGCTACCAAGTTACAACACAAATAGAGCATTACGATTATTTTGCTGCTCTTTGCGATAATTTAAAGAGAATTGGCACTATTCTAATTGACCTTGATCGTGATATGTGGACATATATTTCTATGGGTTATTTCTCACAGAAAATCAAAAAAGGTGAAATAGGAAGTTCTGCCATGCCTCATAAAGTTAATCCCATTGATTATGAAAACTCTGAGGGAAATTTAGGACTTGCAAATGCTATTTTTGATCATTTAGCAATGAAGTTGCCTATTTCTCGTATGCAACGTGACCTTACAGACTCTACCGTGAGTAGAAATATGGGAGTTCCATTTGCTCATATGCTTATCGGACTTAAAAGCTTAATGAAAGGTATTAATAAAGTAATTGTAAGACCAGAGACTTTTGAAGCAGATTTGGAAGAAAACTGGGCTGTAGTTGCTGAAGCTATACAAACTATTCTTCGCCGCGAAGCTTTCCCTAATCCTTATGAAGCATTGAAAGCCTTAACTCGTACAAACGAAAAAATCACAGCAACTTCTATAGCCAATTTCATTGATGAACTTGATGTAAATGATGAAATTAAAGCAGAATTACGAAAAATTACTCCGCATAATTTCACTGGAATGGAGATGTTTTAGTTGAAGTTTATTAGGTTATTCCCGATTATTCGGGATAAATTGGTTATTTGATAGCTGTTGAATTATTTATTTGTTTAATTTTGATGCACAACTTCTTTTTTAAGAAAATCTAAGAATGTATAATCCCACAACCATAACCGCCCCAGCCACAGCTAATGGTGGAGCGATAAATATAGTCAGGCTTTCTGGGGCTAAGGCAATAAGTATTGCTGATAAGATTTTTAAAGCAAAAAAAGAAGGTTTAAAACTATCTGATTCTGAATCGCATAAAATATATTTCGGTGATATAATTGATGATGACGAAATCCTTGACGAGGTTCTTATTAGTGTATTTACTGATAATAGGTCATTTACAGGAGAACCAAGCATAGAGATTAGCCTCCATGCTTCACCATATATTATGCAGAGAACATTGGAGCTTTTGGTTGAGAATGGAGCTAAAATGGCAGAGCCTGGTGAATTCTCCATGCGAGCATTTCTTAATGGCAAACTAGATCTTGCTCAGGCTGAAGCTGTTGCTGATTTAATAGCTTCTAATTCGAAATCAGCTCATCAGACTGCTATGAAGCAACTTAAAGGACAGTTTAGCGACAAACTTAAAACTTTAAGACAACAATTGCTTGACTTTGCAAGCCTTATTGAACTCGAACTTGATTTTGCAGAGGAAGATGTAGAATTTGCTGACAGAAGCAAATTCATGGCTCTTGTTACTGAAATAAAAGGTGAAGTTGCAAAACTAATCCATTCCTTTAAAATTGGAAATGTACTTAAAACAGGTATTCCTGTTGCTATAGTTGGAAAACCAAATGTTGGAAAATCCACACTTCTAAATGCTTTATTGCAAGAAGATAAAGCAATAGTCTCTGATATTGCAGGAACAACTAGAGACGTAATAGAAGATGTAATAAATATTGATGGTGTTCTATTCAGATTTATTGATACTGCTGGTATTCGTACTTCTGCTGACAAGATTGAAGCGATGGGAATAGAACGTACTTTCAAGAAGATAGAGGAAGCTAATATTATATTTCTACTTTGCGATGCTGAGGAATTAGAGAATATAGATATTCTTAAAAAACAAATAACTGAGATTATCTCAAGCATAAACCAAGAAGAACAAAAACTAATTGTAATTATAAATAAAGTGGATAAAGCTCCCCTATCATTCAATTTTAAGAATATTGACAACAATATTATCTCAATTTCTGCCAAAAACGGAGATAATATTGATAAACTTGAACAAGAGCTAACTAATTATATTAAGAAATTCAATATTGAAGACCAAAGTATAGTAACTAATGCAAGGCATCTTGAAGCATTAAAAAATACAAATCAAACTTTGGAAAATATTCTTCAAGCTTACGAAAATGAAATTCCAACAGACCTAATTGCCATTGATGTTCGAGATTGTCTTTATCACCTTGGGAGCATTACTGGACAGATAGAAACAGATGAGCTTTTGGGTAATATTTTTGGCAAATTTTGTATTGGAAAATAATACCATATTACTGAGCATTATATTTCGTTATTTTGCAATTACAACCTAAATATTTTTAAAATGGATAATTTGTGCCCTTGTGGATCAGAAAAAGAAAGTAGTAATTGCTGTGACCCAATAATTAATGGAATAAAAGAAGCTAAAA
>Ga0256827_10002473_pt1 | contig 11885 bp, 13 predicted proteins | sample CV84metaG_FD_185977 | JGI IMG/M metagenome (GOLD analysis project Ga0256827, IMG submission 185977) | Hydrothermal vent microbial communities from East Pacific Rise, Pacific Ocean - CV84 | ecosystem: Environmental > Aquatic > Marine > Hydrothermal vents | place: Pacific Ocean: East Pacific Rise... | reverse complement strand
ATGGCTATTTTAGTAAGTAAAGGGGCATAAAATGAACTCGTTAAAAGATATAGAGATAACAGGGAAAACGGTATTTATCAGGTGTGATTTTAACGTTCCTAAAGATGAAGATGGAAATATCACCGATGACAGAAGGATTCGTGGTGCATTACAAAGTATCCGTTACTGTTTAGACCGTGATTGTAAAATTATTTTGGCTTCTCACTATGAGCGTCCTGAACCAGGTATTTATGAGGAAAAATACTCTTTAGCAACCGTGGTAACACGTTTGCATACCTTACTAAAACTAGCATCTGATATTCAACTTGCAAACGATGTTGTGGGTGTTGATGCAAAAGCAAAAGCAAAAGCACTTCAACCTGGCGATGTTTTGGTTCTCGAAAATTTACGTTATGAAGCTGGAGAAACCAAAAATGATGCAACTTTTGCTAAAGAGTTGGCTTCGATGGTAGATATTTATGTCAACGATGCCTTTGGTGCTTGTCATAGATCCCACGCTTCTATTGATGCGATGGCTAGATTATTTGACAATGAGCATAAAGCAGCTGGATTTTTACTTGCAAAAGAGGTAAACTTTTTTGATAAAACCTTAACCAACCCTATTCGACCTTTTGTTGCCGTAGTTGGTGGTTCAAAGGTTTCAGGAAAACTTGAAGCACTAAGACAACTTCTTGACAAAGTAGACAAAGTAATTATTGGTGGAGGGATGGCATTTACCTTCCTAAAAGCACAAGGTTATGAGATTGGAAATTCACTGGTTGAAGATGACCTTTTGGATGAAGCTCGAACTGTTATGATCAAAGCTCGAAAAAAAGGGGTTAAGTTTTACTTACCTGTCGATGTTATTGTTGCTCCTGAATTTTCAGATACTGTTCCCTCTAAATATGTATCAAGTCAAGAGATTCCAGAAAGCTGGATGGGACTGGACATTGGACCTGCTTCTTCAAGACTCTTCCGTACGGTTTTAAATGATGCACAAACCATCATTTGGAATGGACCAATGGGTGTTTATGAAATGGATAAGTATGCAAAAGGGAGTCTTAAAATGTCCCACAACATTGCCGATGCAAATGCAACAACCATCGTAGGTGGTGGTGACACAGCCGATGTAGCATTACGGGCTGGAGATGTGGAAGAGATGACATTTGTAAGTACAGGTGGTGGAGCAAGTCTTAATCTTCTTGAAGGTAAAACGCTTCCAGGGATTGAAGCTCTTAAAGCTTAATTCCCGTAGGGTGTAGTCCCCGACTACACCATCAAATATAAATTGGCATATTATAATATTTCAAATAAAATAACACGGTGTAGTCGGGGACTACACCCTACAAAGGCAAACATGATATACGCAGCAAACTTTAAAACAAATCATACACGACAATCTACACGAGAATACCTCACAAAACTTCAACTTCAACTTTTTAAAAAAAACCCTGTTGATAAAATTTATATTTTTCCACCGATTACAGCACTTGATGAATATGGGAGCAATGAAGTAACCATTGGAACACAAAATGCTTACCCCGTCGAAAATGGTGCGTTTACAGGAGAGGTAGGTCTTGAACAACTGGCAGAATTTAACATCAATACCATACTTATAGGTCACTCTGAACGGAGAGATATTTTAGGTGAATCACAAGAGGAGGTAGCCAAAAAATTTGCTTTCTTTAAAGAGCAAGGTTTTGAGATTATCTACTGTATTGGTGAGTCTTTAGAGGTGAGAGAACAAGGGATAGAAGCTGTTATGGAGCACTTGGTTTCTCAATTTGAGGGGATTGATACAACTTACGACAATTTTGTAGTAGCCTATGAGCCTATTTGGGCGATTGGAACAGGACGAACTGCTTCTGTTGATGAGATTACAGAGACCCACAATGCACTGAAAAAAGTTGTTGACAAGCCTTTACTTTATGGTGGTTCAGTTAAAGGTGCAAACATCAAAGAGATAGCCTCCATAGACAATGTAAACGGTGTTCTAGTAGGAGGTGCTTCACTTAAAACTGAAACTTTCTTAGAATTGGTTTTACATTAGAAAAGATATTAAAAGTTAAATTTTTAAATAAATTTAACTTTTTTCTCCTCTCATCTAAAAACTAATATGCTCATTTCCAATCCACGCAATCAATAAATATAAGAGTAAAGTCAACAAAGGGAGTACCCACAAGAGTCCTTGCATCTTATCTCTAATGATATAATAAACAAGCCCTCCATAAGAGAGAATAAGTGCTACAATATGGGTTAAATAAAGAGGCATAACTGAACGCATCACATTACCCAAAACAGCAAAACCGATAATACTGAAAAGAATGACAAAAGAGAACAACATCTTATTTAAGTTGTTCTCTCTTTTATACATTAAGACAATAAGCCCAATAGCTACAAGCATAGCCAATACAATAAGTGCTTTCATAAAACATACTCCTTTTAAAGAGTATTATATCTTATCTACAACCTCAATACCTAAAATATTAAGCCCTTTTTCTATAACAGAAGCTGTAAGTTTTGCCAACTGTAGACGGCTCATCTTAACTTCTTCTTCTATACCACCTTTTAAAATAGGCTTTAACTCATAGAACTTCATAAACAATGTTACCACATCATAAAGGTAAGAGGTGATGGTATGAGGGGTTGCGTCGATTGCTGACTTGGTTAAGGTGTCTTCAAATTTCAGAAGCATAAGAGCCAAACGGTGTTCAACCTCATCAGCTATAATAATATCACCTGTTACTTCTGCATCATACTTACGCAAAATCGACTGAATACGTGCATAAGCATACTGCATATAGAGTGAAGTGTTCCCTTCAAAAGAGAGCATTTTATCCCAGTTAAAAATATAGTTTGATTCACGGCTGATGCTTAAGTCAGCATACTTAACAGCCCCTATACCTATCGCTTTTGCCACAGCATCCAACTCCTCTTCAGAGTGAACATCACGGTCTTTTATGGCATCTTTGGCACGAACTATGGCTTCATCTAGCAAGTCTACCAGTTTGATTGTTCCACCATCCCTGGTTTTGAAAGGTTTCCCACCTTTGTCCATCATTGTTCCAAAGCCTATGTGTTCTAGTGCCACATCTTCTGCTACCATACCTGCTTGTTTTGCAATGGTAAAGACCTGTTTGAAGTGTTGGGCTTGACGTGCATCGACCACGTAACAGTTACGCTCGGCATTTAGCTCTTTGTCTCTAAAGTTTAACGCAGCGAGATCAGTGGTAGCATAGAGAAAACCACCATCACTTTTTTGAACGATGATTGGGTTTTCATTGCCGTCTACAAAGACACACTCTGCTCCATTTGAAGTGGTTGAGATATTTTTCTCTTTCAATATTTCAACCACTTTTGAAAGTTGTTCGTTATAAAAACTCTCTGCTCTTACATCATCACGTGTCAAGTTAACATTTAATTTCTCATAAACCTCTTCACAGTGTCCCAATGAAGCGTTAATAAAGCTTTGCCATAACATTAAGCAATACCCATCTCCAGCTTGAATTTTGACCACATATTCACGTGCTTTATCTGCAAACTCTGGACTTTCATCAAAACGTACTTTGGCATCTTTGTAAAACTGCTCTAAATCTTTTAATTCTGTCTTTGAACCATCTGCACCCTGCTCTTCTAGGTAAGCGATAAGCATACCAAACTGAGTCCCCCAATCACCAATATGATTTTGACGAATAACATCATCACCTAAAAACTCTAAAAGAGTCGCAATGGTATCACCAATAATGGTTGAACGTAAATGTCCCACGTGCATCTGTTTTGCCATATTTGGACCAGAATAGTCTACCACCACTTTTTGTGGCTTCTCAACAAAACCAACACCCACACGTTCATCATTTAAAATAGAGGTTGCTTGTTCTGATAACCATGTATCATTGAGCCAGATATTTATAAACCCTGGACCTGCTACTTCTACTTTAGAGACCATACCTGTGGTATCAATATGTTCCACAACATTGGTAGCTATTTGTCTAGGGTTTTGTTTGAGCTGTTTTGCTAGTTTCATCACACCATTGTATTGGTAATCTCCAAACTCTGGTTTTGTCGCATCAGAGATGACAATATCATCTGCTTCAATATCAGCACTTTTTAATGCATCTTCTATAATTTTACTAAGTTGTAATTTGATTTTCATATTTGTTCCGTAAATGGGGTAGTAAGTGGGGTTATAAGTAGTTGACCAATATTATATTTATTCGGAATCGGAGACTTTAGTCCCGAAAAAATGAGACCAAAGCCATCGATTCCAATTTTTAAATCAATTTTGGTTAAATACTTAAAAATTATGCTTTTGGAGCAGTAGTAGTTGTTGCTTGTTTAGCCTCAACAATTGTCTCTTTGACATCTTCTTTAATCTCTTTAACTGTATCTTTTGCATCTTTTGCATCTGCTACTACTACATCGTCGTCTTTAACTGCCGACTTGAAGTCTTTAATACCTTTACCTAAACCTTTTGCTAATTCTGGTATTTTTTTACCTCCGAAAAGAAGTATCACTACTCCAACGATTACGGCTAATTCTATTCCACCTGGCATATACAAATCCTTTTATTATATCTCTCAAAATAGTTTTGAGATTGTTTCTAAAAAGATTATACACAATTTAAGTTAATTTTTCCAATGAAGTACCATTTTTTCCAACGCTTCACTGTTTTGTTTGAGTCTCGAAGCGTTAGCAATCGTTATAAATTCTGATGATGCTCTAGCTATTTCATCGTTTATAATCACATAATCAAACTCTGAAATGGCTAAAATTTCCTCTTTTGCATTCTCTACACGACGCTCTATAATAGAGGTATCATCGGTAGCACGTGCATAAAGTCGTTTTTCAAGTTCAGAAAGTGTAGGGGGTGTAATAAAAGCAGATGTTACCAAATCACCCAATTTAGCACGGACAAGTCGATGTCCTTGAACATCAATGTCAAAAATAACCAATTTATTTTGAGATAGAGCCTCATTTACGGGTTTCAAAGATGTACCATAATAGTTACCATGTACCGTAGCATACTCTAAAAAGTCACCTGATTTAATACCCTCTTCAAAAAACTCTTTGCTTACAAAATAATAATCGACCCCATCTTTTTCCCCTTCACGAGGTTGACGGGTTGTTGTTGAGATAGAAAAGTAATAGTCACCTATTTCAGAACTTGCATGATTGATAATGGTGCTTTTACCTGCTCCACTTGGTCCAGAAAGAACTAAAATAGTACCACGCATCTATTTAACTTTTGGAAATTTAATACTAATGTTTACTTTTGCACCTGAGAGAAGTTCACGTAAACTTTCAATAGGTAGAGAAGTAAGTGTTTCAAGTAATACATCAGAATGTAACTCTGTACCATTTTTCACTTTTTTACTTTTTTTCTTTTTCTCTACCTTTAGCTCTGAATCAGCATCTAAATTACTCGTAACTGCCATTGCAGGAGCAGAAGTTGTCATTAAATCATCTAAACTCATTGAGTCATCAGGCTGTTTGTCTTCTAAAATATCTTTAATATTTGCAATTTCTGAGCCATCCAATATTTTTGTCTCTTCAATTTTCGTTTCCACTTTTTCTTTTATCTCTTCTTTTTCTTTTTTAACTTCATCCTCAGAAATATTTGACATAACAGCTTTCACTTCTTTCATCTCTTCATTTCCAAAATCAAACTCATCATTGTTTTCAAAATCAAAATCCAATAAATCATTATCTAATTCATTCTCTTTTGATTTTTTATCTTCAGAGAATAAGTCATTATCTAATGAAAGTTTATCATCATTTAAATCAAGTTCAAATAAATCATCTTCATTTTTTAATAAAAGCTCATCTTTTTTAATCTCTGTTTTCAAATCTTCTTTTTCAAAAAGTTCAGCATCAAACTCATCTGTTTTCAAAGGGAAAGAATCTTCTAGCTTTTTATCAAAAGAATCTACTGAAGCTATTACATCAATTTTTTCCAATTCATTTTCAAGAGCAGAAGAGGTTAATTCTTGTTTAGCATTGAGTTCTGTATTTATTTTCTCTTCTTTATTTATATCTAAACTAAAGAGTTCATCTCTTTTTTCATCATTATCTTGATCAAGTATATTAAAATGCTTTTCTTCTTCTAGCTCATATGGCTCTTCCACTTCTACTTTATGCTCTTCTACACTACGGATAACAGCCGAAACTTCTGAAGGTAAAAAGGGTTTAAGAATGGTCAAATCGAAAGAACCTTTCCCCTCTTTATCATCTTGTGCATAAAAAAGCACCCGTTTTTGAACTTTAATGTTATCAGCAATAATGTCATCAACATCTTTGCTCCATGAATCAGCATCTACAAAAACTATATCATACTTATCTGAACTTAATTCTGTCACTTCTTGAATTTCATCTATTTCAATATCTTCTTTTCTTGCACTCAGTGCTGTCAATCTTGATACTACTGGATTATTGTTAATTAATAATATTTTCATTTTTTTCTCCAATGTTTTATCTTTTAGGTACATTCTGTGAAATTATTTTAGTATAATTCCCGTTTAAATAAGATTAATTAAGTTTAGTTATTAAAATAACTTTAATTTTATATATTAAACCATATATTATAAATCAATTTAAATAAAATAAAAAACTTTTTTTGTTTTATTTAAAGGTTAATTATGAGGATACTCTATTGCTAGAACTTTTTATTGATACAATTTTTAATATCGGTTATTTGGGGTTCTTCTTGTATATGATAGTGGTAGGAACATTTATACCTTTACCCACACAAATTATACTACTTCCAGCTGGATATCTTGCTTCTCAAGGGAAATTTGACCTTTCCATCATTGTTTTTGTCACAGCCCTCGGAGCAACCATTGGGGCAACGATTAATTATCACTTAGCAAAATACTTATCGAAACACCTTTTGTCAGAGAGTAAAATTACTAAAGTCAAAAAATTTTTTGACAAATATGGGAAGACCTCTGTATTTTTAGCTCCTCTAACCTTTGGACTGGGTCAATACATCTCTATTCCAGCGGGTATGGCAAAAATGGACTTACGTTGGTTTCTCCCCCTTATTTTTATCTCTAACGCCTTATGGAACACTGCCATGTTGTCTTTGGGGTATATGTTTGGCGTTGAAAGATCTTCATGGATAAGCTATACATTACTTAGCATCGGCGTATTGGTTATAATTATTATCTCAACTTTTATTTATAAGGAATTTAAAAGTTATTGAAAAGTAAGGGGTGGTTATAATGGCAAAAAAACTCCTAAAGGATACCCATGTCAACTTATGTGTTTGGACATACCACACCTGACTCCGACTCTATTGTTGGAGCTATCTCTCTCTCTTATTTAAAAAACCAATTGGGTGAAGAGACAACCCCTACTCGACAAGGGGAAATCAACCCTGAAACAGCCTTTATTCTTAACAAATTTGGATATGAAACCCCAATGCTCAAAACAAACTATGCAGGTGAAAATGTTTACCTTATAGATTTTATGGAAAGCTCACAAAGTCCAGAAGATATAGCTGAAGCTACTATTTTAGGAATTGTAGACCATCATAAGCTCGGCGACCTAAAAACAAATGCCCCTTTAGAGATGTGGGTAAGACCTGTTGGCTCTTCAAACACCATTGTAAAACAGATGTTTGATTACTTTAATATAACAATACCCAAAGAGTTAGCAGGGATGATGATGTGTGCGATTTTAAGTGATACTGTTATTTTTAAATCACCTACATGTACAAAAGAAGATACCAAAGCAGTTAAAGAATTAGCAGAGATAGCAGGAATTGAAGAGCCTAAAGCACTGGGTATGGAGATGTTTATTGTCAAATCTGATGTACTAAATGACACAAAAAGAGCCTTAGTACTTAGAGATTTTAAAGACTTTAATATGAATGGGAAAAAAATAGGTGTTGGACAACTAGAAGTGGTTGATTTAAGTGTCTTTGATAATATGAAAAATGAACTTTTTGAAGAGATGAAAACATTAAAAGAAGAGGGAGAGAGACACGCTATCTTGTTACTTTTAACCGATATTATGCAAGAGGGTTCACAACTTTTAGTGTTGAGCGATGATAACAGTAAAATAGAAACAGCATTTGATATAAAATTAGAAAACAATGAGATTTGGCTTCCAAAAGTGATGAGTCGTAAAAAACAGATTATCCCATTTTTAGAAAAACAATTTTAAAAGTTTTGATTTTTAGTGGTACACCCATCAGGATTCGAACCTGAGACCTTCGGTACCGCAAACCGATGCTCTATCCAGCTGAGCTATGAGTGCAACATTGTTATGAGGTCGGCATTATAGCAAATTAATCTGTTGATTACAAGTCTTAATCAACAGATTTTAATGAATTTTCATTTTTTAGTTTTAATTCATGGAATTTTATCACCATTTCAATCTTTGCTCTTGGAATATTTAATGCATTCTCAATCACCATCGACTCTTTCCCCTCTTTATACATCTCAATAATTTTTTGTTTGATTCCACCTTGCTCTAAAATTTTATTGGCTTCAATACGTTCATCTAAATCATAAACATAATCTTGTAAAGAACTCACTTTCACTTCAAGAATCTCAATTTGATCTGACTTCTCATCAGATTTTGCTTTTTCAAAAACCAAATAAAATAGAACCCCAATCAATCCAACAAAAGAAAAGAGTGAAAAAATAAACTGTAACTGTTCTGCTTCCATAACTTATAGTACCTCCAAAATAATCAACAGTAGAAACATAATCCCTAAATATCCATTGACTGTAAAAAATGCTTTATCTATTTTAGTAAAGTCTTTGCTTACCAAATAGTGTTCATAGGTTAGCATAATGGCACTTAAAACAACTGCGATAGTAGCCCATAACCCTAGCCCTGCACTCTGAATAAAGAAGACCCATAACACGATGGTCATAAAATGAAACACCTTCGCTATAAGCATGGTATTTTTTACACCAAATTGTGATGGTATAGAATGTAAGTTATTGGCTTTATCAAACTCGATATCTTGTAAAGAATAAAGCAAATCAAAACCTGCCACCCAAAAAACAACTCCCCCAGCTAAGTATAGAGACCAAGTGGTTATTTCCCCTGTTACTGCAACCACTCCAGCGATGGGGGCTAATCCTAACGATATACCTAAAATAATATGAGCAAAAGAGGAGAAACGTTTAAAAAAAGTATATGCCCCCAAAATGATTAAAATCGGCACAGATAAAATCAAAGCCATATCATTAATGAAATAAGCCACCAAAATAAAAGCTACAGCATTAAAAACGATAAATCCCATCATTGTAGCTGTAGAAACACGCCCATCAACAGAAGGTCTATTTTTTGTTCGAGGGTTTAACACATCAATATCTCGATCAAAATATCGGTTAACCCCCATGGCAAAGTTTCTAGCACTCACGGCTGCAAAAATACCTAAAACTAGAAGTTTCCATCCTATCCACCCATCAGCTGCAATCAACATCGCTATAAAAATAAAAGGCAAAGAAAAAATACTGTGTTGTAACATCACCATCTCTGAGAGATTGGCAAGTTTTGTTTTTAAACTATTCATTGAACTATGGATGAGGAATTTTAAGTTTACTGTTTAAAGACCAAGCGATAGCAGAAACCATTAATGCGATAAGATAAGAGTTTCCAACAATATCATAAGAAAAAAGTAAGTAAAGAACCCAAAGTAAAATAGCACCCAAGGGGGTAGGAACTCCTTCAAAAAATTTTGTAACTGTCCCCTCTTCTGACTTCATGTTAAACTCAATCAACCGTCTAAGCCCTGAAACAATATAAGCAATAAAAACAAAACCTAAAATCAACTGTTCTATCCCTGAACTTTCAGGTGTCAACATCGCATAATACAGTAAAAACGATGGCATCACAACAAAAGAGATAAAATCAGCATAGGAATCAACCTGTATTCCAAACTCTGTAGACAAATTATATTTACGAGCTACTTTACCATCAGCTATGTCCAATCCCCCTGCAATCCATGCCAAAATAATCGCTGTAAAAAAATCACCATGTACTATAAAATGAATAGCAATTAAACCTGCTGCTATATTACCAAAGGTAATTAAGTTTGCAAGATTAAACCTGTTGTCTTTATCAAATAACATTTAAAATCCTTTATAAAAACCCTAATTTTACCTTATTAGTAATAAGTAGTTGTTGATACTGAAAAATTAAAATACAGAATATATTTAAACTATTTTAAATATATAATGTTTAAATATATTAATTAAAGTTCAAAATATATTTAAACTATTTTGAATATATAATGTTTAAATATATTAATTAGAAAAGAAATTTATTTTTATTCATGATTAATACACAATTCTATGTTAATATTACAAAATAATTTATAGAATATCTTTTAGTTCTAAATAGAACTCTAACTATTAGGATGCAAAAAATGAGTAACTTTCAACAATTGGCATTAATCGGTTCAACAGCTTCAGGAAAAAGTGCATTAGCTATACAATTAGCTTATAAAATGAATGCACATATATTATCTCTTGACTCTTTAGCACTCTACAAAGAAATTAATATTGCATCTGCAAAACCAAGTATTCAAGAAAGAGGGTCAATTCAACACTTTGGACTTGATATTATCTTCCCTAATGAGCCGTTTGATGTAACAACTTTTATTAAACTTTATAAAAAAGCTAAAAAAAGTGCAATAAAAGAGGGTAAAAACTTAATTATTGTAGGGGGTACAAGTTTTTATCTTCATATTTTACTTAATGGAATTAGTGAACTCCCAAACATATCAAATGAAGCCAAATATAAAAGTAATAAACTTTTAAAAAACCTTGAAGAGGCACATAAATTTCTCTATAAAATTGACAAGGAATACTTAAAATCAATCACAATTCATGATAAGTATCGTTTAGAAAAAATGTTGAATTTATATTTTGAAACAAATATAACTCCTACAGAATATTTTAAAAACAATCCACCTAAAAGTGCTATAGAAGCCCCTCTTCCCATTTATGAGATTGCTATTGAACGTAATATTTTACAAACTAGAATTAATGATCGTACTTCAAAAATGATAAATATGGGACTAATCGATGAAGTTTTCTATTTAGAAAAAAATTATACCCGTAAACCAAACACTATGAAGTCAATAGGAATAAAGGAGGTCTTAAGTTATTTAGATGGATATTACACAAAAATAGAGATGAAAGAAAAAATTATTACTCATACCTTACAACTTGCAAAAAGACAACGAACTTTTAATAATTCTAAATTTTTAAATAAAATATCTTTACCTTTACATGAAATGAGTGACCTATTATTAGGAAATAGTAGTTATAAGTTAGGCTAATACTTAGTTTTTAATTAAAAATAAATAATACTTTATAAGATAAATATAGTATTGTTACAATGAAATTTTATTTATTATCTATCATATAATTTACTCTAAAATCTTAATATGTTTTAATGTAAGTTTAAAAATATTTTCACCTTCTTACTTTTAGTCAATTTTACAAATATTCTATCGTTATAATAATTAATCATCATGATATATATCTTATATCTAAGTAATAGTTTAAAAGATTAATAAAGAATTAATATGATAGAATATTAGTTCAGGATTTGTAATTTTCAATCCATGAGAATAGTTATTAAAACATTATAAATATAAACAATAAACCAATATAACACCTTTTTCATAAAGGTGTTTCCAACAAAAACTACTTGACTTTTAAGAAAAGTAGTGATAAGATACTGAAAATGCAATTTTTTAATCTGGCTAAATTCAGATTTTGGCAGTGAGAGTTTATCTACTTTTCATTGTAAGTCCAAGGGAAGTAAGCCTAACTTACAAAATTTTTGCAAAAATTTTACGAAGGAGTAAATATGACAAAGAAATTATTGTCGATAGCAGCATTGACTGCATTACTAAGCACTGGGGCATCTGCCTT